>RCNF010002069.1_pt1 | contig 10720 bp, 10 predicted proteins | sample 2041311 | NCBI WGS metagenome assembly RCNF01 (sample SAMN09708228, study PRJNA481090) | Marine sediment metagenome, whole genome shotgun sequencing project. | biome: marine sediment; feature: ocean; material: sediment; isolation source: Sewage treatment plant 2 marine sediment (STP2) ... | reverse complement strand
TATGGATAACAGAGATACTATTTAAAAGAAAAATGTCTCTTTAGGGGTTTTATTTAAGATTTTAAACATTGGTATTGCTTTCTTCACAATACCTTTTCTATTAAAATATCTTAATACTGAGCAATATGGTTTATGGGTAACCATATTCTCAATTGTCAATGTAATTATATATATTGATGGAGGTATAGCAAATGGACTTAAAACAAAATTATCTGAAGCCCTAAGTAGGAAAGATTTAAAATTAGCTAGAGAATATATTTCCACAGCTTATTACGCAATATCAATTTTTTCATTTATTTTACTAATCATAGGGATACTTATTATTTATTTGATAAATTTTAAAGAATTACTAAACACCTCTATTGATGAAAAAACTCTAAAAATTACTTTTTTCATTACCTTATTAATGATGACCATAGGTTATGTTTTAAGCTTGTATAAATCACTATTTTATGCTAAGCAAAAATCGGAATTTGTAGAATTTTCTATGTTAATTTATCAAATCTTAAATTTATTGCTTATAATTTTTGTTTTAAATTATTTTAAAAGCTCTCTAATATATGTAGCCTTAATTTATGGAATATCAACAATTATAGTGGGAGTTTTTTTTTCGGCACAATTTTTTAGAAAACAAAAACAAATTACGCCATCAATAAGGTTTTTTAAGAAAAGAACGATTTACAGTTTATTTGGCTTGAGTATTAATTTTTTTATCATTCAGTTATGCATGATAATTATTTTTAGTACTGATAATGTTATTATAAGCAAATTATTGGGGCCCAGTGAAGTTGCGAGTTATGATATTGTATTAAAACTTTTTCAGGTTATTATCACTTTTACAATAATCATTCAAGATCCATTTTGGGCTCTCTACGCGGATGCTTTTGAAAAGAAAGATTTTAGCTGGATAAAAAAAACTATTAAAAGGTGGAACATTTTATTTTTCCCGTTTTTAATAATTGTCTTGTTATTAATGTATTTTGCCAGACCTGTTATAAAATTTTGGCTACAATATGATCTAAAGATACCTGAGAGTCTAATAATATGTATGGGAATTTTCGTAATTGTTAGAGCTTATGGTATAATTTATATGTTTTTTTTGAATGGAATAGGTAAAATAAAACTTCAAATGTGGTTATATGTTTTTGGGGCACTTATAAACATACCATTATCTATCTATTTTGTAAAATATATGAACTTAGGTAGTAGTGGAGTAATTTTAGGAACAATTTGCAGCCTTATAAGTATGTCCATTGCACTCCCATTACAAACGATAATGATTATGAAAAAAGGAGAAAAAAAGTAATCAAAATTTATATGAAAAAAAAAGATATAACCTTTTCAGTTATTACCCCTTGTTTTAATTCAGAAAATTTAATAGAAGAAACTATAAAATCCATTGTTAACCAAAGCGTTATTGAAAAAAAAATATGTAAAATAGAATACTGGTTAATTGATGGTAATTCAAAAGATTCTACTTTAGAAATAATAAAAAACTATAAAAAAAAATATCATTTTATTAACTATATTTCCGAACCAGATAAAGGTATGTATGATGCTTTAGCTAAAGGACTAAAAATTATTACAGGAGAGATAGTTTCATATATAAATGCTGGAGATTTTTATTCACCAACAGCTTTTGAGACGATATATAACATCATGAGCGAGAATAATAAAGTAAACTGGTTAACAGGTTTAGCAACAACATATAACAATAATTCTGAGGTAATTGATGTCTCTCTTCCTTATAAATATAGAAGAATATATATACAAAGAGGTATGTATAACGAAATTAAATTGCCATTTATACAACAGGAATCTACTTTTTGGAAAAGTGAATTTATTAATGAGGATATTATAAATCAACTTTCAAAATTTAAATTAGCAGGAGATTATTTCTTATGGTATAATTTTTCAAAAATATCAGAATTATATATTGTTAGTAGCTATATAGGAGGCTTTAAGATTCATGAAAATCAATTGAGTAGTAATTTAAAATCATATTATGAAGAAATGAATCTTTTTATTCATAAAAAGTTTACATTTTATTATTTCGATTTAATTTTGTGGAAAGTAATATCAAAAGGGTTAAAGAAAAAAATAAGTAATATGATTTTTGTTTATGACACAAAGCAAAGTAAATGGGTTTTGTAATAATTTAAATTTAAATGAAAGAACCACTAATTAGTATTATTACTGTTTCTTTTAATAGCGAAAAAACTATTAGAGATACTATTGAATCGATATTAAATCAAACATATAATAACATTGAATATATTATCATTGATGGGAATTCAGGTGATAACACCGTTGATATAATTAAATTCTATGAATATAAATTTAAGAATAAAGGAATAATTTATCAATGGGTCAGCGAACCAGACAATGGAATATACAATGCTTGGAACAAAGCGCTAAAGATGATCAATGGTGATTGGGTAGTTTTTATTGGCTCTGACGATTATTTCAAAAACAGTGCTGTTATTAAAGAAATAATACCATATCTGAATCAATCCGAAAAACAAAATAGTAATTATGTTTATGGCAAAATTGAACATGTAACCCAAAATAATCAATTAATAGAAATTGCAGGGAAACCATGGTCTGAACAAAAAGAGAGGTTTACATATACGATGAATGTAGGGCACAGCGGTTGTTTTCATCATAAGAATCTTTTTATAAAACACGGGAATTTTAATGAGTCTTTCAAAATTGCCGGAGATTATGAGTTCTTATTAAGAGAATTAAAAGATCCTAACAATAATGCATTCTTTGTCGATAAATCATTGATTGTAATGAGAGAAGGAGGTATAAGCGGAAGTCTGAGCAATAGATTAGCAATTGTAAAAGAAAATCATATGGCAAGAAGATTAAATAGTATCACAACATTTTCAAAAGAGTTATTCTTTTGGGAGCTTAGAGTAAGAGGCTTTATTTTAATAAGATCAGTTTTTGGTGAAAATTTTGCCGCAAAAACGGCAGATTTATACAGAAGGTTGTTTTTAGGGAAAAAAAAACGTTGGAGCATATAATGTATGAATATTAACTGGTTTGTTTTTTTTGTTTTAATTACCATTACTTTTTTAGTGCTTTATAAAAAGGATTTTAGGTTCATTGATGCTTTTGTCTTTTTTATACCTTTTAATGCAACAGTAGTATTTTTTACTCCAGATGAAACTGCCATAACCCTTCCTTTTGCTCTATTTTTTCTGGCATCAATATCCTATTTTATAAGAAAAGCTTTTCACTTAAAAATTACAATTCCCAAAAACAAAAAAATTACGATCACCTGGTTAATAGTAATTGCATTTATTGCGGTATTTTCACAAATAATGCCTTATATAATTAATGGTAATTATATGGTTTTAGATCGATATAAAGGAACCGTCTACTGGGCAAAAGAAGAGGCTTTATATCCAAGCATGCAATGGATAACACAAACCATTTATTTTTTAATAGGGCTTTTAGTTGTCTTTATAGTTAGTGATACATATAAAACAATTGAAGATATAAAAAAGGCATTAAAACTATTATTAGCAGGCATAACATTTATGATTTTTTGGGGATATTTTGGTGACTTAACTTATCTTTTAGGAATTCCATATCCTCAATTTTTTAATCAAATTGGGATGAATGAGTTTGGTATTCAAGGATTCAATGGTTTTCCTAGGATGGTAAGTGTAACTATGGAAGCTTCTTATTTCGCCCAGATGTTAATTCCAATTACCCCATATTTTTATTGGTTTCACCAAAAAGGAGAAGCATTTGTATTTCGCAAATCTTTTCATAAAAAAATGTATATTTTATCAATTATCACTTTACCGATAGCAATGACAACAACAGGTGTTTTAGGTTTTTTTATTTTAACGGGTTTATGGTTAAAAAATAACATTCGTTTTTTTTCGTTAAAGAGTAAATATTTTTTAGTGACATTATATTCATTAATTGTTTTGGTAGCAATATTTTTAGCTGTTAATTATTTGATTGATGTTTCTGGATCTTATTCAGGTATAGAAAGATTTAAAACTGTTCATTACGGTGCTATTTATTTTATTGATTATCCAATATTAGGATTGGGATGGGGTGTTTTTCCTACTTATGATTTCCTGATTAATTTACTTGTAAATTTTGGGTTAATTGGAACAATCGCTTTTTTAATTTTAATGTACAATATTTTTATAAAATTAAGGGGCAAAATTAAAAATGCGAACATCGATACAAAACCACTATTTAAAGCAGCATTAGAAAGTTTTATGTTAATATTAATTGTGTCTCAACTTTCAGGGTTTATATATCATTCACAATACTTTTGGCTGTATGTTGGCTTGGCAATCTCAATTGGATCTATAAATCAAAAAAAACAGCTAGCATAAATGAAGTTTTCAATTATCATACCAACCCTAAATAGAATTGAAGAGCCATTATTAATGTTAGAATCATTAATAAATCAAACCTTTAACGATTTTGAAGTTCTATTGATTGATCAAAATGAAGAAGATATCTTATACGATGACCTAAAAAAATATTTTGACCTGCTGCCATTACAACAAGTTAAAACAACCATTAAGGGAGCATCTAATGCTAGAAATTTAGGAATTCAAAAAGCTAGAGGGGAAATATTAACTTTCCCTGATGACGATTGTGAATTTTGCGAAACTTTTTTAGAGGATATTAGTAAATATTTTAACAAACATAATGTTGACGGTATTGTTACGACTTCTAAAGATAGAATTGATGGTAAAGCAATATCGGTTTTGATGTCGTCTAAACCGCAATCTATAAATAGAAAAAACATTTTAAAAACAGTGGTTGAATTTGGAATAATAATTAAGGCTAATCAATTAAATGGTGTTTTTTTCGACCCAAATATGGGAGTGGGATCTCCAAACACTCCGTATTGGTCAGACGAAGGCCCTGATCTCGTTTTAAGATTAATCGAAAAGGGACTTCGTTTTAATTACTGTCCACAATATTACATATTTCATCCAAATCCAGTTAAAAAGTACAGTGCAAAAACTGCATTAAGGAGCTACCAGTACGGTAAAGGAAGAGGTTATTTTTTAAAAAAACATAAATTCGGACTTACGACTATCATGTATTATTTATTTATTTATGTAATAGGAATGTTTAAAGGCATTTTGTTTTTTAATAAACAAATGTTTTTGTATTTTATAGACGGTTTTAAAGGACGTTATGAAGGATATTTTAAATCTAAATAAAAAGGAGTTAACACTTAATATTTTACTTTTTTTAGTCGCTTTTAGCCTGCCATTTTCTTATGCTTTTAATAGTGTTTCTATTGCTGCTCTATTTCTTTATTCTTTTGTATTCTTTCAGAAAGATGTTTTTTATAATAGCTTTAAATTTAAAGAAGTATATTTCTTTTATATACTCTTTTTTATAATCGAATTAATCTCTATCTATTATGCAAATAACAAAGAGATAGCATTTAAAATTGTTACCAGAAATATTGTTTTTTTAATATTGCCAATTACATTTATTAATCTAAACAATAGAATTTACCAGAATAAGTTAAGAATTCTATTTTACGGCCTTCTACTGGCAGTTTTAGCAAATTTGACAACTTCTTATTTTAATGTAATTAGAGCATATATGTTTGAAAATATACACATGAAAACTATGGTTAGAGAAAAATTCATTGAATTTGGAATCTACGATATTCATGTACCATATTTTGCAACGTTGGTTGTTTTTTTAATAATATGTAGTTATAAAATAACATTTAGTAAGAGGGAAAAAATTAATAAAGTGATCAAGCTATCACTCATTATCTTTTTAACGATATCATTACTTCAATTATCTGGAATTATGTCCATTTTTATTTTAGGAGTATTCTTTGTGTCTCAATTTTTGTTAAGTAGAATTTCTACCAAGTCAAAAATATTTGTATCGTTTCTGATAAGTGTTTCCCTTATATTCTCATTTTTTTTACTAAAAAACATTGAACAATCAGATCACATCAGAGGTTCTGAAAATATTATTTATAGAGCTCAAAAATTTATCAAATTTAGTGACCCGGTTAGGAGTGAAAATTGGAATAGTGTTGTAAAAGTAATTTCTTCAAACTTGTTTTTAGGCGTTGGAGCAGATGGCGGATTAGAATTATTACAAAAAGAAAGAGATGTCAAAAGCGAACCATACATTAATAGGCACAATGCACATAATGATATTTTAGAAATTTTATTGAGATTTGGTTTGGTTGGGTTAAGTATATTTTTAATAATTGTTTTAAAGCTTGTAAAAAAAGCGATTTCAACCAAAAATTACTTTCTTGGTTGGTTTATAATTGTTTTTTTAATTTCAGGACTTACAGAGTCGTATTTACAAAGACAAATAGGTTTGGTGTTTTTTGTGCTTTTTTCATTGTTTCTTTACAAACATAAAATTATAAATGAAACCGAGCTTAAATCATCATAAAACATGAATGTTGCTATTATACATTATTGGTTTATAACTAGACGAGGTGGCGAAAAAGTAATAGAGTCTATTTTGAAAATATACCCTAATGCAGATATTTATACATTGTTTTATGACGAGCAACAATATGGACATTATTTAAAAAATCAAGAGGTATATACATCAATTCTTAATACATCTTTTTTACGAAAGCACTATCAAAAAATATTCCCTCTATATCCAATTGGAATAAAATCTTTAAAACTGAACAAAAAATATGATTTGATTATTTCTTCAGAGTCAGGCCCGGCAAAAGGAATAGCAATCAATAATACACCTCACATTTGCTATATACATTCACCAATGAGATATTGTTGGAGCCATACAGATTTATATGTTAATTCTATTCATCCGATTTTAAGGCCAATAATGAGATTTTTTTTAAATCGATTACGAAAATGGGATCTTAAAACTGTTAGTAATGTTGACTTATTTATATCAAACTCTAAGAATATCTCTTCACGAGTAAATGAATTTTATGATCGAGAGTCCAAAGTCGTTTATCCACCAATTTCAGAAGAATTATTTTCAAAACCTTTAATTTCGGAGAATAACAAGGAGGTTTATTTAAGCTTTGGCGCCATAACTCCTTATAAAAGAATTGATTTATTAATTGAGACATTTAATATTAACGGAAAAAAATTGATTATTATTGGTGATGGTTCTGAAAAAGAAAAATTAATTAAGAAGGCCAAGAGAAATATAGAATTTAAAGGTTCTATCGAGTGGGAAAAGATTGAGAAACTATTTTCCAAAACAAAAGCTTTATTGTTCCCGGGAGAAGAAGATTTTGGCATGGTTCCGTTAGAAGTAATGGCCTATGGGATTCCCATAATTGCATTTAAAAAAGGAGGGGCTCTTGAAACGGTAATTGAAAACAGAAAAGATTATAATAAATCTACAGGTTTGTTTTTTGATAAACAAAATGTTACTTCCATACTTAATACAATTGAATTATTCGAAGAAGTTGAACATAAATTTGACCCGAATTTTATAAGAAATCACTCAATTAAGTTTAGCGAAAAAGAATTTATATCGACCTTTGTTAAGTATATAGAAGAATTCTTAAATGAACAAGATTAATAGAAATGAGGTAATGAAATTAAATAAAAAAAGATATTCGCATTTAATTAGACCGATCTTTTTATTGATTGATTTATGCATTATCAATGCAGTAATATTCTATATATCTGATAAAGAATTTCTAAACATACAGTTTTTAGCATATATCAATATTTCATGGATAGTTGTCTCATATATTGATGGTTTTTATAAAGTTTACAGGTTCACTAATATTTTTAGACTAGTTACACTTTTGGTAATTCAGTTTGTATTGTTCTTTTTTATATATTTTGCTTATTTCGGTATTTTTAAAGAAGGTCAGATAGTAAATAATCAATTCTTGATCTTTGTAAGCGTTTTAATTGGGGTTATGGTTTTTAAATTCTTGTCCTTTTACGCATTAAAAAAATATCGTTTAGCGGGTAAAAATTATAGAAATATAGTGATAATCGGAATAGATGATACGTCAAAAAAGGTTGCTAAACTCTTTAATGAAAGGGCAGACTTAGGATATAGGTATTTTGGGTTTTTTTCTGATAAAGCAAGTAATGATAAAAAACATTTAGGACCCATAATAAAGAGTTATAACTATATTTTGCGAGAGGGCATTGATGAAATTTATTGCAGTCTATCAGTATTGGACAGAGATCATGTAAAAAACTTTACAAAATTCGCTAATAAAAACGCTAAGGTTGTCAAATTAATTCCAGAATCAAACGAGTTGTATAGTAAAAAGTTTGAATTAGAATTTTATAATAATACGCTAGTTTTAAATATACAAAAACTTCCATTTGAATATCCTGAAAACATTCTCATTAAAAGAATTTTTGATATTATATTTTCACTTATAGTATGTGTTTTTGTAATGTCTTGGCTAACACCCTTACTTTGGATACTTGTTAAATTAGAATCTAAAGGGCCATTATTCTTTAAGCAAGAAAGAGAGGGTTTAGATGGTAGTAAGTTTACATGTTATAAATTTCGATCAATGAAAATCAACAAATTTTCAGATAAAATACACGCTACGAAAAATGATGAAAGGGTGACAAGATTGGGAGCTTTTATGAGGAAGTCAAGTATTGATGAGTTACCGCAGTTTTTTAATGTCATGAAGGGCGACATGAGTATTGTTGGACCAAGACCCCATATGAAAAGCTTATCTATTGAATATCAGAAAGAAATAGATAATTATTTAGAAAGGCATACTGTAAAACCAGGTATAACTGGCCTTGCTCAAATTAGCGGATATAGAGGAGAAGTCATAAAAAAAGCGGATATTAAAAATAGAGTACGAATGGATGTGTTTTATATTGAAAACTGGTCATTCTTCTTAGATTTAAAGATCATTATTCAAACAGTCCTGAATGTTTTTAAAGGAGAAGAAAAAGCATACTAGCGAAGCGCTATTTTGAATATTACTTGTAGAACACCAATTTGAAATAACTGATATTTACACCGGGAAAAGGATTATTATTTTAATAATTTATATTGATTCACAAATTGAAATCCAAAATAACATTATCGGCTGCAATTGTTTTATATAAAGAAGGTAGTATCGAGTTATCAAAAGCTATAAACAGCTTTTTAAAAACAGACATTACAAAAAGATTATTTTTAATTGATAATTCTCCAACGGACAAATTAAGAAATAAGTTTACTCATCCAGATATTGAATATATATTTATTGGAAAAAATATTGGTTTTGGCGCAGGCCATAATATTGTAATTGATAAAATAAAAAATTATTCTAAATACCATTTAATTTTAAATCCAGACGTTTGGTTTTCACCTAGTGTAATTCCTAATTTAATAGTTGTTATGAAAAATGAAAGTAGTGTTGCGATGATTGCCCCAAGAGTTTTGTTTCCGGATGGAAGCCATCAAAACTCCTGCAGAAGATATCCATCAGTTATTGAATTATTAATTCGAAGAGCAGGAGTTTTTAAAAAAATGTTTTCATCAATGATAAAAAGGGGAGAGTATAAAGATAAAGATTTTAAAAAACCTTTTTATCCGGAGTATTTACATGGATGTTTTCAACTTTTTAAAACCAGCGATTTCGTTACAATCAAAGGTTTTGATGAGCGCTATTTTCTGTATCTGGAAGATGCAGATATTTGCAGAAAAATAGATGAATTAGGAAAGAAAAAATTGTATTTTCCTCAAGAGAAAATCGTTCATGTTCTTAAAAAAGGGTCTTCAAAACAACTTAGGTTATTAATAATTCACATTTCGTCAATTATAAAGTATTTTTTTAAATGGAGATTTAAAAAATAATCATATTTACTTTTATAAAGATGAACAATTAGTTTAGAATATATTTGCATACAAAATAATAAAATTGATGAATATTTTAATTTTAGGCTCGGGAGGCCGAGAACATACATTAGCATGGAAGGTTAATCAAAGTAAAAAGCTAGGTAAATTATTCATAGCGCCAGGTAATGCAGGCACTTCACAAATAGGGACCAATATTGACATTGATATTAACAACTTTCAATCTGTAAAGAATGAACTGCTTAATTTATCAATTGACCTGATTGTAGTTGGACCGGAAGTCCCTTTGGTAAATGGATTTCATGATTTTATTAGTTCTGATAGTGAATTGAAGCATATCACAGTTATAGGGCCAAAAAAATATGCTGCTCAACTAGAAGGCAGTAAGAAATTTGCAAAGGAGTTTATGATCCGGCATAACATACCAACTGCTAAATATAAAAGTTTTACGAATCAATCTCTTGAGGAAGGACACCAATTTTTGGAAGCATTACATCCACCTTATGTTCTAAAAGCTGATGGACTTGCCGCTGGCAAAGGTGTTGTTATCTTGAATGATCTAAAGGAAGCAAAAGCTGAATTAACAGACATGCTTACCAATCAAAAATTTGGTGAGGCTAGTAGTCAAGTTGTTATAGAAGAGTTTTTAGATGGAATAGAAATGAGTTGTTTCGTCTTGACAGACGGGAAACATTACATTTCATTACCCAATGCCAAAGATTATAAGCGAATAGGGGAAGGAGATGCCGGTTTAAATACAGGGGGTATGGGAGCTGTTTCACCAGTACCGTTTGCAGATGATGTATTTCTGAAAAAAGTTAAAGAGAGGGTTGTAAAACCCACCATAAATGGATTGAAAATAGACAAGATAGATTATCAGGGCTTTATTTTTTTCGGATTAATA
>RCNF010004530.1_pt1 | contig 10721 bp, 12 predicted proteins | sample 2041311 | NCBI WGS metagenome assembly RCNF01 (sample SAMN09708228, study PRJNA481090) | Marine sediment metagenome, whole genome shotgun sequencing project. | biome: marine sediment; feature: ocean; material: sediment; isolation source: Sewage treatment plant 2 marine sediment (STP2) ... | reverse complement strand
AAAGGGTTCCGCCGGACAATTCAGCTTAGAGTGGTAATATGCATACCCGGATATTTTTGATCGGTTTCATGGGCTCAGGTAAATCTACCATTGGGGCTCAACTGGCACGTCGCCTGGGCTACCAGTTTGTGGACATGGATCACCTGATTGAGGAAACCGCTGAAATGAGCATATCTGAAATTTTCAGTGAACACGGGGAGGAGGTCTTCAGGAAGTGGGAGCACGATATTCTGCTTGAAGTATGCCGTCGTGAAAAGCTTGTGGTCTCCACCGGAGGTGGTGCACCCTGTCACTCCAAGATAATGGATCTCATGAATGCCAATGGAACTACTATTTACCTGAAGCTAACACCTGAAGCTTTGCGAGACCGGCTGATCCAATCCAAAACAGAACGGCCGCTGATCAAGGGAAAATCCGAACCCGAACTCCTGGAATTTATCGCAGGACTCCTTGAGCAAAGAGAAAAATTCTACGAGCAGGCCACCCATAGTGTGAACGGTATAAGCCTGCGATCCGAGGAGTTGGCTAAATTGTTGCTGGATAGCTAAGTAGATTTCCTATATTTACTTCATGAAACACTTGAGCCGCTTTTTGTTTACCGCTGCCATCTTGCTGGTGTCCCTCATGATCTTCAATGGTCAAAAAAATGAGGACCCCACCCGGGTAAGTGAGAATCCGGATATTGAACACATAGAGCTTCAGGCAGAAATTTGTTTCACGCGCATCGCAAGCTCCTCAATAAGCTCATACTGGCGGAATTCAGGAGAGAGAATTGTGCCCGTTTCGGAAAGTTTCAATGATCCTGAATATCTGATTCGTTTAAAGATTCAGATAAAAATCCATCACGAACTCTTACCTGAACTAGATCATCAGTCAGGCCACTTTCTTCAACATCATTCCCCTTTCGAGGACCCACTCATCGCCTGAGTCAAGGCTAAGCCTCAATTTTTACAGCCAATGGTTGGATTTCAATATGTGAAACCCAGGCCATTCAATATTTCATTAGAAACAAAAAATATACAGACATATGAAAACTTTAAAATATATTGCCCTGGGAGTGATACTCACATCCCTGGTATTCAGTAGCTTCTCCTTTTATCCCGCCAAAAAGAGTTTTACCCAGGCAGTAACATTCTGTGAAACCTATACGCAACAGGAGGTCCTCTCAAAACTTGATCAGGACGATCATTTTTTCACCTGGCTCCAACTGGAAGATACATATCCCGAAAGTGCAAGGATTGGCAGGTGTCAGGAGGCCAATTTGGAAGATTTTTGGAACTATGTCCAGAGTGAAGGCTTTCGAGCTAAAGTTCAAGAGGACCTGATCATAGTTGAAGGAGCTGAAGCAAGAGATCAGATGATTTCCCTCTATGCAATTAAGAAGAGTGCTTTGAACAATGAGCTTCCTTCAGGGCAGGATCTGGAAGAGGTAAGCGTCAGCTTAGATGGTGATGAGGAGAACTACATGCTCTTATTCAGTTTCTCAGAATCAGGTGTTGAAAAATGGGCCTCCATGACACGTCTGAACAAAGGAAGGGATATTGCCATTTTATTTAATGGCAAAGTGATTTCTGCACCCAGGGTTCAGGAGGAAATTAAGGACGGAAAATGCGCGATTAGCGGGAAATTTACCGAGAGTGAAATCAAGGAGCTGAAAGCAATTCTTGAAAACTAAAACCCAAAAGTGAAAGGCGTCCTCGGGGGCGCCTTTCTTAAAACATTCCCATTAAGAGCTCTTCGTTCTCCAATCCGCTAATGTAATTAGATACATCGACTCCGGATAGCTTATTCCTTATGGTCTCAGGATCATGGATGGTTCCCACCAGCAATTGCTCCAGCAAGACAATATCCTTCAGAGAAGTAAAGTCACCTACTATCTTTAACTCCTTGATCACCCCTTTTACGACATTCATATGGAGTTCCAGACTGCCCCCTTTAAAGGAGATACTCCTGCAAAACTGGTATTTGGGGGAGTAGCCAAAGTTCCACTCCCAGGTGGAGTATTTCGAGTCGCGCAGAGCCTTAATTTCCACAATATCAGTTCGGCCTAATTGATAAGGCCTGGCATCTTTAAAATTTTGGAGCATATGAGCCAGAATTCTCTCCTGGAACATTTCCACATCCATGCTTTCTTTCAGATGATCGCTGATATTGGTGACCCTGGACCGAACTGATTTCACAGCCCTGTCGGTAAACCGCTCCTTATCACTCTTCAAAGCAGCACTCAGTTTTCCCATTTCTGAGGAAAACAGCAAGGTACCATGATGCAGAACCCTTTGCTTGAATACATGACTTGCCGTACCGGATATTTTCAGCCCTTTAAGTAACAATTCATTGCGCTTGCCCAACCTGACTTCCAGTCCCATCTTTTTCAAGGCCTCAACAATGGGTGTAGTAGCCCTCTTGTAGTCCACCAGCTCCCCTTCTTTTCCGCTGGTAAAAAAAGCAAAATTGAGATTGCCCAGGTCGTGAAAAACTGTGCCTCCACCAGAAATCCTCCTGGCCACCAGGATTTCATTTTCCTGGACAAAGGGCAGATTAATCTCAGCCAGTGTGTTCTGATGCTTTCCCACCACGATGGAAGGCCTATTCCTGTACAGAAGAAACAAATCCTCCTGGAAAGATTTTAGCAGGTATTCCTCCGCAGCCAGGTTAAAATAGGGATTGGTATATGGACTGATAATACAACGCATAAAGGCTTACAATAAAGGTATTATTATGCAATTTCCTGGACGACCCACCAGTTCTGCGGTAATTTTGAGCGTACCCATCTGAACAAGTAGAAAAGTAACATGCCGCATCCCGCTCCCCAGATTCCACCGAACAGCACATCCCCTGGATAATGTACCCCCAGATATACACGACTGTAAGCTACCAGTAGGGCCCAAATTACCATCACCCCGGTAAACCACCTCTTCCTAATCCATAAAAGGACCAGAAATGCCACGCCAAATGTATTGGCCGCATGGGAGGAGATAAATCCAAACTGTCCGCCGCACTTGTTATTGACCAGGTGAACCAGCCCCTCCAGTGAGGGCTCATGGCAGGGTCTGATCCTTTGAAAAACATTCTTAAAAAGATGGACCGATGTCTGGTCAGCCAGGGTAATCCCCAGGATAATAAAAAGCACCATGAGAGCTAGCTGCCATCTTTTTTTCCAGCCTAGATAAGTAAGAAGAAGGAGATAAAAGGGCCACCAGGTGGTCTTGCCGCTGATCCACCACATGATCCCATCCCACACCTCATTGTGCCAGCCATTAATGGCCAGGAATATCTGTGTGTCAAGCTGTAATAAATCCATAGAGGTAATCAGGAGTTCAACATATCCCAGATGGTATCGTTAAGAGCTACCAATCCCAGGTTTGCAACAGCCGAAATAAAATGGTAGCTGACATCAGGCAGTTCTTTCTTGATTTCGACCGTGAGCTCCTCATCGAGGAGGTCTGATTTGGTGATCACCAGCAAACGCTGCTTATCCAATAATTCAGGATTATACTCCTCCAGTTCATTTAGCAGGATTCTGTATTCCTCAGCAATATCATTACTGTCTGCTGGTATCATAAATATCAGCATGGAGTTGCGCTCAATATGTCGCAGGAACCTGTGTCCAAGTCCTTTGCCTTCACTGGCGCCCTCAATAATACCTGGAATATCGGCCATCACGAAAGAGCGGTCATCCCGGTATTTTACAATGCCTAGATTGGGTACCAGAGTGGTAAAAGGATAGTCTGCAATTTTGGGCTTGGCAGCTGATATGGCCGCCAACAGGGTGGATTTCCCTGCGTTTGGGAATCCCACCAGTCCCACATCGGCCAGTAGTTTTAACTCCAGAATAAACCACCCCTCATCTCCGGGTTCCCCTGGTTGTGCAAAACGGGGTGTCTGGTGGGTGGAGGTCTTGAAATGTTCATTGCCCTGTCCGCCCCGGCCACCCTGCATTAATACCTGCTCCTCATTTTGAGAGGTCACTTCGAACAATACTTCCTTGGTCTCAGCATCCCGGGCTACGGTTCCAAGAGGAACTTCAATATAGGAATCCCCACCACTTGCCCCGGTCTTAAGAGACGATGCGCCACTTGCACCATGCGTGGCAAATACATGTCTTTTATATTTCAGGTGTAAAAGGGTCCACAGCTGTTCATTGCCTCTGATGATCACATGTCCGCCCCTGCCACCATCGCCTCCGTCCGGCCCACCCATACTGGTGAGCTTGTCACGGCGCAAATGTGCAGAACCAGCTCCTCCCTTGCCTGAACGGCAAAAGACTTTTACATAGTCAACAAAATTGGCATTGGACATGTGTTAAAGACATAAATACCAGTTACGATTTCACTTTGTCTATTACTTCCACAATGCGACCAAAAATCTTATCCACGGAACCGCTACCCTCTACAGCAGCATGCTTATGCATTTTGTCGTAGTAGTAGGTTACCGGAATGGTTTGCCTGTTATAGACATCGATGCGGTTATTAATGGTCTCCAGGTTATCATCTGAACGTCCGGTCTCCTTTCCCCTTTTCAGAAGTCTCTTTACCAACTCTTCACGGGCCACCTCAAGTGAGATCATCACTCCCACGCGCTCATCATAATCGGTCAGGGCTTTGCGAAGCTCTCTGGCCTGATCCACTGTCCTGGGAAAACCATCGAAAATGAAACCTGGGCCTGCCTGGTGCTCTTCAATTTTATTCCTGATCATTCCGATCACAATCTTATCAGAAACCAGTTCACCTTTATCCATAATCTCCTTGGCCTTCTTTCCCAATTCTGACTGAGCAGCTACCTCTTCCCTCAACAGGTCTCCGGTTGAAATATGCAACAATCCATATTTCTCAATTACCTTTTCCGACTGTGTTCCTTTTCCCGATCCCGGAGGACCAAATAATACAATATTCAGCATGTTTTTTTCAGTTTTTTTTGACGCCACCAAAAATAGTAAACATTTACCTCATTCATCAACGAGTTGGTATATTTCCCTAAAGTTTCTGCCATAGCCGTCATAATCCAGCCCATAGCCCAGGATAAAGTTGTTTGGTATCTCCATCCCAACATAATCCAGTTTCACCTCCTTCACCGTGGCTTCCGGTTTATGCAGAAAGGTTGCCACCAGGATCTGGGCTGGCTCGTAGCCCGACAGTTGTCTTATAATCGTCTCCAGGGTCACGCCGGTATCAACAATATCTTCCAGTACCACAACCACGCGGTCCTTCAGATCGCGATTGATACCAATCAACTGTTTGACACTTCCGGTCGATTCTGTACCACTATAGGAAGCCAGTTTTAGAAAGGTAATCTGACAGGGAAAAGTGAGCTGCTTATACAGGTCGCTTGCAAACATAAATGCCCCGTTCAGAATGCCCAGAAAAATTGGATCCTTACCCGCCAGATCACGATTCATCTCCATGGCAAGACGTCCAACCTCTTTTTGAATCGCCTCTTCAGCTATAAATGGTTCAAAATACCGATCATGAACCTGAACAATGTTACTATCCATAGGTCATATTTTAGATTAAAGTACACATCAAAATGCAGGAATAAAAATAATTGTAATTTCGTTAACTGATATACACCGTAAAACTACATAAACAGATGAATCCTAAAGTCAGTATTATTATGGGAAGCACGTCAGACCTTCCCATCATGGAGCAGGCAGCTAAGCTGCTGGATGAATTTGAAATCCCTTTTGAAATCAATGCCCTGTCTGCCCACAGAACACCTGATCAGGCCATGGATTTTGCCAGGAATGCAGCAGGAAGGGGGATCAGGGTAATTATTGCAGGAGCGGGCGGAGCGGCCCACCTTCCCGGGGTAGTGGCAGCTCTAACACCTCTGCCAGTAATTGGAGTTCCCATCAAGGCATCCATCTCCATAGATGGTTGGGATTCCATTCTGAGCATTCTCCAGATGCCTCCGGGAATCCCGGTTGCCACAGTAGGCCTGGATGGAGCTAGAAATGCCGGGATCCTCGCTGCCCAGATCCTGGGTACAGGAGATCCGGAAATTATGGATAAGATGTTGAAGTTTAAAGAAAGCCTTGCCTCCAAAATAGTAAAGGCTAACGAAGAGTTAAGGGAGGTTAAGTTTAAGTTTAAAACCAACTGATGATCCAATGATATCTCCACCATTGTGGATGTTAAAAAGACCGGGAATTTTAATCCCGGTCTTTTTTTTGTCCCTGCTTCATGGGACTGTCACCTGCCAGGTTCAATGGCCAGGGACTGCTTCAGCTGCACTTGGGGGCAGCTATGTATGCATGCAGGGATATATGTGCACTCGCCAGAACCAGGCCGGACTTGGATTTATTGAACAATCCTCGGTTTCCATACAGCATGCCAGGCCCTACCTGCTAAAAGAACTGGGCATTTCATCCTTATCAGGACAATTCATCACAGGAAGCGGAGCCCTGGGTCTAGCTCTTTCCACCATGGGGCTCAGAGGATTCAGGCAAAGCTCACTGTGGCTCGCTTACGGTTTGAGACTACATTCCAACATCAGTGCAGGTGTAGGGATTTACTTCAGGAATTCAACAATTCCGGAACATCTTGTTTACGCTCCCCAAATAGGTTTTGCCCTGGGCCTGCAAATCAGGATACAAGAACAGTGGCAACTTGGTGCCCGGCTTTTTCATCCCGCTGCATGGAGCACCCAATCCAACTTATCCGAAGATCAACTTATGAGCATCGAAGCTGGTCTTTCCTACTCTTTCTTCAAGGTAGCCCAGGTTTATTCCGAACTGCATATTAAACCAGGAGCTTACTTCACACTTTGCAATGGAATAGAATGGATTCTTAAGCCGCAAATCAGTTTGAGAACAGGTATCTGCAGTCAGCCATTCACATTTGCATGGGGCATCTCCATGAGGTTCACAAAGTGGGTCGCGGATTTCTCCTTCCAGTACCGTGCCGAAACGGGGCTGTCGCCCCTAACATCCCTGACGCATGCCTGGTAATAAAAAAATTCTCTCCTTGTTGTTCATAGCGTGGATCCCGGTCCACCTGCAGGCGCAGCAAGCACCCCTTAGCCTACAGGATGTGGAGGACCTGCTATACAGTAATGAATCTGCCCTCATCCCTGAAAGTCTGACAGGTGAATATCCTGAATCCCTAAGTTTAACAATTGACCTGAACAATGCCTCATTAGAAGAGCTTGAAGCTTCTGGCATTTTTACCCCCTACCAGATTCATACGCTGCAGACCTATCGTGAAAAATTCGGCCCCATCTATTCCATCTATGAATTGGCAGCACTCCCGGGCTTTCACACTTCTCGTGGATTGGAAATTGAACCTTATGTATGCTTAAATCCCATCAAAATCACCACAGGTAGAAATCATGGTCGATATATGGTTCTATTCAATTTGGAAAGATCTTTTCCAACAGCAGAAGGCTTCATGGACAATCCCGGCTCAGGCGACGAGGCCTTATATACCGGGCCACCAATTAAAACAATCCTCAGAATCAGAGCACATCCCTCGAAAAAGCTTTCCATGGCCCTTAGCTATGAAAAAGATGCCGGCGAACTTTTTCTCTATCAGAACAGACCCCAATTTCTTTCGGGCTACCTTTCCTATGAAGGAGAACGCTTTGTCAAACAATTGGTGGTCGGTAATTATAAATTGAACCAGGGAGTGGGCCTGGTCAATGGTGCCGGCTTTTTCCATCGGGTCGGTAATTTCCGCATCAACCAGCTCTCTCTCTCCAGGATCAAACCCTATGCCTCCCTTACCGAAACCATGTATGAGCAGGGATTGGCCTGCAAGATGGGAACAAACAAATTCCAATTCCTGGTGTGGGCATCCTACCAAAAATTCAGTCTCTCCCCATCGGCATTCGCAGAGAATCCAAAGACTGACAACTTGTTGGATTATCAGCGGACCACAGGGCTCTACCGGAGCAAAAGTGAACTGGAAGCCAGGGAGCTGGCTTACAGAATACACTCAGGAATTCAAATGCTCTACCGGCGCCAGCAACTCACAGTGGGGCTTATGCATGGAAGCGAATGGGTGGGTCCAAGCAACGAAGCTATAGCACTCCTTAAGGAGAATCCAGACCCATCCCCACAGCAAAAGGTCAGCCTGCATGGAAACTGGTACAGGAGGAAAATCCAGGTTTTTGGAGAGCTGGCAACCAGTGAATTTCGCTCCCTGGCTTTCCTGCTTGGCACCCGATACCACTTCAGCGATTACGTTCAGGGGAGTCTGCTGGTCCACCATTATGGAACTGAATACCGGGGCTCCCTGCCTTCCTCATATAGTTCTGGCAGTCACATCCGAAATGAACAGGGACTGGCTTTCCATCTTCATTTGGAGACCGGAAAATACATCACAGCAAAAATCACCGGTGAACTGTTCCGCTACCCGGTGCCCCGATATCTTACCAATGTCCCCTCACATGGATACAAATTGGATCTCTCCTTACAAAATCCCGGAAATAAAATGTTAAAGTGGAGGGCCAGGGTGGTAAGCAAATCCTGGCAAACAAGCCCGGCAGATCTTAAATCAAAAATCCGTTCCCTACAAGATTCCAGGGTGAACAGGTTCGACGCTCAAGTGATCTACAATCACCATGAAAAGTTCAAATGGCAGAGCAGGCTGGTCCTATCATACTACTCACAAAAACAAAGCTCTTCTCCAGCTTATGCAATAGTGCAGCAGGTAACACTTGCTAGCTCGCCCAATCTGAAAGTGACTACCCAGTTTGTACTCTTCCATGTAAGTGATTGGGAGAGCAGAATCTATCTCTATGAACCAGGCTTTTATTATAGCTTCAACTTTCCAGCTTACTATGGAAGCGGACAAAAAACCACCCTCCTGCTCAGTTTAAAGCCTGTGGATGAAGTCTCTATTTCAGTAAAAATATCTGGAATTGTTAATCACGGAACGCGAAAATGGGATACAGGGATTCAGCTACGCTTTAAGTTCTAATCAAACTTCATATCGAGCAGGTTGATCTGGAGATTAACCCGGCCCCTGAATTCATTCTCCATCAACTGGTAACAGATATCAAAGGGAGCCCCCTTATTAATCTTTCCAAAAGAACTTCCCAGGTGAAATCCGATAGCAGGAAAAACACTGAAGGGATTTTCCTCTTGTATCAGGGTTAATTTCAGGTGCTCTCCATTGCTCCCCACCGTACGGCCATAGCCGTTATCGACTACATTCTCAGAGAGAAATACGGGACTGATGTTTTCGGGACCGAAAGGCTCGAATTGCTTTAATATCCTGAAAAACTTTTCTGTGATATCTGTAAGTTGCAACTCTGTATCTATTTCCACCACGGGGATTAACTGATCCGGATCGATGGTATCTGAAACAATTTTCTCAAAGCGCTCCCTGAACTTGGGCAGGTTTGGAACCTTCATGGTCAACCCCGCTGCATATTTATGTCCACCGAAATTCTCAAGCAGGTCGCTGCACGACTCTATGGCCTGGTAGAGGTCAAAACCATTCACCGACCGGGCCGATCCAGTAATCAGTCCATTGGATTTGGTCAGGATCACTGTGGGTTTATAAAAATGATCCAGCAACCTGGAGGCTACAATTCCGATCACCCCTTTGTGCCATTCAGCATTATAGAGTACCGTAGAGTTCCTTTCCTTAAGCGACTCATTGCTCTGAATCATATCAATGGCCTGACGGGTGATCTCGGTATCAATATTCCTGCGATCCAGGTTGAAATTGTCGATCCTTTTACCCATGACCTTGGCATCGGTCGCTTTTTCACAAACCAGCAGATCAACCGATTTCTTTCCCGATTCCATTCTACCTGCGGCGTTGATCCTTGGACCGATCTTGAAAACGATATCCTCAATGGTAATGCCCTTTCTATCGATTCCAGCCACCGCTTTGATGGCCTTCAAACCAATGGAGGGATCATCGTTGAGCTTCTTCAGTCCAAAATGAGCCATGATCCGGTTCTCACCTGTAATAGGAACAATATCGGAAGCTATACTGACCACCACCAGATCGAGGTAGTCGTAAATCTTGTTGGCATCCAATCCGGCCTTTATTCCATAGGCCTGGACTAATTTCAATCCCACTCCACAACCTGAAAGATCCTTGAAGGGATAATTACATCCCTCTTGTTTGGCATCCAGTACTGCCACTGCATCGGGGATTTCAGCGCCCGGATTGTGGTGATCGCATATAATGAACTCCACTCCCTTTTTACTGGCATACTTGATCTTATCTACTGCCTTGATTCCACAGTCAAGTGCAATGATCAGGCTGAATCCATGCTGGACCGCATAGTCGATTCCTTTGATAGAGATTCCATAACCTTCATCGTAGCGATCGGGAATATAATAGTCGATATCTTTGAAGTGCTCCTTGAAGTAGGAATAGACCAGGGCAACAGCAGTAGTCCCATCCACATCATAATCCCCATAAACCATCACTTTCTCACCTGCCTGAATTGCCTCCTGGATACGCTGGATGGCCACATCCATATCCTTCATAAGAAAAGGATCGTGGAGATTAGCCAGATCGGGACGAAAAAAATCTTTAGCCTCTTGGTAGGTATGTATATTTCGTTGGGTAAGCAACTGGGCAAGGGGCCGGTCAATACCCACTTCACTGGCCAATGAAGCAATCGCTTCTTCATTACCCGGTGCTTTTATGACCCAGTTTTTATTCATGATTTTTTGGAAATTCGGCAGGTACTCTTCCCCCCTCTCCCTGCAAAATTAACATAATCTTTTTTATACCTTTGTGACCTGAAAAATATTT
>RCNF010002066.1_pt1 | contig 10728 bp, 9 predicted proteins | sample 2041311 | NCBI WGS metagenome assembly RCNF01 (sample SAMN09708228, study PRJNA481090) | Marine sediment metagenome, whole genome shotgun sequencing project. | biome: marine sediment; feature: ocean; material: sediment; isolation source: Sewage treatment plant 2 marine sediment (STP2) ... | reverse complement strand
GATCCCCCGTGGATACAGGCCATGATATCAGCCAGCCCCACCAGATTGGTCAACGGCCGTTTGCCATCGGTGGCGCGCGGCACGTCATGGTGGTAGCGCGCAGCGTCGTTGAAGGCATCGGGCAACTGCCAGAACTGCAGCAGGCCCTGCCCGACCTGGGCATGGGTCAGACCGATTTCTTCGGTTTCGCGAGCGAGCCGGTCGCCGCTGCGGTCAGACAGTATCGGCATGTAAATATCCGGCACCGCCGTGGCCAGAACGTAGGCCCCAATGTCATGCATCAATCCCGCAATGAAAGCCTCTTCGGGATCCATGCGCCGATTCGCAAAGGGCACCAGAGCCTGGCAAGCCGCACCATTGGCCAGGCCATGACTCCAGAACTCGTTCATGTCCATGCCATTGTTCATTTTTTGCAGGGCTTCGACCGAGCCAAAACCCAGCGCCAGATTGCGGATCCCGGTGAAGCCCAGAATGACCACCGCCCGACTGATGGTGGTGACTTCCTTGGGCACGCCATAAAAAGAGGAGTTGACCAGTTTGAGCACTTTTCCGGCCAGGGCCTGGTCCGATGAAAGCACCTTGGCCACGTCGTTGGCCGACGCGTTGTCATTCCCCAAGACGGACATCAGCTGCCGCGTAACTTCTGGGAGGGGCGGCAGATTGCGCATCACAGTCACTATACGGGCTTTGATGACATCGGTGGACATGGACACCCTCTTCAAGCCGTTGGCAGTCAAACAAATCAGTATTACTAACCAAGGAGATCGGCTGAATAGGGGTGACCTTTACTGCTTTACACGGGTTCAGCCTGATGGCTTTTTCTTCACGCCCCGCCCCAGCTTGTCCCCGAATCGCCCACGCACGTCATCCAGCACCCGATCCAGCTCCCGATCCCGCTGCTTGGCCGGATCCGGAAACAGTTCCGCCTGCACTTGCCCCCCAGTGGTCAGATTGTTCGCCGTGATCCCGATCAGGCGCAGCGGCCGCCCCTTGCGCTTGAGGTTGTGCTCCAGCAGGCGCCGGGCGTGACCGCGGATTTCCACATCACTGTCGGTGGGCTCAGGCGGCGTGAACGAACGGGTGTGGGTGGTGAAATCCGGATACCGGGCTTTCAGGGTCAGGGTACTGGCCAGAAAACCCGCGGCCCGCAGCCGCCGGGCCACCTTGTCGCACAGCGGATTGAGAATTTCCAGCAGCTGTTGCCCATCGGCAATGTCATCACTGAAAGTGGTCTCGTTGCCGATGCTTTTGGCATCGTGGTCGGGAATCACCGGGCGGGTATCGTGCCCCACCGCCAACTCCAACAGGTGATGCATGTGATCGCCGAAGTGCCGGACGAGATTCTCGGGCGGCACCGCCAACAGGTCACGGACCTTGTGGATCCCAAAATCCTGCAATTTCGCCTGGGCCACCTTGCCCACGCCCCACAGCCTGCCCACCGGCAAGCCCGCCAGCAACTCGCGCTCTTCTCCCGGCCGGATCACCACAAAACCGTCGGGCTTCTCCAGGTCACTGCCCAACTTGGCCAGGAACTTGTTGGACGCCACGCCCACCGAAGCGACCAGCCCCACTTCAGCGGCGATGCGTTGCTTGATCAGCCAGCCGATGTCCACCGGCGAGCCAAAAAGACGGACAGATCCGGATACGTCCAGGAAGGCCTCGTCAATGGACAAGGGTTCCACGAGCGGCGTGTAGTCGCGGTAGATGGCGAATATCTGCTGGGAGATTTCCACATACCGATCCATCCGGCCACGCTTGAAGATGCCGTCCGGGCACAGTTTTACGGCCCGCGCGGCACTCATGGCACTGCGCACTCCAAAAGCCCGCGCCTCGTAACTCGCCGCAGAAACCACGCCCCGCCCTTCCGGTGTGCCCCCCACGATGACCGGTTTGCCCTTCAGGCTCGGATCATCCAGCACTTCGACCGAAGCGTAGAACGCATCCATATCCACATGCAGGATGGAGCGCTCGAAGGAAGTTTTGGGGGCGGGAGTTTCCATGGTTTTCCGTGGCGGTTCGGGTTACGGTCCAAGCTGATGAACAGGGCTCCAACAGGACGGCGGAACTATGAGTATCCAACTTTCCGGCCTCTTCGTCTACCCCGTCAAGGCCCTTGGCGGTGTAGAAATCCCAACGGCGACAGCGCAACCCGAAGGCCTGGACAACGATCGGCGTTGGGTCATCGTGGGGCCGGATGGCCGTTTTATCAGCCAGCGCAGTCACCCCGCCCTCGCGCGAATCAAGACTCGGTTGCAGCCCGAAGGCCTGATTTTGACCGCCGCAGGTCAGCCTCCCCTGGACCTCAGACCGCCCACAGGCGAACCCCGCCGAACGGTCAGCATCTGGAATGATGAAGTCAACGCCGCGGCCGCTGCCCCTGCCGCCGATCGGTGGCTTTCCGAATTTTTGGGCGAACCCTGCCACCTGGCCTGGATGGACCCGTTGTGCCGGCGCCCCATCACCTCGAGCGGCGGCCGGGAAGGCGAAGCGGTCAGTTTTGCCGACGGATATCCCTGCCTGGTCATCAGCGAAGCCTCGCTGGCAGATTTGAATGGCCGCCTATCCGAACCGGTGCCCATGAACCGGTTTCGGCCCAACCTGGTGGTCTCGGGGTGCAGAAGCTTTGCCGAGGATTCCTGGAGCACCATGACCATCGGCGAAGTGCGCCTGCGGGCTGCTGGCCCCTGTGCCCGGTGTGCCGTCACCACCGTCAATCAGGAGACCGGCCGGTCACAGGCCCCGGAACCCCTGCGCACCCTCGCGACCTATCGGAATACCGACAAAGGCGCCATTTTTGGCGCAAATCTGGTTGTCGAAAGGGGCGGGAGCCTGCATTTGGGCGATTCGGTCCGCGTGGACATCTAGCTCAATACCGCTGCGGCATTTGGCGCCTAACTCAATTCTCTGCTGATCTTCATTTTCATTAAGTGCATATAAATAAAACAGCTTAACTGTTGACATGAACAACCTGGATCGATAAGGTCCGTCATTGCTTGGTATCGGTAGTTGGAAAAATTTCGCTAGTCTCCTTTTTGCAAGTCCGAGGAGGACCTGACCATGAAGAAGTTTCTGTTCCTGACCCTGCTCTGCGTCGCCGTGATCGGCATGGCCTCTGCGCCGGCCGATGTGATGGCCGAGACCTTCAAGGCCAAAGTTGGCGGCGGCCCGACCGGCGGCACGTTCAACACCTTCGCCAATGCCATGGCTGTTTACGTTCCCAAGAACATGGAAGACATCAAGGTTTCCGCGGTTGGCAGCGGCGGCTCGGTAGAGAACGTCAAGCGCGTCGCCAAAGGCGAAAGCGATTTTGGCCTGTGCTATGCTGTGGACAGTGGTCTCGGCCGGATCGGCAAACTGCCCAAGGACGAGAATAAATACGACGGCGTGCGCGCCATGGGTTTCCTTTACGGCGCCCCGGCCCAGTTGGTTGTCCGGGCTGACAGCGACATCAAGACCGCTGCTGACCTCAAGGGCAAGAAAGTTGCCGTTGGCAACGCCGGTAGTGGTGCCTCGGCCAGCGCCGAGCGCTTTTTCCGTCACCTGGGGGTCTGGGAAGACTTCAAACCCCAGTTCCTGGGCTATTCGGCTGCCGCCAGTGCCTTCAAAGACGGCAAGATCGACGCCTTCTGGGTGCTCGTGGGTTACCCCAACCGTTCCATCATCGAAGCCAGCGTGCAGGTGGACATCCGCCTGATCGACGTGGGTGCCGAAGCGGTGTCTTCGAAGTTCTATGATGCTTACGCCTACATCCCCATGGAAATTCCGGCCGGTACCTACGGTGAAGGCATGCCTGCCTGCTCGTCCTTCCAGGACGCCACCTTCCTGTGTGCCAACGCTGAAGTTCCCGCCGACGTGGTGTACAACATCATGAAGACCCTGTGGAGCAGCGCCGGCATGGAAGCGATGACGGCGGCCAAGAAGACGTTTAAGACCATGACCCTGGAAAATGCTTTTGATGGCGCCAGCATTCCCCTGCACCCCGGTGCGGTGAAATTCTGGGAAGAGAACGGCAAGACGGTTCCCGCCAACCTGAAGTAGTCAGCCTTGCCGGCTCACCCCGGCAAGAAGCATGATCGAACGGGGAGGGGGCATTGCTCCCTTCCCGTTTTTTTCCCGATACCTTGTTCGGCCAACGACATCGTTGGCAGAAAACGAGTCAACACAATGAGCGATTCACCGTTTAAGGATTTGGGGCCTGAATCCGCTGACCAGGAAGTGCTCGACGAACTCATGGAGAAGGACGCCAAGTCCGGCCGTGAGCTCACGAAATTCTGGTACTGGCTGACCTCGGGTCTGGGCATCTTCATGGTCCTGTTCTACATGTACAACTCCGGTATAGCACCCGTCAGCACCCAGTTCCACCGCGGCATTTATGTCCTGGTCACATTTGTGATGGTCTTTTTGACCTACCCCATGACAGCGAAATCCCGCATCGACCGCCCATCCATCAGCGACATTGCCCTGGCCTTGGTATCGATCGCGGTTGTCGGCTACTGGATCCTGGAATTTGAGAATCTCAACTACCGCATGGGTTCCGAAACATCAATGGACGCCTTTGTGGCCATGGTCGGCATCGTGATCAGCCTTGAGGCCGCCCGGCGGGTATTGGGCATGTCCATGACCATGGCCGGCCTTGGCTTTCTGGCCTACCTGCTGTGGGGCAACCTGCTCGAGGACATTCCCGGGGTGCAGGCCTTCGCCCACGACGGCTTCAAATTCACCCGTGCCATGAACTTCCTGTTCTACAATCAGGACGGCATCTTCGGCATCATGGCCAACGTGCTGGTGACCTACGTCATCCTGTTCATCTTCTTCGGCTCGTTCCTGAAGTATTCGGGCGCCAGCAAGTTCTTCATCGACCTGCCTCTGGCGTTGGCCGGCAAGAGTGTCGGTGGTCCGGCCAAGGTGGCGGTCATCGCCTCGGGCTTTTTCGGCTCGGTATCCGGCTCAGCAATCGCCAACACGGTTTCGACCGGCGCCTTCACCATTCCGATGATGAAGCGGGCGGGCTTCCGGCCCCACGTCGCTGGAGCCATCGAACCTGCGGCCTCTATTGGCGGCATGTTCATGCCCCCGATCATGGGCGCCGGTGGCTTCCTGATGGCCGAAATGACCGAGATCCCCTACATCGACATCATGAAGATGGCCATATTTCCGGCCGTGATGTATTTCCTGTCGGTCTTCGTGATGATTCATTTTGAGGCCAAGCGCTATGGCCTCTACGGCGACGATGATCCCAATGCGCCTACAGCCTGGGATATTCTGAAGAAGGAATGGTATCTCGCCGCACCACTGGTCATCATCGTGGTGATGATGCTCATGGGCCGCTCCGCCGGTTTTTCGGCCGTGGTCGCCATTGTCAGTTGCGTCGTTGTCAGTTGGTTCACTCCTGACCACAAAATGGGCTGGCGCGAAGTCCGCGCCGCGATGATCGAAGGCTCGCGCAATACCCTGATTATTGGCGCCACCGTTGGCGTCATCGGCATCATCGTGGGCACCATCAGCCTGTCGGGCATCGGCCTGAAGTTCAGCGACATCATCATCAGCCTCAGCGGTGGCTTCCTGCCCGCAGCGATCCTGCTGATCGGTATTGCGTCGCTGGTATTGGGCATGGGCGTGCCGGTGACCGCAGCCTACCTGATCACCGCGGTGCTGACGGTCGGGTCGGTCTCCAACATGATCGCCATGCAACACTTCGGCATGCCCCTGACGGACATGGAAATCACCAGGGGGATGGCCGAAAATGTCACCTGGGTGATGATATCATCCCACATGATCGTGTACTGGTTCAGTCAGGACTCGAATATCACACCACCGGTGTGCGTGGCCGCCTACGCAGGCGCGGCCATTGCCGGCTCCGATCCCTGGAAAACGGGCTGGACAAGTTTCAAATTCGCCAAATTCCTGTACATCGGACCGTTCCTGTTTGCCTACAGCCGCGGTTTCCTGCTCAATGGTTCGCCGATGGAAATAATCACGACCTTTGCCACCATTGCGTTGGCCACCGTGGCCTTTGGCAGCGTAACCATGGGGTATCTGTCATGCGGCATGAATGTGCTGGAATGGATCATCATGGCGGTGGCTACCACGATCCTGTTCTTCCCCGACCTGGGCCATCTTGTCCTGCCGTTCGACCTGCCCAGTTGGGCCATCGACGTGCTGGGGATCGCCCTCTGGGGAACGGTGTTCCTGTTGCAAAAGGCGCGCATCGCCAAGAACCCGAACCTGACGCTGCCGGCTCACGAGCAGAAGAAGTTGCGGGAGGCCGGAGCCTGATTCACTGATGATTGGTGAGATTGAGGGAGCCGTTCTGCGGCTCCCTTTTTCAGGTCAAACTGTCAAGCCAGTTGGCCACTGCCAGGATGGCCGCTGCGGACCAATTGTTGGCGAGAGTCGGGGCAATTTCCGATTCCGGAAAATCCGGATAGCCGTCGACACCGGCCTCCAGGCCCAGGCAAAGGCTTTCATAACTCGCGAGCATTCTCAGCGCGTCGTCACCCAGATAGCCGCACGGCGGGACGGGAAAATCTGGGCGCTGCCCTGTCTGCCACTGCCCCACCTCGCGCTTGTATTCCTTCAAGAGGCTGATCGTTTCGTATTCCGGATGACCCTGCATGAGCAGCCAGCGCCCCCGCTGCTTCTCCACCGCCAGGTGAGGACCGACCTCAGGGTTGCTCAATAGAATCTCATAACCGGCGGCGGCAAACTGAGCCTCATCGACCGCATTGTGGCGTGAGTGCGGCACCGGAACCTCGGCCGGCAGGCCCCGCAACAGAGGGTGGTCCGGTTCGACCGACCGGTGACTGAAGACTCCCCACACTTTTGGCGTGATCGGCACTCGGGTTTGCCGGTGCCGGGCTTCCAACACCGCGTGGGTCGCCAGACAGGAGCACAGGACCGGCAAGTCGGCCGCCAGGGCCCACGCCAACACCTCCACCAAGGGCTGCCAGAACGTCTGTCTTGGCAGTGATGGGTCGCTGACATTGGCGCCCGTGATCACCAGCACGTCGCAGTCCTCGGCCCGCAGCTCCGTGGCATCCCGATAGTGCTTCTGCAGGTGGTCGGCGACCTTTGGCCCCCGTTTCAGGACAGAAAATGTGTACCGCAGCAATTCCAGCTCGCGACCGGAATCGGCTCCGAGCAGGGCCGCGAATTGGCGCTCGGTGACGATCAGGGCGGCATCCGGCATCATGTTCAACAGGGCAACGCGCAGCTTCATGCGGGGCTTTATCCTTTCCCGTGAGAGGTGGTGTCTGCGCAACATCGCTCAGGCCGGGGTTTTTGACACCCGATTTTTTTGCCGCCGGCAACGGGGATTTGACGGCTGGGGACCACTGCGCTTATCTTTTGGCGGCAAACCTGATGGGCCGCAGCGATTCGATTTCGCTACCTCCCAGCCTTGACTCAATGACGCCAAACCCATGGTGATATCATGTGCGGCCGCATCGTCCAATCTGTTGCCCCCCATCAGCTCGCCGAGGAGTTCTTCCTCGACATGGTACCCGATATCCTGCCGCGCTACAACATCGCGCCCACTCAGGACATCGCTGCGGTCCTGCCCAATCCCACCAGCGAAGGGCGCCTGGTGCGCCAGTTCCGCTGGGGCCTGGTGCCGCACTGGTCGCCCCATGCCGATTCGTCCGCCCGCATGATCAACGCCCGCAGCGAGACGGTTTTGGACAAGAGCTCATTCCAGGAGTCCTTCCGGCAACGGCGCTGCCTCATTCCGGTCAACGGCTTCTATGAGTGGCAAAACCGCAATGGCATCAAACAGCCCTTTCTTTTCCAGTCGCGCGACAAGAGCTCCTTCGCCCTGGCCGGTATCTGGGACCGTTGGGAATACCCCGGCGGCAAGGAACTCAACAGCTGCACCATCCTGACTACGGCGGCCAATGCGGTGATGCGCCCGGTCCACCACCGCATGCCGGTGATCCTGCCCCGCAAGGACTGGGACCTGTGGCTGAAACTGGAGTCGGACAAGGCCGAGAACCTGACCAGCTTGCTGGTGCCCCTGGTCACCGACGACTTGCTGGCCGCGCCGGTGAGCCGCGAAGTCAACCGGCCCGATTTCGACAATCCCCGCTGTCTCGAACCGATCTGGGATGATCCGGGCGGCCAACTCAATCTCTTTGGTTAAGGCGAAAATCATGCCCCTGACGAATGTGACCGAGACCCGACCCCATAGCCCAAATACTCCGTCTGATTCCGGCCTGCGCCTGTTTCTCGACAGCGCCGCCCCCGAAGACTGGGCAAGATTCCTGCCGCTCGGAGTTTTTTACGGCGTCACCACCAACCCCCTGCTGCTGCAACGGGCCGGGCAGGATTGCACCCTGCAGAATCTCGAAAAACTGGCGGCTCAGGTGGCCGAACTCGGCGTGCGTGAGTTGCAAATGCAGGTCTGGGGCGATACCCCGGCCGCAATGCTCGACAGTGGCAGCCATCTTGCCCAAATGGCAGGCCTCGGGCTCGACATCGTCATCAAAGTGCCCGCCACCGAAGACGGCTATCAGGTGGCCCGGCGCCTGGCCGACGCTGGTGCCCGCATCACCATGACCGCGGTCTACACCCCGGGGCAGGTCTTGCTGGCCGCTGGCTTCGGCGCCGCTTACGCCGCCCCCTATCTCGGCCGGATGCTGGATGCGGGACAACCGGGGCGGGATATCGTGCTGGCCATGAACGCGATTTTGCAACCAACTGCCGGCGCCTCACGTCTCTTGGTGGCCAGCTTGCGCCAGGCCGAACAGGTGGTCGACCTGGCCCAACAGGGCCTGGACACCTTCACCTTTGGCGCGCCAGTGGCCGCCGAATTGTTTGCTTCGGATCTCACCAGCCAGGCAGCCGCGCAATTTCAGGCAGCCGCTTTGGCCATGAACGGACAGGATTGAGTCCACATCACACGGAGGGAAATACGTGTCTAAAATTGTCACTATCGCAGCATTGGTCGGAGTCCTGCTGGGCGCCACCAGCGCCGGCGCGCAAAGTTACTACCAGAAAGAGGCCAGCCTCTATGCCGAACTTTTCGGCACCGGCGGCGAACTTTCGGTTCACTTCGAAAAACTCATCAGCGGCAATTTGACAGCCCGCACGGGCGTGGGCCTGATGGGCGTTTCGTTTCGCAAGGGGTACACCATACCCTTTGGCATGAGTATTCTGCTGGGCAAAGATCGCAATTTCATTGAGTTGGGCGGCGGCGGCACGTGGATCGACTTTGACGACAACGGCACCGAAGACGTGCTTTTTGATTTGAAAGAAGACCAGCTCGTGGGTCACGCCATCGCCGGCTACCGCTTCATCGGTGACTACGGCCTGACTTACCGACTGGCCTTCACTCCGGCCTTCACCAAAGACGGGTTCAAGCCCATGGGTGGCGCCGCGTTCGGCAAGAGTTTCTAGCGGTCCAGGTACTGGGCGAACAGGCCTGCCAATAGCTCAGGCACCAGCTTCATGCGTTCGGGCGTATCGACGTAGGCCACCCTCATCTGGGTGCGACCAGGGTTCAGTGCGCCCGTTTCGGTTTTGTAGAAGCCGGACATCGGCGCCGTCAACAGGGTCATCGCCTGCCCGTCGATCTGCACGGCGCCTTGCTGGGCGCAGAACAGCACAAAGTCCAGGGCGTCGAAATCCGCCGGCGCGATGTTGCGCACATCCACCACCGAATAAATGCTCGCGTCGGGGCTCGAAACGATCACGCCCGGCATCAGGTCGCGGGTGCGGGTGGTGAAGTCCTGCAGCATGGCGCGGTAATATTCGCGTTGCTGATTGTACCAGCGGTGCAGGTCGGCGTGCGACTCGTGGGCCAGGCCTCCGAAGATGTATTGCCCGATCACGTTGCTGCACAAGCCGGCGGTATTTTCGGCCACGGCGCGGGCGTGGAATTCGGCGTTGTCGGTGACTAGTCCCCCGATGCGCAGACCACACGCATTCCAGACTTTCGAGGACGTCTCGATGCTGATGCGCCGACCCGTGATGCCCGGCACGTCGTCTTCAGTCAGATTCCACACACTGACCGGTTCGTCCTCGGTGTAATACAACTCTCGGTAAGCTTCGTCACTGATGATCCACAGGTTGTGCTCCACACAAAGGCGGGCCAGTTTGACCAGCGCTGCGCGTTCGTAAAGCTGCCCGGTGGGGTTGTCGTAGGGAATGATGACCATGGCCCCCGGGCGGTGCTTGACGATCGTCGCCTCAATTTCCGCTTCGGAGGGCAATCCGAAGCGGCCCTCTTCATCCATGATGCGGGTGATCGAGACCGTCTCGCGCCCCAGACGTTCGGCAAAGGCGGTGTAGTTGGTGTAGGCCGCATCGATCAGAAGCAGGGGCTGCTCATTGGTGCCGGCGGCGCCGCAGCAGCCCACGATCACCAGCTCCATGCCCTGGCTGCCCCCGTCAGTCACCTGACAATGCAACGACCCGGTGTCGCAACCGCTGGACGCAATGATGTTCAGGAAGGCGTCATTGGTCTCGGCCAGGCCCACGGTCGCCGAATACTTGACCACGCCATCGGCGAAAGGTGTGCCCGGAGCGGTCAACGCCCCCAGGCGCGCCTGCATCGCCGGATGCATCGGCAAAGAGACGTTGCCGATGGCCACGTTCACGTCCTGGGTACTGTCCTGCCGTTTGGCAAATTCGATCTGGGCCATCCGGATGACCGAGGGCTGGCGGCTGGCGAAATGGCGGGACAGGCGGGGCGCTGGCATGGGCTACTCCTTGGACGGGCTCGGCACAGTA
>RCNF010002164.1_pt1 | contig 10735 bp, 10 predicted proteins | sample 2041311 | NCBI WGS metagenome assembly RCNF01 (sample SAMN09708228, study PRJNA481090) | Marine sediment metagenome, whole genome shotgun sequencing project. | biome: marine sediment; feature: ocean; material: sediment; isolation source: Sewage treatment plant 2 marine sediment (STP2) ... | reverse complement strand
ACAATTGATCTCAGCCCTTTGTAGTGCTGGCGTCTCGCCGGCACAGAGACCACAAACAATCGGAGAAGAGGGTTTTTGCAAGAGGCTCAATTGAAAACTAATACCTCATGCCCGGTATCCGCGAGCTTTGCTCGCTACTTCGGCGCCTCCGTCTGGGTCAGCATCTCCATGGCCTCGGGTCGCGGCTCATTCTTCTTCGCATCCCAGTACGGCGAGAGCCGCCGCAGGCTGGCGACGATCCCGGGGAAGACCTCGATGACCTTGTCGACTTCGGCGTCGGTGTTGTAGCGGCTGAGGCTGAATCGCACCGAACCGTGGACCGCCGAGAAGGGGATGTGCATGGCTCTGAGAACGTGGGACGGTTCGAGGGAGCCCGATGTGCAGGCGGAGCCCGATGAGGCGCAGATGCCCTGCGCGCTGAGCTGGAAGAGGATGCCTTCGCCCTCGATGAAGTGGCAGGCGACGTTGAGGGTGTTGGAGAGCCGTGGGGAGTTCTTTCCGTTGACCTCGAGATAGGGAATCCGCGCCATCAGTTCTTTCTCGAGCCGATCGCGCATGGCGAGGATCCGTTGTTCATCTTCATCGTGTAGTTCCATGGCGAGTTCGAGGGCTTTAGCGAGCCCGACGATGAAGGCCACGTTCTCGGTCCCCGCTCGACGCCCATCCTCCTGGTGCCCGCCGAGGAGGAACGGCCGGCAGCGGGTGCCCCGACGGATGTAGAGGGCGCCGATGCCCTTGGGGGCGTGCAGCTTGTGCCCGGAGAACGACAGGAGGTCGACGTGTTCGAACGCGCCGCGGAGGTCGATGGGGAGCTTGCCCACGGTCTGGGTGGCGTCGGTGTGGAAGATGATGCTCTCGTCGGTCTCTTTGGTGATGCGGGACAGTTCTTCGACCGGGAAGATGACCCCGGTTTCGTTGTTGGCGTGCATCACCGAAACCAATAGGGTGTCTGATCGAAGGGCGCGGACGAATTCGACGCGATCGATCTGACCATCGGCGTCAACCGGGATGAAGTCGACCTCGATGCCTCTGCGCTGAAGATCTTCGCCGACCGAGAAGATGGCCGGGTGTTCGACCCCGGTGGTGATGATGTGGCGGCGGTCCGGATTCGCGGTGATGGAGCCGAAGACCGCGGTGTTGTTGGACTCGGTGGCGCAGGAGGTGAAGAGGATTTCGGACGGCCGGGCGTTGCCGAGAAGCCTGGCGACCGTCTTGCGCGCCGCGGTGATCGCTTCGGCGGGTCTGTACGCCGGCTCGTAGAGCGAACTCGGGTTGAAATAGTCGTCGGTGAGGAAGGGCATCAACGCTTCGACGACCTCGGGCGCGACTCGAGTCGTGGCGTTGTTGTCCATGTAGATGATGTTCATGGGTTCGCCTTCAAACTTCGATGACTTGAATCCGTTGGTCGATCTGGTCCTTGAGTGATTGTTCAACCAGCATCTTGATGGTGCTCTGCGAACCCATGCAGTTGGCGCAGGCGCCCTTCATGGTGCAGTAGACCTTGGAGTCCTTGATATCGATGATCTCGATGTCGCCGGCGTCCTTGGCGAGCTGGGGCCGGACATAGGTCTCGATGACCTCCTCAACCCTCTTGGCGAATTTGAAGGGCGACATCTCAGCCGGTGGTTGGGCCTTGGGCGCTCTCGCCATCGGGAGGACCGGAAGCTGTTTCAAGGTGGTGGCCCGCGCCCCGTTGACTTGATCGAGCATATCCTGGAGCCCGCCTGGGGTGTGGTGGCACGACATGCAGGCGCCGCCGGCCTTGATGGCATTGGTGATTTCGGGGATGGAGGTCAGGTTGAGTTCCTCGATCTTTCGCAGGATATAGGGTTCGGTGAGACCGAAGCAGGTGCAGACCAGTCGGCCCTCCTCCTGTTCGTCGTGGCGGATGTCGATCCCGAGTTCTGAGAGGTCGACGCCTCGTTTCTGCGCCCAGTTGAAGACCGCGGCCTCGAGCGCCTCGGCGCCCATGACCGAGCAGTGGATCTTGGCCTGGGGAAGCCCGTCGAGATAGTCGACGATGTCTTGGTTGGTGATCTGGAGTGCATCGATGGGAGTGAAATCCCCCTCCTCGATGATGGCGCACAGGGCTTCAGACGCGGCGATGGCCGAGGTGCAGCCAAAGGTGAGATAGCGAGCCTCGATGATCCGATCCTGCCGAGGGTCGGTGGGATGACGATCGGCGCGGAAGGTGAATCGCAGGGCGTCGCCGCAGGCGAGGGACCCGTGCTCGCCGAAACCATCGGCGTCTTCGATCTCTCCGAGGTGCGTGCCGGGTTGCCCCGATACGGCTGCCATGAAGAGTTCGGTTGTTTTCTTCGAGTAGTTCCAGGTCATAGTGCCTCCGCCTGCGAGCCACGCAGGCACTGGATGATACCTGATCCCGTGCTGCATTATTCCCTATCGAACACCTCGCCGGGGTCGATCCCGAGTTCGCCAGCAATCTGAGCGATCTCGTGGTGTTCCAACGTACAGAAACAGCCGTCGGCCTTGGCGACGGCGGTCAGGAGGGTCGAAATCGACTCGCGCTGCGTACGATCGAGCCTCGACCGAAGTCCGCGGCTGATGGCGTAAGCGCTCCCGCAGTCGGCAAGCTGGGCCCGGTGGCAGGCGATTTCGGTGTCCCCTCCAATTTGTTTTACGCAGCTGTCCGGGCAGGAGTTGCAGTAAACTCGGCCGATGACGCACCCTAGGTCTTCCCGCCGTCTCGTGGTCTTACTCGTTCTCATCGTCATTGCGGCGCCGGTTTTGGCGGCCTCGCCCGATCCTGTCCGAGGAACCGGAGGTGCGGTGGCGAGCGCGGCTCCCGCGGCCACCGAGGCGGGTCTGGAGATTCTCCGCGCCGGTGGCAATGCCGTTGATGCGGCGGTGGCGACGGCCATCGCCCTCGCGGTAGTCCACCCCCAGGCCGGCAATCTCGGTGGCGGCGGGTTCGCGGTTACGCGGATGGGCGGCAAGGTGTCGACCCTTGATTTTCGCGAAGCGGCCCCGGCTGCCGCCGACCATGACATGTATCTCGACGCCAAGGGCGAACCGGTGGCCGAGAAGAGCCTGGTCGGTCCGCTGGCGGCCGGGGTGCCCGGGTCGCCGGCAGGTCTGTGGGAGCTCCACCGGCGATACGGTTTGTTGGACTGGGCGCAGGTGGTTGCCCCAGCCTCCCGGCTGGCCGGCGACGGATTCGTGGTGACCTCCCGACTGGAGAAATCCGTTGCCAAAGCGGCAAAACTGCTCGGCCGATTCCCCGAAACCGCGGCGGTGTGGCTGCCCGGTGGCAAACCGCCGGCCGCGGGCTCTGTCATGAAGATCCCCGATCTCGCGGCGACGCTTCATGCCTATGCTGAGAAGGGTCCCAAAGCCATCACCGGCGGCGCCGTGGCAGCGGCCATCGAAACCGTTTCGGACCGGCACGGCGGCATTCTCACCGCGGCGGACCTCGAGGCCTACCGTCCAGTGTGGCGTGAGCCCATATTCTTTGATGCCTTTGGGTGGAGGGTGGCCTCCATGCCGTTGCCCTCGTCCGGCGGAATCATCCTCGGCCAGACGACGGGTCTGCTCGAGCGCGTGGAGTGGCAGCAGGTGCCGCGGTTCGGTGCCGGACGAGCTCGTCTGCTCGTCGAGGCTTGGCGCCGGGCCTACGCCGACCGGTTCCTGCTCGGAGACCCCGCCACCACGCGCGCCACCGCCGCCGATCTCCTCGATGACGAGTGGCTCGATTCCAAGGCACGCGAGCTTGATGTTCCGCAAGCCACCCCTTCGGCCGATGTCAGGCCATGGAGCCCCCCGGCCGCCCGTGAATCCACCGAAACCACCCACCTCTCGGTGGCCGACGGCGCCGGTAACGTGGTCAGCATCACCACCACCCTCAACGGGGGCTTCGGCTGTGGTCTGCTCGTGCCGGGAGTCGGTTTCCTGCTCAACAACGAGATGGATGATTTTGCCGCCGCGCCGGGTCGGTCAAACCTCTATGGGTTGATCCAGGGCGAGGCCAATGCAGTGGGGCCGGGCAAACGAATGCTGTCGTCCATGTCGCCCGCCGTTGCCTGGCGCGAGGGTGAAACGGTGGCGCTGGGATCCCCCGGTGGTTCCACAATTCCAACCGTGACGGCACAGGTCCTCCTCAATGTGATCGTTGACGGGGATGACATCCAGGCCGCAATCAACCGGCCCCGGATCCACCACCAGTGGATGCCTGATGAGATCGCAGTCGAGCCCGATGCGCTCTCGCCGGAAACGGCGATGGAGCTCAAACGACGCGGCTACCGGCTCAAGGATCGAAGCCGGCTGGGAGAGGTGAACGCGGTGCGGGTGACATCCGATGGGGCGGTCGAGGCGGCCGCCGATCCGCGAGGACCGGGCTCGGCGGGAGTGGTCCAATCCGGTGCGGGCTCGTAATGCGAATCCTAGAAGAGGTCCGTGAGGAGCACCGTCTCATCGATGAGGTGACGGGCTCATTGTTCTTCTGGGCCGATCGCGGTTCAAAACATCCCGACGCGGCCGATGACCTCCGAGACCTGATCAGTTTTCTACGCGTGTATGTGCATGGTTCTCACCACCACCGCGAAGAGATTCTCTTCAGAGCATTGGTGGAACACGGTGAGGTTCCGGGCGATCACGGTCCATTGGTGACCCTCGCCGAGGAGCACGAGAGCGTGCCGAAGGTTCTCGATGAGCTGGCGGCGGCCGGCGCATGCACCCAATCGGAGGCGACGGCGAAGCGGCTGGCGGCCGAGATCTGGCAGCATCTCGACAAGGAGGAGACGGTGCTGTTCCCGGAGGCCGAGCGCCGCCTCATTGATGGCGGAATCCGAGAACTCGCGGGACCGCCGGCGTCGGATGAGGTCGAGGCCGCTCGGGTGTTGGGACTCGAGCTGGTTCGAAGACTGCCGCCCATGGACGATCCGGATCTCATCCGCGGCGACGGTTGTATCCCATGTGCGGCCTTTGGTGACACCTGCCATGGAATCGAAACCGAGTGGTGGAGTGACTGGGAGATGGAGCACCACCAGGGCCTCGACGAGGGCTGAGGTGCGGGTGACCGTGATGCGGAAGGAGATAGTGATGTCGAAGAAGACGATGGCGACGGGTGTCTGTGTGCTCATGGCCATGGTGATGCTCGCGTGCGGAGCTGCGCCCGAACCGGCGGATCTCGTGATCACCGGCGGCCGTATCGTGACGCTGGATCCGGAGCGACCCGAGGTCGAGGCCATGGCGGCCCGCGGCCAGAAGATCATCGCCACCGGGAGCGCGGCGGAGATGGCGAAGCTCATCGGCGGTACGACCGAGGTCATCGATCTTGACGGCGCCCTCGCGGTGCCCGGATTCATCGAGGGCCACGGCCACTTCACCGGTCTGGGGCGGTCGCGGATGATCCTCGATCTAATGCAGGTGGAGAGCTTCGACGAAATCGTCGAGATGGTGGCCGTGGCGGTGGCCGAGGCCGAGCCCGGAGCCTGGATTCTCGGCCGTGGCTGGCATCAGGAGAAGTGGAATTCGACCCCCGAACCCAACGTCTCGGGCCTGCCGTATCACCATGCTCTGAGTGAGGTCTCCCCGGCAAACCCGGTGTTTCTCACCCATGCCAGCGGCCATGCGGCCATGGTCAACGCAGTCGCCCTGGAACTCGCCGGAATCGATGCCGACACCCCCGACCCCGCGGGGGGTGAGATCGTTCGCTCTGCCGACGGCCGCGCCATCGGCGTGCTTCGGGAAACCGCCGAAGATCTGGTGGGGGACCATCTCGAGAGTGATCCGGACGAAACCACCCTCCGGCGCGCCATCGATCTTGCGATCCGGGAATGTCTCGCCAAGGGCATCACGTCGTTTCAGGATGCGGGATCGAGCTTTGCAACGGTCGAACTGCTCAAGACCATGGCCGAGAACGGTGAATTGGGTCTCCGGCTGTGGGTCATGCTCAGCGAGGACAATGAGAGCCTGGCTGCCGGGCTGCCCGGATACCGGGTCCACCGGGCCGGCAATGACTATCTGACGGTGGGAGGCATCAAGCGGTGGATCGACGGCGCCCTCGGCTCGCACGGTGCGTGGCTGCTCGAACCCTACACCGATCTTCCCAGCAGCATCGGCCTCAATATCGTCACTCCGGAAGAGTTGCGCGAGACCGCGCGTCTCGCTCTCGAATTCCACCTCCAGCTCTGTTCGCACGCCATCGGGGATCGGGCCAACCGAACCACCCTCGATGTCTATGAAGAGGCCTATGACCGAGTTCCCCAGCCCCGCGATCTGCGCTGGCGGATCGAACACGCCCAGCACCTCCACCCGGAAGACATCGCGCGTTTCGCCGAGATCGGGGTGGTGGCCGCCATGCAGCCCATCCACTGCACCTCGGATGGGCCGTGGGTCCCCGTGCGGCTCGGTGAAGAACGTTCTCGGACCGGAGCCTATGTCTGGCGGGATCTCTTCTCCACGGGGGCGGTCATCGCCAGCGGCACCGATGTGCCGGTGGAGCCGGTCGATCCGTTGCCGTCGTTCCACGCCGCGGTGACTCGTCAGATGGCGGATGGCACGGCGTTCTATCCCGATCAGGTCATGACCCGGATGGAAGCGCTCTATGCACGGACCCTGGGCGCCGCTTATGCCGCTTTCGAGGAGGACATCAAGGGTTCCCTCGAGGTCGGCAAACTGGCCGATGTGACCGTGTTCTCGCACGATATTCTGGCGGTGCCGGCGGACGAGATCCTCGACGCCGAGGTCTTCTACACCATCGTCGGCGGTGAGGTGAGATATCGAGCGAGATAGATCACCAAAGGATTTCGGGAGATGAGTTAACCTCGGTTATCGGAAACCGGGAGTATGCAGGGTTACACCCACACATGCGCCGCCTGCGATGCGAAGCTCAAGATCCACGAGCGTTACGTGGGCCGGGCGTTGCACTGCCCGACCTGCGGGACGGAGTTTCTCGCCGACCCCACCCTCGCTGATATCGACGACATCATCGAGGAGCTTGTCCCGGATCGCAAGAGATCGATCCCGTGGTTGCCTATTCTCGCGGTTCTGGTTTTTGCGGTCGTCGCGTTTGTGTGGCTCGGGAAGGCCAATCAGGACGGCCCCTTCTCGAAGTTCTTCAAACCCAAACGGGCCCCGGGTCACTTTGCGGTGCTCGCCATCACGGGTCGGGATCGAGTTCCGGCGGCCATGGATCGCGAAACCGTCACGTTTTTGGTCAATGCCATCGAGGATGCCGATCCGGGATCGGTCGAAGCACTGAGCGCCCAGGGCAAGATCTTCGATCTCACCTCGGGCACCAGGATCAAGGTCCTCGAACGAGTCAAGAGCGACCGGTCCGCCCGGGTGCGGATTCTCGAAGGGGTTTGGACCGGCAGGGTCGTGTGGGTCCCGGAAATCGCCCTCGAGTGAGTTGAACCCAAGATGAGTGATTCTGCCGGATGAGATGCGCCAAGATCTTGATGCTCAGGTGCTCGCGAAAAGCGCAGGCATACCATGAGGTACGTCGAGCATTTTCGCGAGTGTCCTGAGCGCAAGGGATTGGGGCAGATCGCCGGTGAGAATCGCTCATCTTGGGTTGAAATAGACAGCACCCTCTCGCTTGCGTAGACTCGACGGGACCGAATATGGGGAAGACGGTGCGAATCCGTCGCGGACCCGCCGCTGTGACCGGGGACGATGATCGGCAGAACCACTGCAATCGGTGATTGTGGGAAGGGCCGGTAGGTAGGACGATCCGGGAGCCAGAAGACCCGCATTTCGGCTTTGATGACCCTCGTGGATTGGGGTCTGATTCTTAGAAATCCAGGATGGAATACGGCATCCCGGAGGCCTTGAGGCTTCCGGTTTTTGTGTATTGGAGCCATGACGAACGATCGCAGATTCGCCTCCGTACTCATCCTCGCCGTTCTGGTCGCCGCGACCTCGGCCTGTGGAGAGCGTAGGGCTCCCGCCCCGGTTGATGTGCCGCTGCGTATCGTGGCCATGGCCCCGAGCCTCACGGAGACGTTGCTCGCCCTCGATCTCGAGGACCGCGTTGTCGGGGTGACCCGGTACTGCCCGAAGATCGATGGGACCGTCAACGTCGGTGGATACTTCGATCCGAGTTACGAGACCATTCTCTCCCTCGATCCGGATCTGGTGATCGTCATGCAGTCGCACGATGAGCTGCACCGGCGGCTTCGCGATCTCGGTCTCGATACCCTGAAGGTTGATCAGCATGACGTTCAAGGGATCCTGACGTCGGTGGAGACCATCGCCTCGAGATGCGGGGTCGAGCAGCGCGGCCGCGACCTGGTCGAGAGCCTCCGTCGAGCTCTGGACGAGGTCGCGATCGCCGTCGAAGGACTCGATCGACCGAGGGTGCTCGTTGTCGTCGGCCGCGACCCCGGCGGCGGTCGGGTCGGCACATTGTGGGCGGCCGCCGCCGACACCTTCTACGATGACGTGATCGGCCTGGCCGGTGGCGTCAACGCGATTTCGAACACCGTTATCCGCTATCCGGAGTTATCCCGTGAGGGCGTCATCGCGGTGGATCCCGATGTCATTCTCGATGTCGTGGCCGATGGCGGGGTGCGGGGAGTCAGCCTGGACACGGCCGCCGCCGACTGGCTGGAACTCAAAGATCTGCGAGCGGTTCGGGACCATCGAGTCCACGTTCTGATGGAGGACTTCGTGGTCATCCCGGGGCCGCGAATCGTCGACACGGTCCGGGCATTTGCCGAGCATCTTCACCCGGAGCTTCGATGGGAGTGATCGGAAGCCGGCCGCGGATCGAGATCCACGAACTCGAGGTGCGCCTCGGAGAAACCGATATCCTCAACGGCGTTGATCTCGAGGTGGCTGCAGGAGAGTTGCTGGCCATCATCGGGCCCAACGGCGCCGGCAAATCGACCCTCCTCCGGGCCATCGATGGGCTCCAACCGGCTCACCGTGGCCGGGTCGAGGTCGATGGCCGGAAGGTGAGCGACTATCGCCGGCGAGACCTGGCGCGGGTGGTCAGCTTTGTTCCCCAGGCCGATGTCCCCGCCGACGACTACACGGTACGGGCCTTTGTCGAGATGGGTCGATATCCTCATCTCGCAACCTGGTCGGCTCTTTCCGTTGATGACCGGCGGGTGGTGGACGAGGCACTCGAACTCACCGAGATCGATCATCTCTCGGTGCGCCCCATGAAGACCCTTTCGGGTGGAGAACGACAGCGGGTTTGGATCGCGGCGGCGCTCGCCCAAGGTGGCACCATCCTGCTCCTCGATGAACCGACCAGCTTTCTCGACTATCGGCACCAGGTCCAGATCCTCGATCTCCTCGGCCGACTCCACGCCGAAAGCGGCTTCACGGTGGTTGCCGTGACCCACGATCTCAACGGGCTCGTAGCGGATGCTGACTCGGTGCTGGCCCTGGTGGACGGCCGGGTCGAGTTTTCGGGGCCGCCGCGCGAACTTTTCGATGCCGCCGCCCTGGCGCGGATCTTCGGCAACGATTTTGTTCTCCTGGATGGTGGGAGGCACGGTTTGCCGCTCGTGATCCCGGCGAGGAACGGCTCGTGAGCCGGGGCGTCGGTCTTGCCGTTCTGCTTGTCGGCGCCGTTGTGGTCGTGTTGACGGCGCCTCTGGTCGGTCCTGTGTCGCTGCCGTTCTCGGCCCTGACCGACCCCTTCGGTTCCGACCCGAGTTCGCGGATCTTCTGGCAGATCCGGGTGCCGCGGGTGGTGGCGGCGTTTCTCGGTGGTGCGGGTCTGGCGGTGGGCGGAGCGGTCTTTCAAGCCGTCTTCCGAAATCCCCTGGCCACACCCTACATTCTGGGAGTCGCGGCGGGCGCGTCGTTCGGTGTTGCGGCGGTTGCCCGGATCGGCGCAGGGGTGGTCTTTCTCGGTCTCGGCCTCCAGTCGTGGTCGGCCCTGGGCGGCGCCCTGCTCGCGGTGGGTGTGGTGTGGATGGTCACGCGGCTGCGACCCGATGCTCAGACCTCGACTCTCCTGCTCGCCGGCGTCTCGCTCAATTTCTTCTTCTCGAGCCTGATTCTCTTCCTTCAGTACACGGCTTCGTTTGCCGACGCCTATCGGGTTCTGCGCTGGCTCATGGGCGGTCTCGGCGGGGTCGATGTCTCGGCGGTGATTCAGATGACACCGTTCGTGGTGGTTGGGATGGCGGTCATCTTCGCCTTCGGACGCGAACTCGATCTGCTTGCCACCGGATCCGAACTCGCGGCCAGTCGCGGCGTGGCCGTGGCGAGAACGCGAACCACGCTCTTTGTGGCGACCTCGGTGATGGTGGGAGGAGTGGTGGCGGCCTGCGGACCCATCGGTTTTGTCGGCATGATGTCGCCCCACATCTGCCGCCTTCTGCTCGGGCCCGGGCACAGGCTGCTGCTGCCGGCTTCGGCAGTCTTCGGCGGAGCATTCCTGGTGCTCTGCGATGTCGCTGCGAGGACCATCGTCGCCCCCGCCGAACCCCGTTGGGGTGATCACCGCGTTTCTCGGCGCGCCGTTTTTTCTGTGGATCTTGCTCCGCAAATAGCCAGAAGTTCTTAGTTTTAAGTTGTTAGTTTTGAGTTGCATCGCAATAGCTCAGAAGCGCCTCGTGGAGCCGCCGATAACTAAAAGCTGAGCCTCTTGCAAGACAATCTGTTTCCCGATGGTTCGTGGTCTCTGTGCCGGCGAGACGCCAGCACTACAAAGGGCTGAAATCCATTGTAGGGCCGGCGTCTCGCCGGCCTAGTGGTGAGGAGGGTCGGAAGACTTCAGTGTCCGATTCTCGAATTTTGCAAGAGGTTC
>RCNF010002065.1_pt1 | contig 10736 bp, 7 predicted proteins | sample 2041311 | NCBI WGS metagenome assembly RCNF01 (sample SAMN09708228, study PRJNA481090) | Marine sediment metagenome, whole genome shotgun sequencing project. | biome: marine sediment; feature: ocean; material: sediment; isolation source: Sewage treatment plant 2 marine sediment (STP2) ... | reverse complement strand
TACTATTTCACTGGCTCCTCCCATCCACATTTCATGTCCGGTTAAGGATTTTGTTGAGCTAATCGGAGTTTTAAGCCCCCTAAAAACATTATCGATTGACTGGGCTTCGGTTTTATCACCCACCGGTGTTGAGGTGGCATGTGCATTTATATAATCGATGTCTTTTGGTGCTAAGCCGGCATCTTTAAGTGCCCGTTCAACGGAATGGACCAGGCCATCGATAGTGGGTACTGAAATATGGTCTCCATTGGAGGAAAAGCCATATCCAAGAATTTCACCAAGAATGGGTGCTCCCCTTTTCACTGCTGAATCATAGCTTTCCAATATTACGGTTGCTGCCCCGCCACTGGGTACCAATCCATCGCGGTCCCTGTCAAAGGGTCGGGATGCCTTTGTTGGATTGTCCATGCGCACAGAAAATGCATTTATCCCATCAAAACTGCCCATCGAAAGGGCATTTATTTCCTGCGCACCCCCACACACTATACCGTCCTGTAAGCCCTGTTGTATCATAAAATATGCCATACCGATGGCATGTGAGCCGCTGGCGCATGCTCCACTTAAGGTAAAGTTTATTCCGCGTAATTTTAATATTACGGACAGGTTCATGCTTACGGTTGAGTTCATTGACTGGAAAATTGAACCTGATCCGACCAGCATGGTGTCTTTTCTTTCCCGAATTATGTCAGCTGCTTCTATCACCGGGATAGCAGAGCTGTCATTCCCATAGATAATGCCAAATTCATTTTTATCAAGGTAATCTAAATCGATTCTTGCTTGCTCCAGGGCCTCAATGGTAGCGAGATATGCATATTTCCCCTGTTCAGCCATCCCTACCCTCATCCGCCTGGGAATTGCTCCCTTTAAAACCGCATTCTCAATAATACCTGTTAAACTTGACCTAAAACCCAGGGATTCTCTTTCGGGATCAATACCAATACCGGATTTACCACTATATAAAGAGTCAGTAACTTCCTTACAATTCAACCCAATGGTAGAATATACACCCATTCCGGTAATTACAACCCTGTTACTCATGTATAAAGACCTCCGTTAATATTAATCACTTCACCAGTAATATAGGAAGATTTTTTTGAGGCCAGGAATTGAACCAGGTCGGCAACTTCATCGGTTTTGCCAAAGCGGTTGGTTGGAATCATTCGTTTCAATTCCTTTTCATCCAGGTCTTTGGTCATATCAGTAGAAATAAAACCAGGAGCTACTGCATTAACTGTAACTTTTTTCTTGGCTACTTCCTGCGCCAGGGCTTTGGTAGCCCCAATAACTCCAGCTTTAGCGGCTGAATAGTTTGTTTGCCCAGCCAATCCTTTTACGCCTGATAATGAGACAATATTGATGATTCGTCCGAATTTATTTATGATCATGTCCTGAAGCAAAAACTTTGTTACATAAAAGAAGCCATTCAGGTTTATATCAATTACATTGGTCCAATCTTCCTTTTTCATCCACACCATTAACATGTCGTTTGAAAAACCAGCATTGTTTACCAGCACTTCAATATACTCTCCCTCATGCATTTTCCTCCACTCACCCAGCACTTCCTCAACCTTCTCAATATTGGCGACATCAAATTTCAGGATTTCACCGCTCCCATTGTTTTCCTGGATAGATTCAAGCGTTATTAAAGCCTCATCTTGATTTGATCTGTAATTAATCAAAACATGATAACCCAGTTCGGAAAGTTTATAAGAAATTGATCTTCCGATACCCCTACTTCCTCCTGTTACAAGTGCATTCATCATACTTTTCCAACAACATTTGGCCGATTGTTCTGCAAATATTCTTTAATATTTTTCAAATCGGTATATTTAACCGTATCCTCCCCGGTTATGGTTACGATTCTTTTAATTTCATTAAAATAGTGTCGTGCATTAGAGGACAGTTGTTCCTCAAAGCCCAAATACTTCACCGCATATGCCAATGATAGAAATTCTACTGCCAGCACCTGGAAAGTATTGTCAATAACCTTCCGGCTCATTAAAGCGGCATTTGTCCCCATGCTTACAACATCCTGGTTGTCCCCATTATTTGGGATGCTATGAATATATACCGGATTTGATAGCGTTTGATTCTCAGCCACGGTAGAAGTTGCTGTAAATTGAGTGCCCTGCAAACCCAGGTTCAGTCCCAAAACACCCAGGTTAATAAATGGGGGCAATATCTCATTCAACTTGCTATTCATGAGAAAGTTAATTTGCCTTTCAGCCAGTATAGAAAGCTTGGTCACCGCGATTTTTAGCTTATCCATTTCAAAGGACACATAATCACCATGGAAATTACCTCCGTGATACACCTGTTTGGTTTCTGCATCAACAATGGGATTGTCATTTACCGAGTTTACTTCCTCGGTGAGGATTCTATCGGCATTTTCAATGGTCTCATATACAGGACCCAGAATTTGGGGTACACATCGCAATGAATAGTACTCCTGCACTTTTTCCTCAAATACATTCTTATTTCCATTCTTAATTTTATAAGAATTATCCTGCCTGCGCTTAATCAATCGGCTTCCCTCCACAAAGTCGCGCATTGCTTTTGCAATTATTTGCTGTCCGGCATGCTGCTTGGTTGAGTTTAGCTCAAAGGAAATATGATCGTCAAAAGATTTTACAATTTCATTGATTAGGGAGGAAGCAATTACTGACCAGTTTACCAGGTTTCTGGCGCGAATTACATTTATCACCCCAATGCCTGTCATAACTGATGTGCCATTTATAAGACCCAGGCCTTCACGTAGATGACATTTCAAGGGTTCCAGTCCCAGTTCCTTAAAAACCTTTTTTGCTGGCTGAAGTTCACCTTTGTAATACACATCCCCTTCGCCCAGCAGGGCTAGGGCAATATGAGAAAGCTGAACCAGGTCACCGCTCGCTCCAACGCCTCCATGTTCCGGAACAAAAGGAATAATATTATGATTAATGAAGTATTCCAACAGATTTACCACATCGATGTGGATGGCTGAACGGCCAAATGACAGACTCCTCAACCTTGCCACCAGTGCTGCTTTAACACACATTTCTGGCAATGGCTTACCCAGGCCGGCAGCATGACTCCTTATCAGGTTGTACTGTAGCTTTATTTGCTCTTCCCGGTCAATCTCATATTGTGCCATAGGCCCCAGGCCTGTGTTAACTCCATAAATGGTTTTATTCACCGAAAAATCCATCAGAAATTTATAGGCAGCTTTCACCTTCTCCTTTAGTTTTGGAGACACACTTACCGGGACATCCCTAAAAATAATTTTATAGAAATCTTCTACACCAAGGTTCTTATCCTCAATTTTGATCATTCTCTATTCCTCTTTAAATCTTTAAAAACCAAATTGCTAACTTAATATCAACGTTTTAGGTACGCATTACAAATGAGGGCCTAAAAATATAAAAAATATATAAGAATCGGGATGTGTTGTCTCATTGAATCTAAACCCGCGAGATTTCTTTAATTACCTCCACCCTTCTGGGGTGTAAACCCAATCAGAATGAATAATAGAAGAAAGTGACAAAATATAAATTCAACAGAAAGATTATTAAATGCATTGGTGATTGAAATCCAAATATTTGATAATTACGGTCACATTGAGACTTCGGCGTGAGCACAGTCGAACGCTTGTCTAATGTGGACCGGGTTATAGACTTCAACAAGCTCAGTCTGACTTCTAAACTGTTAAGAAATTCAATCCAATAACGCGGTAAATTAATAGTCTCTAAGCTATTCTAAAATTATTAATGCTAACAGTATTCTCTATATCCCGCTAAAATCTACATCTTCAAACATAAGTGAGGGCATTCTCCAGGATGAATTTTCATACACATCGCTTCCTACTTCCACAAGTTTGGCCCAAAGTTCCACCATATTTCCAGTAATATTCATTTCAGAAACAGGCTTCACAATTTTCCCATTCTCGACGAGGAAACCATCAATACCATAAGAAAAGTCACCGGTAGATCCGTTGGTATTTCCACCATTAAACCCGGCAATAAGAATTCCCCGGTCAAGTGTGGCTACCATTTCTTCCATACTTCTCTTTCCTGGAGTAATTAACAGGTTGGTGGTACTGCCTGAGTTTGGAGTCATTTCCAGCTTCTTTCCATAATATGTATCGATAAAATAGTTTTTCAAAACTCCCTTTTCAAAAATAGTTCTCTTCTTCAAAGCAAGTCCCTCTCCATCGAACAAGCGGGATCCTCGACCCGAGATAATAAAAGGATCATCTGTAATAGTAAGGAGATCTGAACCGATTTTCTCTTTCAATTTATCTACCAGGAATGAGTTTTTCTGTTGAATGGCCGATCCGTTTAAGGCAGAAATAAGTGGGCGCAGACTCTGGCTTGCCAGCCTGTTTTCCAGAATCATGGGCATTCTGGCTGATTCAATTTTTGTTTGCCCGATTTTATTCAAGGCCCGCTGAAGTGCAATCTCGCCTATCCCATTAGTTTTTAGGTCATTATGGAAAATAGCACTTTCTCCCCAGTAGGATTCAGGTCGGGCATCACCCCCTTTTACAGAAACGGAAGCATTTACGCCATAGTAGGTATTGGCCGTATCGCCCTCAAATCCATTGCTGGTAACCATTACACTGCCACTCATGCCATCGTAATAACTGGTGGTAACGGATATTATGCGCTCATCTTTTCCTAGTACTTCCTTTTCAATTTCAAAGGCGGCGTCAATTTTTTTCTGTGGATCGAGCGATAAAAAGTCAGCATCATAGGTTTTCAGGTCTTTCCCTTCTCCTTTGTAGTATAATTTAGGATTGGGCAAGGTTCGAAACTCGTCTTCTGCAAGAAATTTTGTTCCGGCAATACCCTCTTTGATAAACCTGCTCAATTCTTCCTTGTTGTTCAACCTGTTGGTAGAATGTGAAGAATACTTCTTATCGACATACAATGAAATAGTGAGTCCACTTTCTGTTGATTGCTCCAGTTTGTCAATTTTCTCTTCCCTGACTTCAACGCTGCTGCTCTGGCTGTCGTAAATACTTACTTTGGCATCCTGAGCACCATTTTCAAGGGCCTGTTTAACGGCCCATTTTGCTAATGTATATTTTTCCTCTTTGGTCATGATTTCTTTTTTTCAAATTTTTCTAAATAATTCTAAGCTTTCAGGAGATTAGGCACTGGTTCCACCCACAGTTAATTTCTTCACCAATACGGTAGGTAATCCCATTGTTACCGGAACGGATTGTCCGTCCTTTCCACACATCCAGGTTCCATTATCGGTAAGATAATCATCGGCTGCCATTGAAATATCGGCCAGGGCCTGTGGTCCGTTTCCAATAATATTGATGTCTTTTATGGGCTGTGTTAACTTCCCTTTTTCAATCAGGTAACCTGACTTTACAAAGAAAGTGAAGTCGCCAGCACCAATTTTCACCTGTCCATTGCTAAAATTATCCACAAATACACCATAATCCACTTCACTAAAGATATCGTCACGAGTATGTGGGCCGGCCTCCATATAGGTTGACCGCATTCTTGGAATAGGTATGTGTCTGAATGACTGTCGGCGTCCATTTCCGGTTGGGTCAATGCCATAATGCTGTGCACTAATCCGGTCGTGAATATAGCTGTTTAGCACTCCATCTTTAACCAGGTAGGTTTTCTGCACCTCGTTGCCTTCATCGTCGATGTTTAAAGCTCCACGGTTGTTTTCGAGAGTACCATCGTCAATAATGTTTATGAAGTTTTCGGCTACTTTTTTTCCCATTTTATCACTGAATATGGAGGTCCCTTTCCGGTTAAAATCGGCTTCAAAGGTATGGCCAATGGCCTCATGCAGAAGAATGCCAGAACCTCCGGCACCTAGCACCACAGGCATCTCACCGGCTTTGGGTTTGGTAGCATCGAACAGGATATTGGTTTTGTCTATTACATCCTGCGCCAGCATATCCACCAGCTCATCAGATAGCCATTCGAAACCTTTTCTGTAAGAACGTGCGCTATAGCTATTTTCAACCTGATCGCCACGCTGCATTATACATACTACTCCAAAATTCACCAGTGGACGATAATCGTAAGTCAATCGACCCTCTGAATTGTAGAAAAGCACATAACTGGATTCATCTGTTAAGAAGGCATTTACCTTGATCACCTTTTCATCGAGTTCAAATACCTTATCGTTGACCTTTTGTACGAAAGGTACCTTGTCTTTAACGGATACATCCTCCCACTTTTTTGATATTTTATAATAATCAGAAGGCAGTTTTTCATTGAGTGCATCGGTTTTAAACTCCTGTGGGCTATTCGCTATGTTTGCCGCCATTCGAGCAGCATTTAACATGGCTTCAGTTTCGATAGTTTCAGAATAGGCAAAGCCAGTCTGGTCGCCCTTCAGCACCCTGATTCCTACCCCATAATCGACATTGGAGTAGGCCCGGTTTACTTTCCCGTCTTCTAAACCAAGGGAGTTTGTTATTTTGTGTTCAAAGAAGAGGTCGGCATAATTGCCTCCTTTAGACATGGCTTCGGAGATGACTTTTTGCATCAATTCGGCCGATACCTCGAAATGGTCCATATAATTTTTCACGTCAGCAGAGATTTGAGTGTTCTGGCAAGACTGCAAAATGGGAGGTAAAATCATGGTACCTGCCGCCGCAGCTGTGCCTGTTTTAATAAAATTTCGTCTGTTTAGATTCATTAGGCTGGTATTGTGGTTTATAAGGGATCGAAGTTAGTATTCTGCTAGTAATAAAGCAAGTACTGGATAGTATTTCTCTATAAAGCTGAAATTCAATGTCCTATTCGTTTACAAACACTTATAAACGATTGTAAATAATTAATAACCGACTATCTAAATACAGGTGTTTAGTTTTGAGTGTGGAATTCTAAGTTATTAGCATTCATTAAAACATTCAGTAATGAAAAAAGAAGATAGTAAGATGCAGTTCAAACTGGTTCAGATAAGTCAAAACAGATATAAAATTGAGAATTTCTGTGGGGTTTTTACCCGCGACCATGCAAAGAAAATACCCGGATGCTATTACAGTGGTGTTCAAAGAGCCTGGGTATTTCCAATAAGTGAGCAAAACCGGAGAATCTTTAACGAACTCATGAACCAAAAAAAGGCTGTACCAGAGAGTCAATTAAAATCTGAGGTATTATCCGATTTGGAATATTTTAGAAGGTACCTGAAAACAAACCGCTACTCGACATCCACTATCCAATCTTATATTTCAATATTAGGTAAATTCTTTCACTTTCACAGCGAGAAGCATCCAAACGAGATTCAAATAAATGATATTGAAAGGTTTAACTATTACTACATTATAGAGCAAAAACGGTCCGCTGCCTTCCAGAATCAGCTAATAAGTGCACTAAAAAAGTTCTATGAAAACCGTTTCCATGTAAAGCTTTCTATTGGCGAACTTGAAAGGCCCAGAAAGAGCAGGCCTCTTCCGAGGGTTTTGTCAAAGGAAGATATCCAAAAGTTGCTGAGCAAAGCGTACAATTTAAAACACAGAGCTATTTTAAGTTTGATCTACTCGGCCGGCCTGCGACGCTCGGAAGTACTGAATTTGCTCATTGCCGATGTAGACTCGAACAGGATGGTGTTAAATATTCGGAACGCAAAGGGTAAAAAGGACAGGATAGTTGGCCTTTCTTTGAAGATTCTCGATTTATTGAGGGAATATTATGGTATTTACAAACCACAAAAATACCTATTTGAAGGGAAATATGGTGGAAAATATTCCGCCGAAAGTGTGGGCAAAATTTTCAACAGGGCCAAAAGGAGAGCCGGGATATCTCTGGTTGGCGGAGTACATATTTTGCGCCATTCGTTTGCTACTCATTTGCATGAAAGTGGTTACGATATACGAATTATTCAGGAGATTTTAGGTCACAAAAGTTCAAAGACCACGGAGATATATACGCACGTAAGTACAAAGAGTATATTGAATGTTAAGAGTCCGTTTGAAAGCCTATAGGCCACTTAAGGCCAGAAAAAATAAAGGTCACTCAAAAAGAAATTAGTACACAATACATACCTATTTGGTATATATTCGGTACTTTTAGTCTAAAAAGGTACCTATATAAACAAGTTGTGCCGCATGTACGGAAACGTTTCAGCAAACAACTAAGTCATCGAAAGAAAAATGCCATGATAGTAAATAAATTCAAGGAGATACGGAACTTTTGTGAAGTTAATTCCAACCAAGAGATAATCAAGAAATATCAGAAATATTTCAAGGACGGATATGATGGTTATGGAATAGATGATAAGTTGTTTAAAAGCCAAATTGAAATTTGGGTTGAGCAATGGAAAGAAGAAATGACCATTAAAAGTTACCTGGATTTAGGCGATGAGCTAATGAAAAATGGAAGATTTGAAGAAAAGCAAGTTGCAATAAGTTTCTTAAAATCAAGTAGAACGGAATTTTCAATGGATACATTTATCCGGATTGGCAATTGGTTTGATTTTGGAATAAATGATTGGGCAACAACAGATGTCCTCTGTATGTTTGTTTTATCAATTCTATTATCTGATAAAATCATCGACTTTAATGATTTAAAAACATGGATTGATTCTGAGTCAGAATGGAAACGAAGAGCTGTGCCTGTTGCACTTGTTGAACTTGATAAGTTAACGAAGGATTTAAAACCTATTGAAGCAATAGAATTAGTTGAACCACTAATGCTTGATGATTCTGAATATGTTCAAAAAGGTATTGGGACTTTATTGCGTGGACTTTGGAAAAAATATCCTTCAGAGATTGAGGAATTTTTAATGAAATGGAAAGACCAGTGTGGCAGATTAATAATACAATATTCCACAGAAAAAATGGATAAGGAATATAGAAAGAAATTTAGGAAAAGTAAATAAAGCACGACGGCACAACAATGTGTATAATTCATAAGGGTTTCAGAGGTTTTCGAGCAGTATCACCCGCATCAATTTTAGGTGGTAACTTGATAGGTTTGAAGCCCGCAATCCCTTACGAAATCATACACTAACCGTCAGACTGTGTATTAACCTCTATGTGTTAATATTTCGATTATCAATATCCTAACACAGCAACAAAAATTCGTATCTTGTAAGTAATTACAAATCATACGAAAATGCACCATATACAGGGTAATAGCCGCAACCAAATAAGGATGATTTCTTTGGAGCAGATGGTTGAAAAAGAAAGTTTGGTTAGGATAATAGATGCTTTTGTTGATATGCTGGATTTGGAACAATTTAGTTTCAGTTATTTCAAGTTAAACAACCAAGGACGTCCACCATTTCATCCGGCTACGATGATGAAAATTTATCTTTATGGTTATCAAAACAGCATTCGAACTTGCAGAAAACTAGAAAAGGCATGTAAAACCAATATAGAGATGATGTGGCTCATTAATGAGCAACGACCGCATTTTAAGACTTTAGCTAATTTCAGAAAAGATAACACAAAAGCCTTTAAAGAAGTATTCCGGTATTTTGTAGCTATGCTCAAAGACTGGAAGCTCATAGATGGAAAAACCATCGCAATTGATTCTTTCAAAATAAGAGCACAGAATAGTTTAAAGAATAATTTTAATGAACGGAAAGTTAAGCGACATATCGATTATATCGACAACAAAATAGCCCAATACGAGCAAGTGCTAGATCAGGAGTTTGATGAGGATATAAAAGATAAACTTGAAAATAGTAAGCAGAAAAAAGCAAATTATCAAAGTATCGATAAACAACTCAAAGAAATTACCGATGGACAGTTATCAACGACAGACCCTGATTCCAGGGCGGTAGTTTTTCAACGTAACAGTGTAAAAGTAGGATATAATGTTCAGGCAGCCAGCGACTCTAAAAACAAGCTTTTGATAGCAGCTGACACTGGGGATGTAAACGATACCAAAGCACTGGCTGTGATGGTTGAAAAAGCTCAACAGAACATTGGTGGTTTAAAAGATGGCATAGAAATGAATGTATTGGCAGATAAAGGATATCACTCTGGTAGGGAAATTAAAGCTTGTGAAGTGCTTGGCGTTACTACATTGATTTCTCCAAAAGAATCCAGCTCTACTAAAACCAATCCTGACTTTGCAATGGGTAGTTTTAAGTATGATGAGAAGCAGGACAGCTATACTTGTCCTGCTGGAGTAACAATGCATACAAATGGCAGGTGGTACAACAAAAAATTAAAAAATGGTAGACAATCCTATCAGGTTAAACACTACAAAACAAAAGCTTGTAATGGCTGCACCTTAAGAAGACAATGTACTACCAATAAACGGGGTAGATTTATCGAAAGAACAGAATATCAGCAGTATGTAGACCGAAATAACAATAGGGTTAATCAGCAACCGGATTACTACAGGCAAAGGCAACAGATTATTGAACACCAATTTGGAACACTAAAACGACAATGGCATTTTGATTATACCCTGACAAAAGGAAAAGAAAAAGTGCTTGGCGAGGTTTATTTAGCTTTTACTTGTTACAATCTTAGGAGAATTATGTCCATTCTTGGATTTGAAGCCTTAATGAGTAAAATGAAGGCTCTTTTGATCTCTTTTCTCCAAAATTATCCCTCATTTTTTACGAAAATTACCTCTTTTAATTCATTTACAAGCATTTTTAACTTGCGTAATTACAAAATAGAAAACTTTGCAACTTTTTCAATATCTTGGTAGGGGTTAATACACAGACTCCCGTTCAATACCATTAGCTTCGCTGAGCTCGAACAACTAGTTGTTCTTCGGTTCCACTAAATCTGCCTTTAGGCAGACAGGGTG
>RCNF010002062.1_pt1 | contig 10739 bp, 11 predicted proteins | sample 2041311 | NCBI WGS metagenome assembly RCNF01 (sample SAMN09708228, study PRJNA481090) | Marine sediment metagenome, whole genome shotgun sequencing project. | biome: marine sediment; feature: ocean; material: sediment; isolation source: Sewage treatment plant 2 marine sediment (STP2) ... | reverse complement strand
ATAACTCTTCATGAGGCAGAAATATAATTTGTGGCATTGCGCATTAACTCTCTTATAACTCTCTAATTTTTTTATTTGTTGAACTCGTCAACATTGTGACCAGCCATGGCCTTTTTTACATTGTCGTCCATACGACGAGCCACGTAAAATTCAGCTACTTTTTCCATGTTTTTAATTGCAGCCTTGACGGTTTCTGCATCTTTACTGGTGTGTTTAGCTTCCATCAATTCTGATCGCGCGGCTAACAGTGTTTTCACTTCATCATCGTTGAGTATTTTGTCTGCATCTGTAGCCATCGCTGAGTTCAATGCTTCTAAAGTACGGTCAGCTTCTACCAATTGCTCACGCAATTTTCGCGCTTCCATATCGGCTTGAGCATTATCCATAGAATCACGGATCATGCCTTCGATTTCTGAATCTGTCAGGCCATAAGAAGGCTTAACCTCCACGCCTGCTTTAGCACCTGTAGTTTCTTCTTCAGCATGCACATTCAACAGACCATCCGCATCAACCTGAAAGGTGACTTTAATACGCGCGGCACCTGCTACCATTGGAGGAATGCCTTTTAAGGCAAATTTTGCCAATGAGCGATTCTCTTCAACAGTTTCACGTTCGCCTTGTAAAATATGCACAGTCATTGCTGTTTGATTATCTTTAAACGTTGTGAATTCTTGAGCACGAGTAATTGGAATGGTCGTATTCCTGGCGATGACTTTTTCTACCAAGCCGCCATAAGTCTCCAAACCTAGTGATAGTGGAATAACATCCAGTAACAACATTTCAGCATCTGGCTTATTACCTGCTAAAACATCTGCTTGAAGCGCTGCGCCAATGGCAACAACCTTATCAGGGTCAATATCAACCAGTGGTGGTTGTTCGAAGAACTCTCCAACTTTTTCGCGGACTACTGGTACGCGAGTTGAACCACCGACCATTACCACATCGTGAACTTGAGCTTTATTCAAATCCGCATCGCGTAACGCTCTGCGGCAAGCCATTAAGGTTTTTTTAACCAATGGTGCAATCATTTCATCAAACTGACTGCGGCTCAAATTGCCCTGCCAATCTTCTAAGCTGACGGTAACGTTATCATTGTCTGTCAGTGCTTCTTTTACTCGGCGCGCTTCGATCATCGCCTTACGGTGAATTATTGTATTGTGGGTATCTTCTAGCAACGCTTCTTCAAGCATCCATTCAGCAATGGCATGATCGAAATCATCACCACCGAGCGCTGAATCACCACCAGTGGCCATTACTTCAAATACGCCCTTATTCAGTTTTAAAATCGATATATCAAAAGTACCGCCACCTAAATCGTAAACAGCGATGATGTTGTCAGTTAATTCTACTTTTTGATCAAGGCCATACGCGACTGCCGCCGCAGTTGGCTCATTCAATAAACGAAATACATTTATGTCTGCAAGACGAGCAGCATCTTTGGTTGCTTGACGTTGTGCATCATCAAAATAGGCAGGTACGGTAATTACGGCACCCTTTAGCTCTCCACCCAAAGATTCTTCTGCACGTTTTTTAAGGCTTTTTAGAATCTCAGCAGAAACTTCAATCGCGGTCTTATTACCTGCAATAGTTTTGATTCGCGGTACATTTGAGTCATTATCGTGTGAACTACTAGAAGCTGTAGCAAACTCGTAAGGCAAACTACCACCAAGCGTTTTTATATCTTCGATGCCACGACCGAGAATTCGTTTCGCCGACGAAATAGTATTCTGTAAATCTTCTAGTTGATTATCTTGGGCATGTTGACCAACTTCGGTTTCTCCATTCTCCAAGAAACGCACAACTGAAGGTAAAAGTGCATTGCCGTCTGAATCACTTAAAATCTCTGCAACGCCACTTCGCACGCTTGCAACGAGTGAATTAGTTGTACCTAAATCTATGCCCACAGCTAAACGATGCTCGTGAGGAGCTGTAGACATTCCAGGTTCTGATATTTGTAATAGTGCCATAGCGCGGGGATTCTAATCTATTAAGTGCTGTATTAGAACATTTCATCTTCGAGCTTTTCTGTCAACGATTTCACTTCTTGACATAAACGCTCGAAAAACTTCATTTTTAATACATCTTCTTTGGCTTCAGCATATTTCTCTGAAGTAAAATGCTCGACAAAACTTTCTCTCAAAACATCCATTTGTGCTTCAACATCTTGAGCAATATCATCAACTCTCGCGATTGGGTCTTTAGCATTAGGAACATCTTCTAACGCTTCGCGCATTTCCATTTGATGCATCAGGAACAAACCATCACTGGTCGTATCGATTTCATCATCAAAATCAACGCCCTTCAGTTGCAACATATAACGCGCACGCAATCGGGATGACTTTAGTGTTTCATTTGCTTCGTTGATGAAGCCGGTAGTTTGTACTGCAATCCGGCGTTCTTGCTCATCGCTATTAACGAAACGATCAGGATGGTATTTTGCCTGCAATTCACGAAAGCTATTAGCAAGCGCTGCAAAATCAATCTTGTAATCCTCAGGCAAGCCGAATAATTCAAAATAGCTTTGTTTAAAATCGAGCATAGTGTATCGAGAGGCCTGACGTGTAAGGTTAAACTGATTGAACTAGCCCGTTGCTTGTTTCAAAGCGAAACAAAAAACAGGCTATAAATGAGCTATTAATAGGGGGTGACTCTCTAATGATAAACTAAACGGTGAAGCTTTCACCACAACCGCAGGCACCACTTTCATTTGGATTTTTGAATTGAAAACCTTCATTGAGGCCTTCTTTAGCAAAATCCATTTCTGTGCCGTCGAGGTAAACCAGGCTTTTAGGATCGACGATAATTTTGATGCCGTGATCTTCAAAAACCTCATCAGTCTCTTCAATCTCGTCTGCAAACTCCATCACGTACGCCATACCCGAACATCCGTGAGTTTTAATACCCAGACGCAAGCCAACACCTTTGCCCCTATTGGCTAAAAAGGTGTTCACTCGATCTGCTGCAACGTCGGTCAATGTAATGGCCATAGTCTAATCCTTACTATCTATACTTTGCTTAGATTCTGCTAGCGTAAAACTATTACTGCTTAGACTGATAGTCTGCAATCGCTGCTTTGATAGCATCTTCCGCTAATACAGAACAATGTACTTTAACAGGTGGTAATTCTAGCTCTTCTGCGATGTCAGTATTTTTGATCGCTTGAACTTCATCAAGTGATTTTCCTTTTACCCATTCAGTCAAAAGACTAGATGATGCAATCGCAGAACCACAACCGTAAGTTTTGAACTTCGCATCTTGAATAATGCCGTCAGAACCTACTTTAATCTGTAATTTCATTACGTCGCCACAAGCTGGAGCACCAACCATGCCGGTACCTACTTCTTGAGCATCTTTGTCCATCGCGCCTACGTTGCGTGGATTTTCGTAATGATCTATAACTTTTTCACTGTATGCCATGATTACTTACCTAGTTAAAATTTAATATTCTAATAACTATTCATCCTATAGTTATTAATGTGCGGCCCATTCCACAGTACTCAAGTCAATACCGTCTTTATACATATCCCAGAGTGGCGATAGGGCGCGTAATTTTTCTACTGCTGCGCGTGTCTCCTCAATAGCGTAATCCACTTCTTCTAATGTTGTGAATCGACCGATACTAAAGCGTAATGAACTGTGTGCAAGTTCGTCGTTACGACCAAGTGCTCGTAATACATAACTTGGTTCTAGTGAGGCACTGGTACAAGCTGATCCTGAAGATACCGCGATATCTTTCAATGACATCATTAAGCTTTCACCTTCAACATAGTTGAAGCTGATGTTTAAATTTCCTGCTATACGCTGTTCAAGATCACCGTTTACGTATACTTCTTCCATATCTTTAAAACCATCGTATAAACGATTACGAAGCATCAATAAACGATCATTTTCAGTCGCCATTTCTTCTTTAGCGATGCGGAACGCTTCACCCATACCAACAATTTGATGAGTAGCCAATGTACCTGATCGCATACCACGCTCATGTCCACCACCATGCATTTGGGCTTCGATACGAACACGTGGCTTACGACGTACGTAAAGTGCGCCAATACCCTTAGGGCCATATATTTTGTGTGCAGAAAAACTCATTAAATCAACTTTAAGCTCTTCCAGATCAAGAGGTACTTTACCTGCGCTTTGTGCGGCATCAACGTGGAAAATTATCTTATTCTCGCGACAGATTTCACCAATAGCAGCGATATCCTGAATCACACCGATTTCATTATTCACATGCATGATTGAAACAACCGTCGTGTCATCACGAAGTGCTGCTTTAAATACATCTAGATCAAGTAATCCGTTATCTTTTGGATCAAGATAGGTCACTTCGAAACCTTCGCGCTCTAATTGGCGACAAGTATCAAGCACAGCTTTGTGCTCAGTCTTCATCGTTACAATGTGCTTACCTTTACGAACATTAAAGTGAGCCGCACCTTTGATTGCAAGGTTGTTAGATTCTGTAGCACCACTAGTCCATACGATTTCACGTGGGTCAGCATTGATTAAATCTGCTACTTGTTTACGTGCAGTTTTTACTGCTTCGTCCGCTTCCCAGCCAAACGTGTGGCTGCTTGATGCCGGATTTCCAAATGCGGTATCTACAGTTAAATATTGAGCCATTTTTTCCGCTACGCGCTTATCTGTCGGCGTAGTTGCTGAATAGTCCATATAAATTGGGGTGATCAAATTACTCATTATTTATCCTATTTCTCTCGCTTTTTATTGTGCTAGCTTTCGCATTTTTTTCGCACTAGTTACTTTGTTTATTTAATATTTATACAGTTTGCTTAAAGAGAGTCAGGTAAGTTAATACGTGTCTCTTTATGCTTTGAATTTTGTCTTGCCGCGACTTCAATCACGTCGCTTTTATCCATCATGTCCTGCAATGAAATATCGTCCAGAAATGTCTGGATTCTATTGCTTAAATCCATCCATAAATTATGGGTTAAGCAACGTTTATTATCTTCATTACAACCAGCGTTTGCATTACCGCAGTTAGTTACATCTAGATTTTCATCAACCGCCATAATGATATTTGAAATCGCAATCTCATCTGGGGTTCTACTGAGGCTGTATCCACCACCCGGTCCACGCATACTTTTAACTAAACCTTGTCGACGTAGTTTTGAGAAAAGTTGTTCAAGATAAGACAATGAAATGCTTTGACGATCTGAAATTTCAAGCAAGGATACAGGGCCTTGGTCACTATGTAATGACAGGTCCAACATTGCTGTAACTGCATAACGTCCTTTAGTGGTGAGCTTCATATCTATTCTCGCGTTGCTAATCTCGAATTGAAGATCGAAGGCTCGATTTCAATTTAAAGTTGGGGGGTTTCTATCAAGTGATCAACTGACCTCTGATTTGAGCGAGATACTAGAATACCTGATTAATATAGTCAAGTATTACCACGCTTTGTATTGTAATTAAATATTTAGCCTTAAAGGTCGATATATAGTGCTTTAACGGGCTATGACACAAAGCTCACATTAGAATTATTCTTTTTTATCTGAACCACATTCATCCAATTCAACATCTTTTAGACCGGGTAATGGCTCAAAGTCGAAGTCACTGCCTAGATGTTGTAATTGGGTGCACATTGTATCCATACGATCATCCATTTTATGGATATGATCCAACATTCTATTTACCGCATTGGCAACGGGGTCTGGCATATCCTGGGTTGCACCGTAGGCATCAAAACCCATTTTACTCGCTACTTCAGCACGTTGTGTAGCACCTTCATCTTCACGCCTAATAACTTCACGGCCCGGCACGCCAATTACTGTGGCATTGGCAGGTACTTCTTTCACTACAACAGCGTTAGAACCGATACGTGCACCATCGTTGATCATAATTGGCCCAAGTATTTTAGCACCAGCACCCACAACAATATTGTTACCCAATGTTGGATGACGTTTCCCCGGATTCCAGCTAGTACCACCCAAAGTTACGCCGTGATAGATAGAGCAATCATCACCAATTTCAGCGGTTTCACCGATGACAATACCCATACCATGGTCTATAAAAAAGCGTCTGCCGATGACCGCACCAGGATGGATCTCAATACCTGTAAATAAACGCGCTACATTCGAGAGGATGCGCGCCAACCACTTAAATCCTTTATTTGATAAGGCGTGACTAAACCGATGCATGATAATCGCAAGCACCCCTGGGGATGTTGTCAATACTTCAAAGGTATGCCTAGCCGCTGGGTCGCGTTCAAATACAACAGCGATATCTTCTTTAATTTTCGCAAACATGTTTCTACCAACTATTTATATCTGTAATATTTTTTCTAATAATACTGAGATTCTATATTACTTTGATTAAAATGATCCGATTACCTTGCATGAAGTACTGGAATAAATGAAAAAATTTGATGTAATAATAATCGGCGCAGGTGCGGCTGGTCTAATGTGTGCAATAGAAGCAGGAAAACGAGGCCGCTCTGTTTTAGTATTAGAAAAAGCTGACAAAATTGGCAAGAAAATCCTGATCTCTGGTGGTGGTCGCTGTAACTTCACCAATATGTATACTGAAGCTGATAATTTTTTATCGGGCAACCCGCACTTCTGTAAATCAGCCTTATCGCGATATACACCTTGGGATTTCGTTGCATTACTGGAAAGCCACGGACTGAGCTGGACAGAAAAAACACTCGGCCAGCTTTTTTGTGATCAAAAATCAAAAGCCGTAGTACAGCTATTACACGATGAATGCGATAAAGCGGGTGTTACTATCCAGCCGTCTTCTGAAATCATTTCCATCAAAAAAGGGAATGAGTTTCTGGTTGCCAGCGAAAGAGAAAACTACGTTTCTGAATCCTTAGTCATAGCCACTGGTGGGCCTTCAATTCCAAAAATGGGTGCTACTGATTATGCGCAGCAAGTCGCTGAAAATTTCGAGATTAATACTATACCCTTCTCACCTGCATTGGTGCCTTTTGTGTTTACGATTGAAACTCTAGACGCGTTTATCAAAGACATGTCTGGCATCTCTACGTTTGTAGAAATGAGTGTCGTCAAGCAACTAGACGATGAAAAACTGCCTAAAAGTGGGGGGGTGACCTCTCAATCATTTAAAGAAAGCATTCTATTTACCCATCGCGGCATTAGTGGTCCAGCGGCGTTACAGGTTTCTTCCTATTGGAAATTGGGTGACCAGATTTCAATCAATCTATTTCCAGATTTTGATTGTTTAGAGTGGCTAAAAGAGCAACAAGCTGAGCACCCACAAGCTGAATTAAAAACCATATTGAATTACAAATTGCCCAAACGGCTGGCGCAAAAACTCTGTGAACACTTTATTCAGCCAAATCTGAATAGTAGAACGATGCGCCAGTTTAATGAAGCTGAACTAGAAAGCATTGAGCAACAACTCACACAATGGAAACTACTGCCATCAGGGACTGAAGGGATGCGCACCGCGGAGGTTGCTTTAGGCGGCGTGGATACGGATGAATTATCCTCAAAAACTTTTGAGACTAAGAAAGTCAGCGGCCTCTATTTTATCGGCGAAGCGGTAGACGTGACAGGACATCTTGGTGGTTTCAATTTCCAATGGGCATGGGCTTCAGCGTGGTGTGCTGGGCAATTCGTCTGAGTTTTTAACTGGTTATCCCAAAAGCAGTTGTTAGACTTACAAAACAAGGTAGCATTGCATCAGTTAAATAAACTCTTAATTAATTAGGCCATCACAGTGTTGAATAGATTCGAAAAAAATTCGAAAAAAACACTTCTAATCATTTCATTAATAATGATTCTTGTGGTGCTGTTTGGTTTTTAAAAACTATTAGGTGGTACTCGTTTTAGTGGCGAAGAAAGCCAGTCTGTAAGACATATTCGATTAAAAGAGCACGCTCCTTTACAAAATAAAATACTCTCACCAAGTGACGATAAAATTGCACTTTCTGATACCTTAGAAAACAAACCCTATTCTTTTAAAACAGATCAGAATGGATTCATCTTCCCCTCCACTACACACCAACAAGCTGACAAGATAATCGCCTTTATCGGTGGCTCAATCACTGAATGCATGTACGTCGATGAAGATAAACGCTTTCCAGCACTCACTGGCCAATTACTAGAAAAAAGCAGCAGTAAAAAAATCAATGCTATTAATGCCGGAGTTAGCGGCAATAGCAGCATGCATTCGATCAATATTCTACTAAATAAAGTCGTGCCGATGAATCCCGATGTCGCTGTATTGATGGATAATATCAATGATTTATCAGTGTTATTGCATGAAAAATCTTACTGGAATTCTAATGAGCATAGATTTTTATTAGTGGAAGAAGACCGCTCGATCAAAGCTCTAGTGAAACAGGCATTACCCAACACCTACAATTTCTCCTTTGAAATGAAGCGAAAACTACTGGGCGATGGTAGCGAGTTCGAAAATACAAATGTTAATGGGCACACCAAGCCTAAACTCAGCAATGAAAAAATGCTTTCAATGTTCAGTACCAATCTGAATATGTTTGTTGATATCAGCAAAGTAAATAATATCACCCCGGTGCTTATGACACAGGCCAGCCGATTTACTGAAAAGCCCGATGATGTGGTGATGAGAAACCTGCAAAACCTTGATGCAATGGATTTAACTTACAGCGAATATCGCATGCTTTATGAAGCGATGAATGAAGCAATCAGAATGATTGCGACTGAAAAATCAGTATTACTCATCGACCTTGCAAAAGAAGTCCCACAAACCAACGAATATATGGCTGACCCTGTGCACTTTAACAATCAAGGCTCTGAATTTATTGCCAAAATAATTTCTGCCAAACTAGCGTCTTTAATGGCAGAGTAATTGAGGAGTAAGGTCACCCCCCTAGTTTTATGAGGTTTTTTTCTTATTTAAAAGAACACCTCACCCTTCGGGTCGTCGTCATTACATTCCAACGTTGTCTCCGCTGCGCTTCGGCTGAATGACAACTCGTTTTTGTCTTCTAAAAACGATATTGGAATTTATGCTTTGCCAGGCACTTTTTTGTCAATCCCCCACTAATACATTTTATTCCCATTTAATGTTCCTTCGGGTATCTCCTGCATTGAATCCCAATGCTCAACGATCTTGCCATTATCATCGAATCGAAAGAAATCCATCGTGACGTATTCATCACCACCCGGCCATGTTTGATGTGTATGTAATGCAACCAACTCACCTTCAGCTATCGCTCTTACAAACTCGATACTTTTCTCTGGGTAGTCTCTTTGCATTTCTTCAAAATACGCAATAAAAGGGGCTTTACCATTTCCCACTAACGGATTGTGCTGGATGTAATCATCGCCCACATATAGCTCAACTGCTTTTGCCGGATCACCCAGATAGGCAGTGCGATAGAATGCTATAGCGTTTTGTTTATTCTGCTCAAGGTTTTGATTCATCATTATTTCCGTATTAACTCCGTGTTTATACCAATGCTCTGGTTGAAACTCTCTGGTCATGCCAGGTGATATAAATAATCGGCAGCATTAATACACCAAAGGCTAGCACGATAGGTGTGACAGAATCGTTATAAAAACTGCCTACAAATGCAGCAATAATAACGGATATAAGAGTACTAACAGAACCCACAACAGAGGCCGCAGCACCAGCAACATGCCCTACTTCTTCCATAGCTAAACTATGCATATTGCCAAAAAGTATACCGAGACAAAAATAGGAAACGCTGGCGTAAATCAAGAAACTCCACAATGGCACAGCAGCATCGTTTGCCAAAATAAAAACCATATAGATTGATGACGCAACAAACAACACCATCGCACCACGCATTACCAACAAATGCATACCCAACCTTTCAACAAAACGTGCATTTATAAATGATGCAACCATCATCACCAAGGCCAAACTGCCAAAATATAAGGGGAAACGATCGCCCAGTTCAAAGTGTTCTTGAAAGATCTGCTGAGCCATACTCAAATACGCCAATATTGCCCCAAACGCGAGGCCTTCAGCGATAGTGAATTTCACTGCCTGCTTATTACGCAACACTTCTTTTATCGATGCCCAAGCCTGATTAAAAGAGAATGGCACTCGATTTTCGACGGGTAATGTCTCTGGTAAACGAAATGAAAACCAAGCCCATGCAAATACTGCATAAATGCCGAGCATCGCAAACACCCCTTGCCAATTAGTCAGCATCAGAACGCCTTGTCCAATAAGCGGAGCTATCGCTGGCACCAACATAAACACCATCATAATCAATGACATGATTTTCGCCATGCCACGGCCTTTGTATAAATCTCTAGTAATCGCTGTCGGTATAATTTGCGGTCCGGCAGCACCGAAGCCCTGCAACGCTCGCCCAACCAGTAACATGCTAAAGCTACTTGCAAATATCGTGACTAAAGTGCCCACCAAGAATATCGCAAAGCCTACATATACGGGTCGCTTGCGCCCAAAGCTATCGGATGCAATACCAAATACCAGCACGCCAAATCCGTAACCCATTAACATTGATGTGACGATAAACTGGCGATCATTGCCATCCTGAACACCAAATTCATTACTGATAAATGAAAGTGCAGGCAAAATTGAGTCTATCGCAAGCGCATCGACGGCAACGACAATACTCATCAGAATGATGAATTCAATACGCGAAAGAGCGTTAGATGTAGTTTTCATTTAAGGGAATTAATTACTTTTCCTGATTAGCCATAATCCTCAGCTATCTTTAAGAACCTGCTTGGCATGGGTGGCGTTTTAACTGCTATAAATAACAATCGATCTAG
>RCNF010002061.1_pt1 | contig 10743 bp, 7 predicted proteins | sample 2041311 | NCBI WGS metagenome assembly RCNF01 (sample SAMN09708228, study PRJNA481090) | Marine sediment metagenome, whole genome shotgun sequencing project. | biome: marine sediment; feature: ocean; material: sediment; isolation source: Sewage treatment plant 2 marine sediment (STP2) ... | reverse complement strand
ATTCACTTGCAGAATTGGGTCGATACTGACGAACGGGTTTGACGGGCAAATGATGATGCCCGTTGGTGGTGCCTCTTGTAGCCAGGCGACGAGATTCGAATTCATCTTTGAACTCGCGGCGCCTTCAAATTTGAAACCTGTAACCACCGGTGCGCATCGTTCTCGCACGAAATAAGTTTGAAAGTCCAGGACTGCATCTTCGGTCTGGACTTTGGTGCGGAGGCTTTCGTTACACATCGGGAAGATCGAATGTGAGATGCCCAAAGCCGAAGCGAGTTGTGCGGTTACAGCGGTAAGACTCTGGCCCTCTGCCAACAAACGTGTTCGCTCGATGTGCATGGCGAGGTCTTTGTCGCCGAGCGAAAACCAGTCTTCGCCGCCGAGCTGTTGCAACGCCGACATGAAATTCCAGCCCTCATCCTTACGTCCCCACCCGGTTTCCATGTTTGCCTGGTCGGACAAAGTGTAGACAAGCGTGTCGATATCAGGTGAAACGTGCAGGCCAAGATGATTGAAATCGTCACCAGTATTGACCAGAAAAGCCAATTGCTCGGCCGGCAGCAATCGAGCCAGTCCCAGCGACAGTTTGGCGCCACCAACGCCGCCAGTAATGGACAGAATGCGTGGGTTTTCAATCACAGGAACAGATCTTCGTTGGCGGGTCGATTGCAGTCCGACGAATTCCGGGCGCTATCGCCCACCGATAATCCTCGAACGATGACAGCCGGGATGTTTTCAGTTGTCTCTCCCATTACAAGACTGGCGGCTGTGGCAACGGAGTCAACGACATTGGACATTGTGACGGCCAGTGTTCTGCCAAAAGTGTCTGTCTGCCCCCGCCGATCATCCAGTGGCGAGATTCCGGCGCTGCCTATGGACATAGCGATCGTCCCGACTCGCCAAGGTCGATTAACACTGTCGCAGATCACTACCGCCAAACGCTTGCCGCTTGCTGTTTCCAGTTTCGACCGCAATGCGCCAGCTGAGGCGTCGGGGTCTTCAGGTAGCAGTAACGCAAGGCTGCCGTCCTTGTGATCAATATTCGATTGGTCGATTCCGGCATTCGCACAGACCAGGCCGAGTTTGTGCCGAACGATGATGACGCCCGGCGCCGACCGCACAATAGCAGTGGATTCGCTCAGAATTAGCTCCACAAGACGCTCGTCTTTGTCGACTTCACGGGCCAGCGTCCTCGCGCGTTCCGACACCTGCACTTCGTCCAGCCTGACAAATCTGTTTTCCGCCTTGGAAACAATTTTTTGCGCAATGACCAGTACATCATTGTCAGCGAACTCAAGGTCCTGTCGTCGCATTGCTCCGACAAGCAGAGAATCGAGGCTGTCATTGGCTTGGACCATCGGAATTTGGGTCAATGGGACTATCTGCAGCCCACTTTGTGCGGCACTCATGTGATTGGTATTTCCAATAATTTGCGGTTTGAGGACAACCTCTAATGATAGTGGTTTTTGACGTCATTATTCTCAATAATCATGAGTCAATGCCGAGGTCTTTTTCTTGGCATTGGCCAGACAAAGCCTGTACTATTGGACGATCTTGAACTTAATTCAACTTTTACTGACCGAACTTCTCACAGTGCAGGACAATTCAGAGCGCGGAGGCTAAGCCCCGAGTTCTGCAGGGCAGGTTTAGCTTTTTTGTACCCGAGAAGGGTCCCCAAGAACAATAGAATGTTATGAAACTCAGCAATTCGTGGATTGGAAAAGGAAACTCACCGTCGCCGAGCGACCGTGAGAAAAAGGACGCGGACAGAACGTCAAAAGAGGTCATCGATCGCTATCGGAGCCTGTTGGACGAGGGCGCGGATCCGCATGAATGGGCTTTTTCCTGGCGAACGGAATTGAATCGCGGTGGTTTTCCGGCCTATGAACTGCTGGAGGAGATCGTCATTGAGCCCGGCAAGTGCGTCGGTTGTGCCGCCTGCGTTTCCATCTGCCCGGTTGACGTTTTCGATTACGCTGACGAAAAGCCCGTCAGTGCGCGTGCCGAGGCGTGTGTGAACTGTGTGCTTTGCGCCGAGGTTTGTCCGGTCTTGCGTCCGCCGGACAATGACATGACCGACTTTATCGAACTCCAGGAGCCGTCAATTGACGAGGGCTACGGCCCGTACGCCTATGGACTCTATGCGCGCGCTACCGATGCCGAGATTCAGGAACGATCACAGGACGGGGGTATCGTTTCCGCCATCATCTTGCACCAGATGGAAAAAGGCTTACTGCAAGGTGCTATTCTTGGTGACGTCTACGAAGACAATCGCCAGGTAGGCCGCCACAAACTGGCGCGCAATCGTGACGAGGTGTTGGCTTGTGCGGCATCACGCTATACCTATTCGCCAAACACGCTTGCTATGCAGCAGGCCATGCAGGAAGACGTGGGTCCGATAGCAGTGGTTGGTGTCCCCTGTCAGATCGATGGCGTGAGATTGCAGCAAAACTCCAGTATTCGGCTTCAGGTAAGCCAGTGGTATCGCAAGAACATCACTCTGACACTCGGACTGTTTTGTTCCGAGAGCTTCACCAATGAGAGCATTCAGAAGCTGGGCGAGATTATCGATGAGGACCCGGCGACGATTGAGAACATCAATATCAAAGGCAAGGTCCTGGTCCGACTCGACAATAAGGAAGTTCACGAGGTCAGTCTGAAGAAATACCGTGAATTCGCACGTCCCGCCTGCTTGTATTGTCACGACTACGGTGCGGAGAATGCTGATATCGGCGCGGGCGGCATCGGTCTGGATGGCTGGACGTATACGTTGATACGCACAAAGCGAGGCCACGAGGCATTCCAGGCAGCACTTGCTGATGGCTGGCTGGAAACGCGTCCATTGTCTGATGAGCCTCGGGGCGAATGGTTAATGAACAAACTTGCTGCCGATAAGAAGAAGAATCGACCAATGCCTTCACAGATGCCGTCGTTCGAAGAACGCAAGGCAATGGGTAGTCTTTGTCCCAAGACCTTCTATACGACGGGACCCGGGGCGCCGCCAAAGAAAGATGAAGGAACAGATTCGTGACACAGCCCTCTTACGATATCTCTCACCTGATTGACAAGAAACGTCTGTGCTCAGAGCTTTGTGACGACATGACCATCATGGCGGCGGGACAGGGCGGCGACGGCTCTTTGACAATCGTTGCCTTGATGTCACGCGCATTGCTTGACCGCGGCTACCACATTTATCGAACCAGCAACATTGCATCGAGAATCAAGGGCGGGCATGCCGCCGCTCTGATGCGTGCGAGCATAGAGCCGCGCAGCAATCTCGGTGATTACATTGATCTGCTGATTGCGTTTGATATTGAGGCAGTCGAGAAAGCGGCCGATCGCTTGGCCGACGATGCTGTGATCATTTTTGACAGCTCGCGCGGGGCAATTCCAGCTGAACGTTTCCCCGACGAGACATTACTGATTCCTGTTCCATTTAGTCGACTTGCGGTTCGGGACCTGCGTCGCGACCTGTTCAAGAACAGCCTCGGGTTCGGGCTGGCGGGTCGCATCATGGGTCTGTTGGACGATGAAGTTGAGCAACGCTTACGAAATCAGTTTAAGAAACTTTCAAGCGCTCAGTTCGAGCCAAATCTGCTGGCGCTGCGCGAAGGACAGGTGTTCGCCGATAGTGCGGGCATCGCACCTGGCAATTCGATCTACTCTTTGCCGGCGATAACGAAAGAAGAATCGAGAATGTTCATCATGGGTAATGATGCGACGGCGATGGGTTTTCTCGCGGCCGGCGGAAGATTTTTCGCTGGCTACCCGATTACTCCGGAAACCGACATCATGAATTTCCTTGGGCGGCATTCCGCGCCTCTTGGTGGTCTGGTAATGCAAGCCGAGGATGAACTTGCTGCAATCAATTTATCCATAGGCGCCGCCCTGACAGGTGTGCGGGCGATGACGGCATCATCAGGTCCGGGAATCGCATTGATGCAGGAAAGTATCGGTCATTGCGGATCGGCGGAAATACCAATGGTCATTGTCGATTGCCAACGCTCCGGTCCGTCGACAGGCATGCCAACGAAGCCCGAACAGTCCGATATCAATATGTTGACCCGAGGCGGCAACGGTGATTTCCCTCACATCGTGTTAGCACCCGGAACCGTCAAAGAATGTTTCGAAATTGGTGCCTTTGCGACCAACCTCGCACAGCGCGCACAGTGCCCGGTCATTATTGCCCTTGACGCGATATGCCACGACAGCTGCACAAGCGAACAATTCGATCTCAGCGCCATAGAGGTAGATCAGGGTAAACGCTTGACGCATGAAGAGGTCGCGGAGCTTGAAGAATACAAACGCTATTTGGTGACGGATGACGGCATATCGCCGTGGGCCGTTCCGGGTACGCCGGGCGGCATGAATCTCGTCACGGGCAACGAGCGTGATGAATGGGGTCGCGTTTCAACCGAAGCGGCTAATCGAGTCGTAATGATGGACAAGCGCAGCCGCAAGATCGAGACCGTCCGTCCGCTGTTGCCTGTCGGTGTGGAGGCGGGTGATGAAAACGCCACAATCGGTATTGTCGCGACGGGCATACTCGATGGTGTCATTACAGAGGCCATTGAGCGTCTGGCGCTGCAAGGACGTAGCTACCGATTGCATCGGCCAAGGACACTTTGGCCGGTTCTCGACGATACGATAGAGTTTATTAATAGCCATGAAAAAGTCTTCGTGGTTGAGCAGAACGAGGGTGCACAGTTGGCGTCCCTGTTGCGCGGCGAGGGAGCCAATGCGGACAGGATTGTCAGTATTCTGAAATACGACGGTCTGCAATTCACTGTTCGTGAACTGATTGACGCCCTGTTGGCCGAGGAGACGTCATGACAAAGACAAAGACCTACGACAAGGGCAAAGCAATCTGGTGTGCTGGTTGCGGCCATTTTGGTGCAAAGAATGCCATACAGTTTGCGATGGAGGCTGCTGGCATAGAGATGCACGAGGCGCTGGTGCTGGCTGGAATTGGTTGCTCGGGCACAGTGCAGAATAATATTGGCGCCTATGGCTATCACTCCATGCACGGGCGCGTCGTTCCGACCGCTGTCGGCGCTTCACTGGCGAATCCGAATCTGACAGTTATCGCCGCCGGTGGTGACGGTGATGGATATGCTATTGGCGGTGGTCATTTCATGCACGCCCTCAAACGCAATCCGAATATTCTTTATGTCGTCATGAACAATGGCGTCTATGGCCTGACCAAAGGACAGGACTCACCAACACGTGAGGAACCGGGTGTTGCGCCGGAAGAATGTGCGTTCGATGCGATGATGTTGGGTCTGTCCATCCAAAATTCGACCTTTTTGGCCCGCGCGATAACAACCCGTTCGGAACAACTCAATAGTCTGTTAGTACAAGGTCTGGAACATGTGCGGGCGGGGCAAGGAATGGCGTTCGTCGAGGTCCTGTCGCCCTGTGTGACCTACCATGATACGTATCCGCAGTGGCTGAATCAGGTGCACGACGTTGATCAGGATCCGGACTATCCGGCGGATAATCGAGGCCGGGCGTTTGGCTATATCTGCAGCATGGTGGATGAGGGTCGAATCCCTATAGGCAAGATCTACACTGGAAAACACAAGAGCTTGCAAGCATCGATAATGGGTGCGGTGTCCCCATTTGAATCGCTCGACGAGAGCAACCGTGTGCCGACGCGCGAACATTTGGACAAAGTAATTGCCGCGTATACTGTATAGCTATCGCCAGCAAACCGATGAGTTGATAAATAGTGCAGACAATAAAGGCATGTGAACACTCTGAGCACTGGGCGCTTGTGCCGGTCAAGTCGTTTGAAGAATCCAAGCAGCGATTGAAGGCTTGTCTTGGAGATCATCGGGCTGAGTTTTCACGGGCAATGCTCAGCGATGTTCTGGATGCACTGACGGCCAGTATGGAAATCGACGCCATCGCCATTGTGACGTCAGATTCCGAAGTGAGAAAAATATCCGAATCCAGGCAGATTATTGCGATTGATGAAGGTGCGGTCAGCGGATTGAATCCCAGCATCGAGCATGCAGTCGATGTTTTGCAAGGAATCGGTGCCGCGAGGATCACTGTTGTTCATGCTGACCTGCCGCTGGCAACGGGTAGCGAATTTGACCGGATTTGTCGCATGTCGGACGAAGTGGCTGGTGCTCAGGAAGATGCGCCGATGATTATCAGTCCTTGCACTGACCGGCAGGGAACGAATGTTCTGAGTTTTGATTCGCATTCCCGGCTTCCATTTCGCTACGGACCCAACAGTTTTGAATTGCATCACTCCAGCGCGGAGGATTCGAAGACCGCAATGCTTACCGTTGAGTCGGATACTTTGGCTGTCGATATCGACCGACCATCGGACCTCGAAGGGTTGATCGACTATTGCCGTAATCACACCGAGTTTCAAAGTGGTGCTACGTGGAAATTTCTCGAACGCATTGGCCTGACTGACGACGGCGATCGACAAGTGGATTATCGACCGCACGATCGTGCCGGAATTTTTGCAATGGCTGCCGAAGAGAGTCTGGAGACGTTGTGCGAAACGGCAGCTCAGATGCGGGACCTCGGGCACGGGAAACTATGCACTTTTTCGCCGAAGGTCTTTATTCCGCTGACGCGTCTCTGCCGCGACTTCTGCCATTACTGCACTTTCGCGACGACGCCCAGGAAACTTCCAGAGGCCTATATGAAGGCCGATAAAATTCTTGAGCTGGCGCAGCAAGGGGCGGCGATGGGGTGCAAGGAAGCTCTGTTTACGCTCGGCGAGAAACCCGAACTTCGGCATCCGGCAGCGCGCGAGGAACTCGATGAAATGGGTTTCGATACGACGCTCGAGTACGTTGCGCACGTTGCCAAACGAGTACTCAATGAAACCGGGCTGTTGCCGCACATCAATGCCGGTTGCATGAGCGTTGAGGAGATACGAATGCTGCGCGAGTCATCTGCCTCGATGGGCATCATGCTCGAAAGCAGCGCGTCCCGTTTGTGTGAGAAAGGTCAGGTGCATTACGGTTCGCCGGACAAAGATCCTGCGGCCCGCTTGGAAACTCTCGAGATTGCCGGACGTGAGAACGTCCCGTTTACGACTGGCATCCTGATTGGAATCGGGGAAACGCGCGAAGAGCGTTTGGACTCATTGCTGGACATTCGGGAATTGCACGACCGGTTCGGACATATTCAGGAAATAATTATTCAGAACTTCGTTCCCAAACTGGATACGAAGATGGCGAATGTCGAGCCGCCGACGCACGAAGATCTGCTTTGGACGATTGCCATGGCGCGCGTTATTTTCGGGCCGGAAATGAGCATTCAAGTGCCGCCGAATCTGAATGCCGGTCATTTGGGAACGCTCGTGCAAGCAGGAATCAATGACTGGGGTGGCGTATCGCCGCTAACCCCGGACCACGTCAACCCCGAGTCACCCTGGCCACATCTGGACGAGCTCGAAAAGCAAACGGCGAGCGCCGGAAAGTTGCTGCAACAGCGCCTGACAATCTATCCGCGCTACCTTAAGTCGATGGACCGTTGGTTGGACAAGAATCTTAAAGCGCCGGTTCTAAAGCTAATCGACGGGGCGGGATTTGCGCGGGAAGATGACTGGCTGACGGGCCGATCGGAAGACATCCCAGGAAAGTACCGGTCGATGGACAATACGGAAAATCGTTTTCCGGGAAGGACGCAACTCAGCGGCGACGTCCGTACGATTTTGGAGAAAGCCAGGCGGGACGATCCACTATTGTCGGTGCAGGAGATCAGCCGCTTGTTCGATGCGCGCGGCGTGGATTTTGACGCGGTGTGCAGAACGGCCGACGAACGACGCCGTGAGCAATGTGGTGAAACGGTCAGTTATGTCGCTAATCGCAATATCAATTACACTAATATTTGCAGCTTCCGCTGCAAATTCTGCGCATTCGCCAAAGGCAAGAAAAACACCGAGGCCAGTGATGCCCCGTATCTGAAAAGCCCGGAAGAGGTTGGCGTACTGGCGCAAGAGGCATGGCTACGTGGCGCCACGGAAGTCTGCCTGCAGGGCGGCATCCATCCTTCGTTTACGGGCCAGACCTATCTCGACATTTGCTCGGCGGTAAGTGATGCGGTCCCCGAAATGCACATTCACGCATTTTCCCCGTTGGAGGTGACGCATGGAGCAGAGTCGCTTGGTCTGCCGCTCAGGGAGTTCCTGATCAGGCTGAAGGAGGCAGGCCTCAAGACCTTGCCGGGCACTGCCGCCGAAATTCTTTGCGATGACGTTCGGGAGATCATTTGTCCGGACAAGATCAACACTCGTCAATGGATTGAAGTACTGGAAACTGCCCATTCCCTGGATTTGGCAACTACGTCAACCATCATGTTCGGTCACGTCGACCAGTACCATCACTGGGCAAGGCATTTGCTGGAGCTACTGCGCCTGCAACAGCGCAGTGGCGGAATCACCGAATTCGTACCATTGCCATTTGTCGCTGATGAGGCGCCGATGTACCGACGCGGGCAATCTCGACGTGGACCGACATTTCGGGAGGCTGTACTGATGCACGCGGTGGCGAGACTGGTCCTGTCGCCATCAATTCCCAATATCCAGACGTCGTGGGTCAAGATGGGTTTGCAAGGTGCTGGTGTCTGCCTCAAGGCGGGGGCGAACGACGTCGGGGGCACCTTGATGAACGAAAGTATCACGCGTGCCGCTGGCGCCAGTCATGGGCAGGAGATGACGCCGGAAACTCTGGAGGCGCTCATAAAGTCAGTGGACCGAGAGCCATTCAGGCGCAATACAGTATACGATGCGGCCGTTTCGAAAACCTACCAGCCAGACTGTGCACTGACGATCAACGCTTAAGTATCGCTATCGGAGCGTAGGCGGAATACTGGCATTGAAACTTCTTCCGTCCAGTCCTGGAAACAAACGCTCACCGGCAAGCCGCTGTGTACCGACTCCAGATCACAGTCGATCAACTGCGACATCATCGTCGGTCCTTCCTGCAGTTTGATCAGGGCGATGACATAAGGGACATCGTCGGCATAGGCCTCGGACACCGGGTGCCTGACAATTGTCCAACTAACCACAGTGCCGCAGCCGGAGGCCGCCACCCAATCCAGTGAGCTCGCAGAGCAGCCAGTGCAGATCAAGCGGGGATAGAACTGGTGCATTCCACATTGGCCGCATTTTTGTATTAGCAGCTCGTGTCGTTTGCAGCCCTCCCAATACGGTTTCGTACCCGCTTGCGACGCTGGTAAGAACTTGCCCTCGTGTCGATTCACAACGTTTCCTCGAGTCCAAGGATGAGCGTTGCGTGACTGGACATGATGCCACCTTGTCCATGGGCTAATGCGGTTCGGGCGGCGTTGACCTGCCGTTGGTCTGACTCGCCGCGCAACTGGTAAACGCATTCGGTCAAGGCAAACATGGAGCCGGGATGACCCGGGTGACAGTAGGAGAGTAATCCGCCGTTGGTGTTCATCGGCAGTTGGCCGCCAAGCGCAGTCGCGCCGGACTCAACGAACGCACCACCTTCGCCTTTGTCACAAAAGCCCAGGTCCTCCAATTCGATCAGTACAACCGGAGTGAAGCAATCATAGATTTGCGCCAAATCAATTTCGGCGGGCGTGAGGCCTGCCATCTCATAGGCATCACGCCCGGACTGGACCGCAGCGGACGTGCTTAGATCTTTCGCCTGCGAGATATGTTCGTGGCTGTGTCCTTCACCCATACCGAGGACATAAACGGGTCTGGTGCGAAATTCGTTGGCTTTGCGGGCAGATGTCAGGACCACCGCAGCGCCCCCGTCGGAAACCAGCGAACAGTCGAGGAGATGCAGCGGGTCGGCGATCATGCGGGACTGCAGAACGTCCTCCACCGTAATGGATTCAGTCATCTGTGCGCCCGTTCTGAGCGAGGCATAGTTGCGACCATTGACCGCCACCGCCGCCATTTGTTCGGGCGTTGTTCCGTAGCGGTCCATGTGTGCGCGCGCGATCAGCGCGTAGTAGGCCGGCACTGTTGGCCCATAAGGAATCTCGAATTGGGGATGACCGGTCGAGGATTGCATCGCCATTGCCTGAGCTCGCGTTAGCCCGCTGCGAAGGCTGTCGGCCATGCTGATCAAAACGGTTTCGCAGACACCAGCGTTAATTGCTGCGGCGGCATTGCGAATCGTCGAAAAAGTAGTGCCGCCGCCTGCATTTGCGGTCACGCAATAGCGTGGGAATATTTGCAGATACTCGGCAACAGTTTCGGCATGGTACATGTGTGGCTCAGCCATTGACTGGCATGTCACCAGTCCATCGACCTCGTCCTTGTCGATTCCAGCATCAGCCAACGCGCGCAATGCAGCATCCACGCACAGTTCTGTTGGGCTTAGGTCCGGTACTTTGCCGACCGCGGTATCCGCAGCACCAACGATGGCAGTTTTTCCGCGCAAGCTATGCATAAAACTGCACCACAGCACGACCAGGAGTCAAAACGTCGCCGGATTCATTGAGGAGTTCAAGCGTAATGGTGGCAGTTCGAGACGTTTTGTCCACTTCGCTAATTTTACCGGTGCAAAGCAACACGTCGCCAACAAATGCAGCGCGCCTGTTTGAATACTCAAACTGCACCATGCGCCCGTCTTCACCCAGCCACTCCTCTACGCACTGGGCCAGCCAGTCGCCCATCAGCGGACCAGCCACTACCAGCCCGGGGTAACCTTCAACCTCGGTAGCGTACGGGTAGTCAAAATGAATGCGATGTGCATTCCACAGCGCTGCGTTGTAGAGGAACTGCCC
>RCNF010003312.1_pt1 | contig 10744 bp, 11 predicted proteins | sample 2041311 | NCBI WGS metagenome assembly RCNF01 (sample SAMN09708228, study PRJNA481090) | Marine sediment metagenome, whole genome shotgun sequencing project. | biome: marine sediment; feature: ocean; material: sediment; isolation source: Sewage treatment plant 2 marine sediment (STP2) ... | reverse complement strand
GGCGCAGAAATTATTTTCACTTAATCAACATATACTATAACAAATTAACAAGGGGTTTATACCATGATACGGAATAAACTACAAACGCTATTACTTACTTTACTTGTGGTATCTGCATTTTCAACAAGTGTATTTGCTACAGATGGTTATTTCAGACACGGATACGGCATCAGATATTCTGCTTTAGCAGGTTCTGGTGTGGCTGTATCATTAAGTTCACTCGGTGCAATAACTAACCCGGCTGGCATCGTGTTCATCAACAACCGGTATGATGTGAACATATCTTACTTTAGTCCTGCAAGAGAATTTACTGTAACCGGGAATCCTTCTATGATGCAGGGAACATTTGGGCTCACTCCGCAGACTTTGGAAAGTGAATCCACTTCTTTTTTCTTCCCTACTTTAGGTGCTAATTGGGGAATAGGTTCAAATATGGCTATCGGTTTAGTTATTTATGGCAACGGTGGAATGAATACCGATTATCAGGATATGGTTTTTCACGATCCTAATTCACCCGAAACTGGTGTAAACCTTGAGCAGCTTTTTGGCGGAGTAACTTTTGCAATGGAAGTTACGGAAGGACATGCCTTAGCAGTACAGGGACTTTTTGGCTGGCAAAGATTTAACGCAAATGGATTATTTAATTTTAGTAATTTCTCAAGCAGCCCGGCAAACTTAACCGGCAACAAACAAAGTACTGCAACCGGTTTTGGTTTTAAAGTCGGCTACCAGGGTCAGTTTGGTAAGATGATTAGATTTGGTGCGTCATACCAGAGTAAAATGAATATGAGTGAATTCGATGAGTACAAAGGATTATTTGCAGAGCAAGGTGATTTTGATGTTCCAGCTAACTGGCAGGCAGGTATAGCTGTTATGCCATGTGAAGCTTTAACAATCCTACTTGATGTACAACAAATTCTTTACAGTGGTGTTAACGCAATTGCAAATCCAATGGATGTGGTAAACAACTCCCCTGCTCTTCCTGATGGTTCACCAAATCCAAACTTCAAACCATTAGGTGATAATGACGGTTGGGGATTTGGCTGGGAAGATATGACAATTGTTAAATTTGGTTTGATGTATAATCTTCCTGAAACATGGACTCTCTATGGTGGATACTCCTACGGAAAACAACCTATTCCTGAGAGTGAAGTAATGTTCAATATTCTTGCTCCTGCAGTTGTTGAGCATCACATAACACTTGGTCTTTCAAAAACGATTGATAAATCACACGAAATTATGATTGCATTTATGTATGCACCACAAGGAAGTGTTGTTGGACCAAATCCGCTGGAAGTACCTAACCAGCAGACTATAGAATTAAATATGAGCCAGTTCCAGATTGATATAGGTTATGGTTTTAGTATTCTCTAAGAAGTAATCTTTATTTAGGGCATCACATTGATGCCCTTTTTTTTTAAAAGTAATTAAAAACGAAGGAAATTAAGATGATTAGGATAATAGCTCTACTGCTTGTAATGCTTTTTGCTTCTATCTCATTTGCTGATGAAGGCGATATAGAACATGGAATCTACATGTTGACTGTTAAAAATATCCAGGGTGATATTAATGAAATTAATAGCGCTGTAAAGAATTCACTTAAATCAGCAGGATTTAATATTATTGGGGAGAGAGATGTTACAACACCGGATAATGTTAGAGAAGATGGAAACGATATCTGCGGATTCAAAGGAAAACTTATAGTCTTTTCGAGCGATGAATATGTGAAAACCTTAACATCGTTTGGAAATAAATATCTTGCAGCATCTTTTCTGCGCGTTGGAATCCATCAAACTAATGAAGGAATACAGATAATTATTGCTGATCCGGAAACTATAAACAGGATTGTTTTTAACGATCTTAATGATGAACAGTATAAAGATGCCATTAGCAAAACACTACCATTTAAAACGAAGATAATAACCGCACTTCATAAAGTTAACAGTGGTACAAAAGTAAATGAAGTAGGAGAACCTAAGAGAACAGCTGAAGAACTTCGTGATGCTGACAGAGATATGTTTATGATGGTTGGTCCCATGACGTTTTTCGATGATGAAGATCAGTTCCCGGTAATTTATTCAGAGAAGAACAGTAAAGGTTCGGCTGGAATAGAAGAACTGAAGCAAAATTCAACAACATAAAAAGTTTTAAACCCAACCAGGATGATAAAGAATACAGGTGGACTAAAAACCCGGCAGAAGACCTGGAATGGAAAGTAGTTGGAGAAATATATTCGCCTGATAAAAATGCAGTAATGTTTGGTTTAACAAGGAACCGTACTGAAGCAGTTTCGTTTTATATTGTTGGCGATGAAACAGATGAAAATATGTGCCCGGGATTAGATCATCTTACAGCCTTCCCAATTGAAGTGATGCTGATTCAGGATGGAGATAAAATTAATGTGCACAGCTGCAGAGAAATGTTCAGAATGGATATGTACTTCTGGGATGCCGGAATGGCTGCATTTATGGATCATATGGGAATGCCTGGAATGCTTGATGAATCTATCTACCTTGCACTTTTTGGAAAAGAAAAAGAATAAATTTTTGCCTCCTACTATAATAAAAAGGTCTGTCTTTTTTGAAGATGGGCCTTTTTTCAATTAATAACATCTCATCTGTATTTCTCAAATTGATTAATTGAAGCTGGATTTGTGGATGCAGCAAAAACTTTTACCAGTACTTCATTGTCTTTGGGAACAGACTTTTCTACTTCTTTGAGTTTGGAAATCCTCCATAAGGAGTCCTTTGGACATCCCTTTGGGAGAAGAACTTCCGGCGGACCGTATTTTGTGTAGATTATTGCTTTCATTCAAATATTACTGATGATTTAAACAGAAGGTTATTCAATCTTCATATATGTGGTAACTAAAATCAACTATCTGTTTTAAAGTGCATAAACAAACTTAAGACTGTCATTATTAAAAATATGATAACGGTTATTATCGTCCATTGCTTTCCACTATGAGTAGCAATTCCTATCATACCACCAAATGATGCATAAAATAATAATATGTATGGGATTACAATACTTTGATTATGTCTGAAATCTATTTTAAAGATGTAGTCTAATAACAATTCCAAAATGATGAAGCTGATCATCAAAATCAGTTGAATAAAATATAACAATTCTCTTTTGGTTTCGAATGCACTAACAAACATTATTATTAAGGGAATGATACTTGAAATGAAGAATATACCCAGCCAGTATTCAATTTTAGGGTACTTGTAGATTCTCGCTAAAAAGATTCCGCAAAGAATTATGTTGTTAACATTGGCTACAATGGTACCTAACAGATTAATACTGGCTTTTGAAAGTAACATTGTTCTTTAAAACTAAAATTTATTCGGTTTTTTTTTAATAGATTTGAATTTAATATCTACCTTAACCAACTTTTTCATCATCTGCTATATTTATTACAACCTTGCCTCGGGTATGTCCTTCTTCAACATACCGGATAGCTTCAGGAACTTCACTTAAAGTATAACGACGGTCAATAACAGGTTTTATTTTGCCGGATTCAAGAAGCTCCTTCAGAAAAACCAGATCTTTTTTGTTTGGTTTCGCCGTCCCTAACCCACCGATTTTCTTGTTCCCTATCATTGAAACTAATGGACCAAGGAACATATGCTGAAACATTCGAGACAAGGATGAAAATCCAATGATAACACAAAGCCCATTGGGACTTAATGCACGCTTGAGTTCAGCGACTGAACGGTTTGCAACATTGTCAATGATCAGATCATACTTCTCCCCAGTGTTTGTGAAATCTTCCTGAGTATAATCAATAACTTTTTCTGCTCCAATCGAGCGCACCAAATCCAGATTCCCGGTACTGCATACGCCGGTAACTTCAGCTCCAAAATGTTTTGCAAGCTGAACTGCAAATGTTCCTACACCACCCGAGGCACCAATAATTAATACCTTTTGCCCTGACTGAATTTGTCCTTTATCGCGAAGACCCTGAAGTGCACTCATTGCCGCTACTGATACTGTTGCACCTTCTTCAAAAGAAATATTAACCGGTTTCAGTACCACGCTCTTTTCTGTAACGCAAACATATTCGGCAAAAGCTCCACCCCAACCGCAGGCTCCAAATACATCATCACCCGGTTGAAACTCCTTTACATTTCTGCCAACAGCTTCTACCTGCCCTGCAATATCGATCCCGGGAATTATATTTTTTGGTTTAAAGAGCCCGAAACTCAGACGGGCAAATTTGGGTTCTCCTCTTATCATATGCCAGTCTGCCGGGTTTGCAGATGCAGCAAAAACCTTTACCAGCACTTCATTTTCTTTGGGAAAAGGTTTTTCTACTTCTTTAAGTTGAAGAACTTCCGGTGGGCCATATTTTAATAATGTTATTGCATTCATTTCAGTTAGGCTACCTTATCAGAAACTGCTTATATTTTTATTTTATTAAAATCTAAACCAAATGAATCTTGCTTTAATACTGCTTGCTTAAGCTCAATATTTTTCTTCTTTGCAATTCGAATCAGTTCTTTTTCATTTTCCTTTGTTATTCTGCATCCTAAAATAACTTGATCTATAATTCCTTCCGGAATGATAATTGACTTATCAGGTAAATCAAATAATATAAATCGTAATTCATTTTCATATTTCCAATCCTTCGATTTTATTAAAAGTGATTTTGTATAACTTTCCATTTTCTCGAATTCAAAAGGAATTAAAGTGGGATATTCATTCTGATAATCGACGTAGTCCCAATGAATTATTAAATCTTTCTTTACGCAATCCGTTTCTATAAATTCACGAAACTTTTTACAATTGAATCTTATACAAATACCCTTATGTAAATTAGAATAGTGAGACCATAAAAGAATATTATCTTTTTTGGTACTAACAGAAAATATTCCAAATTTTGTTGCAGCAAACTCACGTTGAACATTGATATTATATTGAATTCTTTCTGGATTACGGATATCATTAATTCTTAATTCATTTCTGGCAACCCTTTTTACTTCATTCTCGGTTAACATTGGGTGCTCATGACGAACATGTTCAACATATAAACTAAAAATTTGTTCATCACTACCAAGATCATATCTAAATGGTACTGTCGAATCAAAAGGATCATTAAACTTACGCACAGATGGAAAAAATATTTCATTTTCCACGAGGATTTTTTTATGAAAATCTTTTTCCCAAGTCACATATTTATAAACGTACTTGGGTAATTCTATGGATTGCATAAACTAAATGATTAGGAAATTATATATAGGAGACGACCAGGCAAACCGAGCAAGTTTCATCTTTTGCCTTCAATACAAAACCATTCTTGACCATTCTTCCATAATTACACAAGAAACTTATGCCTGTTCAGGGAAGGAATCAAGGAAAGTTTGTATTTCAATTTTCAAATTTTTAGGTGAGGATAACGAAATTACAGTAAGATATAGGTGGGATTTTGGCAGTTCCCTTTGTATTCAGATTTTTTTCTTTGAGTATTTATAAAATTGTTTAAGAGAATCCGGATTTGCAAGAGCATCCTTATTTTCAACTGCTTCTCCGTTCACAATTTTAGTAACTGCAATTTCAACCTTCTTCCCACTGATAGTGCGAGGAATATCATCCACCTGGTAAATGCCAGATGGAATATGCCGTGGTGTTGCTTTGTTTCTAATGTTCAATTTTATTTGGTCAATTAATTCGTTCTCTAGTTTTATTCCTTCTTTTAGCACCACAAATAGCAATACTTCAACATCGCCATTCTTTTTTTTACCGATAACTACGCTGTCGGTTACTTCATCCATTGCCTCAACTATCCTGTAAATTTCGGCAGTGCCAATTCTTACACCACCCGGGTTTAACGTTGCATCCGATCTTCCATAAACAACAACTCCTCCTGATTCAGTAATTTTTATGAAATCTCCATGCGCCCAAACTCCAGGATATTTATCAAAGTAAGCATCATTAAATTTTTTATCATTCTTATCATTCCAGAAATAAACCGGCATTGAAGGAAAAGGTTCAGTACAGACCAATTCTCCCTTTTCCCCCTTCACACATTCACCCTCTTCATTAAAAGATTCCACCTTCATTCCTAATCCCCGGCACTGTATTTCTTCAGAAAAAACTGGTAGTACAGGATTACCTAACATAAAGCAGGAGACAATATCTGTTCCACCGGAAATTGATGATAGCTGCAGATCCTTTTTAACATTTTTATAGACCCAGTTAAAATTTTCAGCTGTAAGTGGTGAACCGGTTGAAAGAATTGATTGCAAAGATGCGAGAATGAATTGATCCTTTGGGATTAAACCATATTTTTGGCATGATGTAAGATATTTCGGGCTCGTCCCAAATATCGTAATTCCAATTTCTTCAATTTTTTCCCACAAATATTCGGGCGCCGGGTACATAGGATTACCATCGTATAAAAACAATGTTGCTCCCACTTGAAGCGAGCTGACTAACCAGTTCCACATCATCCATCCGCAGGTTGTAAAATAAGTTATTACATCCTCTCTTTTTAAATTTGTATGAAGAACATGCTCTTTATAATGTTGTAACAGAACTCCACCAGCGCCGTGCACCATACACTTTGGCAGACCAGTTGTTCCTGAAGAATACATTATATAAACGGGATGATCGAATGGCGTTTGTTCAAAAGATATTTTAGTTGAAGAATAATCAAGTATTTCGTTGAAATATAAGAACTTACCCTTTTCTTCCTCAAAAATATTCTCAGTAGAAAAGTTCTCACTAAAATCATTAAATTCCTGAATGAGAACTACACTTTGTATTTCAGGTATTCTCAACGCAATTTCTTCAAATTTTTCTCTGCAATCCATATGTTTTCCATTATATTGATAACTTTCAATTGCGAATAATACTTTCGGTTTTATCTGCCCAAACCTGTCTAATACACCCTGTATTCCAAAATCGGGGGAGCACGAAGACCAGGTTGCCCCAAGACTTGTAACCGCTAGCATTGCTATTATTGATTCAGGAATATTTGTTACGAATCCTGCTACCCTGTCTCCATTCTTAACACCAAGTTTTTTTAATCCAGCACTGCATTCGGCTACAAGTTTATTAAGCTGTGAATATGTTAAAGTGACATCCGGTCTATCTTCCCTGCTGCTAATTACAGCAATTTTATCATCATTATATCGTAATAAGTTTTCAGCAAAATTTAATTTTGCCCCTGTAAACCAATTAGCGCGGGGCATTATTCTTTCATCTAATATGGCATTGTAACTTTTTGAGTGAATTAAACCAGAAAACTTCCATATAGATTCCCAGAAATTCTCTATCTCTTTTACAGACCAATCATAAAGTGCATGATAATTATTGAATGAAAGATTATACTCTTTCTCAAGATATTCTATATAGGATTGAAGATTGGAGTTTTCAATTCGTTCTTGTGAGGGAATCCAGAGAGGTTTTTTATTTTCTGCCATTGCTTAAGTAGTTAATGGTAGTTGGTTAGAAATTAAAATTAAATTAGTCCGGCATAGAGAGCTGCTTTCCAGGCAAAATCAATATCCGAATTTTCAAGAGCACACTTTGCCGCTAATTCAATAAAAGTTTTTTTTCGTTCAGAATCTTTCAGTTCTAAAATTATCGCGGTTTTGAACATCCTTACATGGTCTTTATCGTTATTAAATTTTTCGAACGATTCAACAGTTGCTTCAAAAGAATCTATATCATTTTCTAAAAGTTCCCTGATAAATTTCTCAACATCCTTTTCGGAGGGAATTTCTTCTGAATTAGCGAACCTGGCAAGATTGTTAGCGCTGAAAATTTCAGAAACTTTAAAATGTTCCGGCAGTTGATCATAACCTATACATTTTTTACCGAATGGTTTTTCAACTTCAAAAACTCCTAAAGAAGAGCGTGAATAGTAATTAGCTGACATACGGGCAACCAGATCAATTTTTATCGGATCAATAATTCCATTGGTAAGAATATCATTCGCAATATGGAACTTAACAACTTCGCAAATTGCCATATTTGCTGATCCACCTTCCTGACCGTAGCTATTCATCTCTTTTAAAATACACTCCATCTGGAAAGGTGATTCTTTAACACGTTTTGGCTTTACAATTTCAGAATCGATAGGTGTTAACCCACTTTTAATAAATTCATCTACATCAGGCGGATACTCAGTTGATGATAAACTTACCTGTTCAACCATTTCATAAGTAACTGCCTGCACAACACATTCTTCAGTAGCAAGCAGGTTATTATATGTATCTTTTAAGCTTCCATCTTTGCCACGCCTATTTGGAGAGAAAGCAATAAGGGGAGGATTTGCACCAAATGCATTGAAAAAAGAAAATGGTGATAAATTATTAATACCGTTTTCAGATAGTGTTGATACCAAAGCAATAGGTCTTGGCACTACACCGCCAAGCAATAACTTATGAACTTCGGGAACTGATAAATCTTTTGGATCGAAGTGCTGCATTAAATTTTCTTTTTCTTTGCTAAGATTGATCTTTCCTTTTTCGCTCTAACAAACTTGTTTTTCAGAACACCCAAACCGGTAATTTCCAATTCCATTTCATCTCCGTCTTTAATCCAGATTGGTGTGAACTCTTCACCTTTTTCTTTAGCTTCGAGAGCCCACGTTCCATTCAGCTCAAGGTAGCAGCCTGTTCCAACAGTACCAGAGCCGATTACATCACCCGGAAGCAGACGAACACCATAAGAAGCTCTTTCAATAATTTCGGCAAATGTCCAGTTCATATCTTTCATATTACCTTCGGAAACAAGCTTGCCGCTATGTTTTGCAGTCATTCTTAAATCATATTTATTACCAGTTGGAGTTTCAACTTTAAACTTTTCAAGCTCATCTGGTGTAACAAGCCACGGACCTATAATTGTTGCAAAGTCCTTTCCTTTTGCGGGACCTAAGTTCAATTTCATTTCTTCCATTTGCAAAACTCTTGCTGATAGATCATTCATTATCATGTAACCGGCAATGTAAGAGTCTGCATCTTTTGCTGAAATGTTTTTCCCTCTTTTACCAATTACAACGGAGGCTTCAAGTTCAAAATCTAATTTCTGGAGATGATCTTCTTCAACTCTAACTTCCCCTTCACCATAAATAGCATTATGATTTGTAAAATAGAAAACCGGGAACTGATCGAATTCAGGAATCATTTCCACACCACGGTTTCTTCTTGCGGTTGCAACATGCTGGCGAAATGCATAACCATCTCTGCAGGAAGTAGGTTTAGGAACAGGCGCAAGCAATTTTAATTTCGGGTCATCAATAAAGGAGGTTATCTTCCCCTCTTTAATTGCATCTTCTACTTTTTTTGCCTGCTGCATCATCTCTTCCCCACCTCTTAGGAATCTTCTCATCGTTTTAGGAATTTCCAGCCCCATTCCTGTTGCACATTCATTTAAGTTGTATATTTTACCATCAACAAAAATTCCTAACCTGTCTTTTTTCTTAATCGTATATGAAACTAACTTCATCGTTTATTCCTTGTTACATTTTAAATTTTGGTAATTAAAATAATAAAATAATTTATTCTTCAAGCCAGGATTGGTTATAATCTTCAATCATCGTTTTTTTAACATTCATTGTTACTTTTAGTGGCTGGAATGTATCAATCATAACAGCATATTCATTCGTTTCCTTTTTCCCAATTGATTCCTCAATCTTGCCCGGTTGAGGTCCGTGAGGAATTCCCATAGGATGTAAAGTTATTGATCCTTCTTTAATTCCTTTTCGAGACATAAATTCTCCATGAACATAGTAAAGCACTTCATCACTGTCAACATTAGAATGATAATACGGAGCAGGAATTGACTGCGGATGAAAATCAAACAAACGGGGAACAAAATTACATACAACAAAATGCTGGGTTGTAAACAAAAGATGAGACGGCGGCGGTAAATGTATTTGTGCTACTTTTGGTGAGTAGTCCTTTATACTGAAAGTGTAAGGATAAAGAAAGCCATCCCAACCAACAACATCAAATGGATGGTGAGGTACAGTGTACTTGAATAACTTTTTATTAACTTTTAATAAAAGATCAAACTCTCCCTTTTCATCAACCGGTTCTACATATTGCGGAATTTTGAAATCTCTTTCGTAATAAGGAGCATCTTCTGTAAGCTGTCCGTACTCATTCCTAAAATGGCGCGGGATATCAAAAGGCGTTGATGATTCCACGATAAACAATTTTGCATTTTCATAACTATCAAACTTTAGTTGATACGTTGTTCCTTTTGGCACAACAATATAATCCCATTGTTCAAAAGGTAGCTTGCCATATTCAGATAAAAATTCCCCGCTTCCATAATGAACAAATAAAAGTTCGTGAGCGTAACTGTTACGGTAAAAGAAATCAGCATCTTCAGTTGGATGAGCTGTTGAAAGTATACAGTTATCATTTTTCAAAAACTCATTCCGTGAATTTAAAAAATCACCTTTACTTTTTTTCTCATCTGTAAAAAAATGATAATACTGTAAAGGAGCATCATCCCAGCCATTTGATTTATCTGGCGTTACCTCGCCAATCTTTTTAACCTTTGTAGGCATATAAATATGATATTTATTCGAATAAATTCCTGAAAAACCTTTTGTGCTAAACAATTCTTCCCTGTATAAAGATTTTCCATCTTCTTTATAAAATGTTGTATGCCGCTTTGGCGGGACTTTACCAAGCTTAACATAAAATGGCATGTTCTACTCCTTTAATCTTTTGCAAATATTTTTTGAATCTCATGCAATCATGCATTCATACAATCATGCTCA
>RCNF010002631.1_pt1 | contig 10744 bp, 9 predicted proteins | sample 2041311 | NCBI WGS metagenome assembly RCNF01 (sample SAMN09708228, study PRJNA481090) | Marine sediment metagenome, whole genome shotgun sequencing project. | biome: marine sediment; feature: ocean; material: sediment; isolation source: Sewage treatment plant 2 marine sediment (STP2) ... | reverse complement strand
TGAGTTTTCATAAGGATAGAAAAAATTTAGAGAATACAATTAATTAATTAAGGAGGAATTTAAAATGAAAAAATTCATAAAAATGCTGGTCCCTTCCATATTGGGAAGCGGCCTTACGATTGCGGTCTTTATGTTAGCTGGCCTCAATCAAAATAATATACCTGCTTTTCATGCCGGGCAGGATCCTGTACCAGTGCACAAAACTATCTATACCGTAAAGGAAAACGGGGAATTCGTACAGCTAGACTTTACAGGCGTCTCGAAAGAGGTTATGAACAGTGTTGTGCATATCAAATCAACACGTAAAATTCAGGGATCAAACCAGTACTTTTTCAATGATCAAAATCCATTTGGAGACCTGTTCGGAGATGAATTTTTCCGGCATTTCTATGGCGACCCAAAGTCGCAAAATCCTGGCACCTCAAAACCTGAACGATTTGAACAGGTAGGTATCGGTTCAGGAGTCATTATAAGCAGCAACGGGTACATTGTCACGAACAATCATGTCGTTGATCAGGCTGATGATATAGAGATTACGCTGCATAACAACGACAGCTATAAGGCCAAGGTGATCGGAACGGATCCCTCAACCGACCTTGCCCTGCTTCAAATTAAAAAGAATGGCTTACCGGCCATGCATGTTGGCAATTCTGATCAGGTTGAAGTTGGTGAATGGGTAATGGCAGTAGGCAATCCCTTCAACCTTAACTCAACGGTAACAGCCGGAATTGTAAGCGCAAAAGGAAGGAATATCAACATTATTGATGATAAATCGGCCATAGAAGCTTTCATTCAGACAGATGCAGCCATCAATCCGGGTAACAGTGGAGGCGCCCTGGTGAACCTGAACGGGGAACTGATCGGGATCAACACTGCCATTGCAAGTCCCACGGGTTCATATGCAGGATATGGTTTCGCCATTCCTGTCAATATTGTAAGCAAGGTTATGGAGGATTTTATGAAATATGGAATGGTTCAGCGTGCCTACCTGGGCATTATGATCCGGGATATTAACGGAAGCCTGACTAAAGACCAGCAACTAAAAATCAGTGAAGGGGCTTTTGTAGACAGTCTCACTGATAAAAGTGCAGCCGGCCAGGCAGGTATTATGGCAGGAGACGTAGTAGTCAGCGTGGATGATGTTCCAATCCGGAAATCTGCTGACCTGCTAGGCACAGGCCGGGAGACCAGGTCAGCGTAACCGTAAACAGGAATGGGAAAGAACTGTCCTATGATGTCAATCTTGCAAACCAGAAAGGTATCAGGAAATTGATTGCTGGCAACCAGCAGGATATCCTGGACATCCTGGGTGCTTCCTTTGAAACGCTCGATAAAAAACAGGCTGATCAATTGGGTATTGAGGGAGGCGTTGTGGTCAAAGAATTGAACGGTGGTATCCTGAAAAACCAGACCGGAATTTCCGAAGGGTTTATTATTACTGGTATCAACAATGAAAAAGTTACTACCATTGATGACCTGAGAAAAGCCTTGAAACACCAGGAGGGTGGAGTAATGATGGAAGGCATTTATGAAAATTATCCTGGAGAGCTCTTTTTCGCTTTTGGTTTGCCGGACTAAAATAATCTGTATAGTTCTTTCATAATCAAAACAGGATATAGCGCCCCAGCAGCTCGTTGAACTGCTGGGGCGCTATATTTTCAAGGCTTTGGGCAACATTTCACACCTACAGCCCATAGGATAATTTTGGAGATGACAGGCGGTTTTCGGCCTTTTATATTTGATTATGTATTAACTTTATTAAATGCATTAATCTGGCAAGCAAGATCATTATCGTTATGGTATTGTTTGCCTGAAAGATAGGACTTTTATCATTTGCAGTTGCCATGAGTGAAATCAGAGGATACATGCAATGGATTATGTGTGGTTTGAAAAAACAACCTTAAAAAATGGAACATGCACTCCTGGTATTCTGTAAGGAAAATGACCTGGAGGAACTGGTCAGAGATACAAAAATATAATAGCCATGGTCTACACTATCACATTAAACCCGGCTCTTGACCGGAATATATGGGTTGAGCAAGTCAGGTATAATGACTCGAACCGCATACAAGAAGAAAAACGCTATGCCGCCGGAAAAGGTATTGATGTTTCTAGGGTGCTGACTGCTTTTGAGATCAGGAATAAGGCGATGGGATTTGTCGGAGGATTTGATGGTGAAGAGATGGAAGGCCGGCTGCTTAATGAGGGGATCAGCTGCGATTTTACCAAAATATCGGGGGAAACCCGCACCAACATTGTCATCTATGATATTGAAAAGGAAAGCCAGACCATATTCAGTGCCAGCGGCCCGCAAATCATGCCTTATGAACTGATGAGGATCATCCAACAGGTTGAAAAGCTCGAAAATCCCGAATTTGTCATCATCAGCGGAAGTATTCCACCTGGTGTCAACCCGGAGATATATTATAAAATCATGGAAATTGCCAGAAGCAAGGGTTCAAAGATTGTACTCGATACGGATGGTGATGCCCTGAAAACGGGGATACAGATATCACCCGATATGATCAAACCAAATATTCATGAATTGAGCCGCCTGTCTGGTAAGGAGCTTAAGGATATCAAGCAAGTAATTAGATCAGCGCAAACTATCTGTGATCAAGGCACCGGCACTGTTTTGGTTTCAATGGGAGCCAGGGGGATCCTGCTGGTAGGGGGGGAAGAATCATATCTGGCAGTCCCGCCACCTGTAAAGGTGGTCAATACCATCGGTGCAGGAGATTCGGCCGTAGCTGGCTTTGTTTTTGGGATCCTCACGGGTAAAACAATGCAGGAAGCCCTGGTCTGTGGTGTAGCTGCAGGGACAGCCACTACATTGCGGCCCGGCCCGGCATTGTGCACAAAGGATGATTTCCTGGACCTGATCCCCCAGGTCAAGCTGTATCAAGAGAAAGACATCAGCAAGGTCATCGGAAAATTCTGAAACAATCATATACTGCTTCTCAAATAGCCGATCTTGAAGATTCCATGTCGATCAGTATGATATTTTTAAACTTCCCCGGCCACGTTTCTCAACAGGATGCCAGCCGAAAGTGATCAACAATATGATTCAAGAAATACTTTTACTATTAAGGTATTACCCTTTAGGTAAATATAGTGATTCTGTTTAGCATGCGCAATTTGTGAATAAACGGAGTCAGCCTGTCCGAAGGATGATTCCCACCCCCCTGATGGTATCCAGTGAAATGGATGGATCTGGTTTCAGGTATTTGCGGAGACGGGTCACGAATACATCCATGCTACGGCCCAGGAAATAATCATTTTCTCCCCAAAGATCCTTCAGTATCTTTTCCCTTTTCATGACCTGGTCTTTATGTTCGATCAAATACTTGAGGAATTCAGCTTCTTTAAGGGTCATCTGGTGTTGCTGGTTAAACCCGCTCAATGTCAGTTCATCGAAGCGGAACTCAAAACCTCCTAGGCCTGCAGGTTGGGCTCCAATCCGGCCTGAGCGGCGTACTATATTCCGGATCCGCAGGATCAGTTCCTCCACCTCGAAAGGTTTGGTTATATAATCATCAGCACCGAGTTTCAATCCCTTGATCTTATCAGCCTTCTGGTTCCTTGCGGTAAGGAAGATCACCGGAACCTCAGGATCTGTCTTGCGGATCTGCCTGGCCAATTCGAAACCATCCATCAATGGCATCATGATGTCCAGGATACAGACATCAACATGTTCATTTTCAAATATCTCCAGCCCGGCCTGCCCGTTCTCCGCCTGGAGGATAGAGAAACCGTTTATCTCAAGGTATTGCGAAAGAATGCTTCTCAGGTCCGCATCATCTTCAGCCAGCAGTATGTTCATTGTTCAGTGGTATTTCTATGGTAAATGTGCTGCCTTTTCCAGGCAGGCTGGTTAGGAATATTTCCCCATGATGCGCGGTAACAATCTGTTTTACATAATATAATCCCAGTCCCAGTCCTTTAACCGTATTAAAATCCCCTTTGCCAGCCCGGTAAAACTTATCAAATATATGACGTTGATCCTCCTTCCTGATGCCAATACCATTATCACGTATCCGGATCTTCAGTTTCATGTTCAGGTTTACTTCAATATTGATTTCAGGTTTTTTCTCACAATATTTGACTGCATTTGAAAGCAGGTTGTTTATTACGGTGGTCATATGTACCTCATCAAGGGAAATGAAATCCTTCTCGAGTTTGTAATCTGATTTGATGTGCAAGTCTTTCCCAGTATTTTCTATCCGGAAAAGATTGATACGGTCCTCGATGAACTCATATACATGAATTGATTTCTTCTTCAGTTTTACCTGGTCCTTTTCCCATATACTTATCTCCAGGATGCGGTCTATCAACTCTGTCAGGTGCTTGTTCTGTTTCTTGATCATTTCCGAGATCTGCAGGACTTTCTTTTTGTCCTTTAGCAGGTTTTCATCTCCTAATGTTGATGAGGCTACGGCAATGGTCGACAACGGGGTTTTCAGTTCATGGGTCATATTGTTTATGAAATCCGTTTTCATGTCTGATAGTCTTTTCTGGATCAGCATATTACGGATAGTCAATGAAAATATTAGAAGCACAACGAGTATGGTCACAGCAGCCAGGATAAAGGTGACGACCATATCCCTGTAGATGATCTGTGTTTTATGGGTGAAGTCTATGTAATAGTCGTACCTGATCATGAAATAATTACCCTCGAAAGCATAGGTATTAGCTTGCAGGGCATTCCTGAGGCTGGCAGGCTGTTGCCCTGTGGTATCATTATAGACAGGAACAATGCGGTCAAAGTCCAACAGCGACAATTCACGGATATAAAACCCTGACCTGAAGTCTGGATCCGCACCGGCCTTGACAAGGTAGTCCTGCAGGTAAGCATCGGGACTGGTATGGTCCCGAAGTATCTTGTTATATGAGGCCCGGATCTGCTGTTGCAGGCTATCGGATGCAAGTCCCCCGGGCACCTGGCCGGACTGAAAAACAAGTTCTTCAGAAATATTATCGAATAGAATAAATACAGAATCAGACAAATAACCGGTTGCCCCGGACTCATACTCATAGAGTCCCTGTTTAACGATGGCTCCGTAGTGGTTGTCAAATTGCTCCTTCTTGGTCTGGAAAGTAACCGAGATATTGTAATACTGGACGATTAAAAGGACAATCAGGGCGATGGCACTCAGTATGATCGAAAGCCTTGGTTTCATGATCCAAATATCAGGAGGAATTTCCTTTTATAATATACGGAATTCTCTCGTTAACCAACCATTAACCAACCATTAACCGGCAGGCTTCGTATTCTGCCGTATTTTTGAACCAGGATGAAATTAAAACCAATAATACTGATATCATGAAACAAAGAAACTTTATCATTATGCTTGCTGTACTCGGGGTCTTTATTTTTATCGATACTTCCATACTGGCCCAGTCCACCGGTACAGCCAAAGAGGATGAAGAGATCTCTGTCCGTAGATCCGAACATGCCGAGCAGGCGGTAAGAAGCCGTGAAATGAGCAGGGCCCGCTCATTGTCCAGGGTAGGAGAGGACTATATATATGTATCTGGTTATGGCTCCGGTGAGCACAATTCCAGGTTGACGTTATCCAAAAATTACAATGGACAATCCATTGATAAACAGGGTACTTTCGAGGTTGAAGACAAGATTACAAAACTGAAGCTTTCTCTCGAAGGTCATGTGAATTCAGGCTCTATAAAGGTATCCCTCATATTGCCGGACGGGAAAATTTACAAATCCCTCACCATGGATGACTCAGCTGATATCCAATGGTCAGAATCCCTTAATATCAAAGAAGATGTAACAAAATATTTTGGTACCTGGAAATACAGGATCACAACAAAGGTGGCTGATGGCAGTTATCACCTGTCGATCAACACATATTAATCCATCCAGATATACTCAAGACACGGTCCCTGCGTTTACCTAGTGTATTCGCAGGGATTATTGTTTTGAACCAACGCTATTTAATAACACTTTCATTGCTCCTCGGGCTCCAGGTTTCCATGTCGGCCCAGCAGGAAACATATCAGAATGCATTCAGTGTTTCCTTTGAAAATGATATGTTCAATAAAATGGACTGGTATTATACCAATGGCCTGCAGTTTCTGCTCTACCATGAAAGCCTTCAGAAGTCACCGTTCGACCGGGTTCTGCTGCCTTTTAAGGTCCGGGAAAAGGACAGGGCCTGGTATGGCCTTTCACTCAGGCAGGAGCTTTATACCCCGAGAGACCTGGAAGATGATACCATAAGGGCCGGCGACCATCCATATGCAGCCACCCTCACGCTGACCCAGCACAGGGTGGTGAATCGCCCGGAAAGCGGTACCAGGTTTACTACGGGTTTAAGGGTGGGTATCCTGGGACCGGCAGCATTGGGGTTTCATGCGCAGGACATCATTCACCGGATCACACCATCCAATCCACCCAAAGGATGGGATTACCAGGTAAAAAATGATGTGATCGTAAATTATGATTTCGTGGTGGATAAAGAGATACTGCGGGATGGTGTTTCTATCCTGGGACTGAAGGGAATTGCCAGGATGGGAACCTTGCACACTGATTTTTCAGGTGGGATCTGGTACCGGCTTGACATGGGGCAGGATTACTTCGAACGGCTCGGTCCGGGCACAGACAATAAGTTTAACCTCTATTTTCAGATGGAGGGAACGGGCAGGTTTGTGATCTATGACGCCACACTGCAGGGAGGGCTCTTCAATACAACCAGTCCCTATGTAATACCTGCTGAATCAGTCAACCGGCTTGTAGGTGATATTAATATGTCCCTGGTATTTGAGATCTGGGGACACCAGCTTGGCCTATACCAGCATATAATAAGTCCCCGTTTCAGTGAATCAACATGGCATGGCTGGCTCGGGATCAATTATACCTACTGGTGGTAAGCGGATAACCGTCTCCCTTACAAGGGAATTATGTAGCTATTTTTGATCCTGCCGTTTTGTCCAGCTGTCCCTCAGCGGAACTGTCCGGTTGATCAACAAATTATCAGGCGTGCTATCCTTATCCAGACAAAAATACCCAAGGCGCTGGAACTGGAATTTATCACCGGGACTGGAATCTTTTAACCCGGGTTCAACATATGCCTTCACTGTCTCCAGTGAATCAGGATTGAGGTTTGAGCGGAAATCTTCTCCTTCAGGAGCCTCGTCCGGGATCTCCGTTTTGAACAGCCGGTCATAAAGCCTTACTTCTGCGGGAATGGCGTGCCTGGCTGACACCCAGTGCAGGGTACCCTTTACCTTTCGGTTGCTCTGGGGACCGCCACTCCTGGTTTCAGGATCATAGGTGCAACGAAGTTCTATTATATTGCCTTCACTATCCTTGATGGCCTCTTCACACTGGATGATATAGGCACTCTTCAGCCTGACTTCTCTGCCTGGTGCCAGGCGGAAGAATTTTTTAGGAGGATCTTCCATAAAATCATCCTGCTCTATATATACCTCCCGGCTGAAGGGGATCTCTCGGCTTCCCATGCGCTCATCTTCAGGGTTATTGATAGTTTCCATCCACTCTTCCTGGTCTTCTGGGTAATTTGTAATCACCATTTTCAAGGGATTCAGTACCCCCATTACCCTGGGGGCTTTCTTATTCAGATCCTCCCGCAGGCTGAATTCCAGGAGTCCCACATCAATGATCCCGTCAAACTTTGTCACCCCTATGGTATCGGCAAAATTCCGGATGGATTCGGCTGTATAACCCCGGCGCCGCAATCCTGATACGGTAGGCATGCGCGGATCATCCCACCCGTTTACCAGTCCCTCTTCAACAAGCTGCAACAATTTTCGCTTGCTCATCACGGTATATGTCAGGTTGAGGCGGGCAAATTCGATCTGCCTGGGACGGTAATCATCCTCTGCGAGCTGATCAAGGAGCCAGTCATAAAGGGGTCGGTGGTTTTCGAATTCAAGGGTACAAATGGAATGGGTAATGCCTTCGAAAAAGTCTGACTGCCCATGGGCAAAATCATACATGGGATAAATGCACCATTGGTCCCCTGTCCGGTGATGCTCCGCATGCTTGATCCTGTAAAGCACCGGGTCACGCATATGCATATTGGGAGAGCTCATATCGATCTTTGCACGCAATACATGTGAACCTTCATTGAGGTCACCGTTTTTCATTTTTTCAAAGAGTTCGAGGTTCTCCTCGACCTTGCGGGTCCGGCATGGACTTTCCAGTCCTGGTTTAGCCGGCGTCCCCCGCTGCTCACTGATCGCATCAACAGACTGGTCATCCACGTATGCCTTCCCATCCTGAATAAGTCTGACAGCAAATTCATACAGCTTGCCAAAATAATCCGAGGCATAGTACAACCTGTCCTCCCAGTCAAAGCCCAGCCATTTAACATCCTCCTGTATGGACTCTACGTATTCAACATCCTCCTTTACAGGGTTGGTATCATCGAATCGCAGGTTGCATTTCCCTCCGTATTTTTTCGCCATCCCGAAATTCAGGCAGATGGACTTGGCGTGCCCGATGTGCAGGTAGCCGTTTGGTTCCGGGGGAAAACGAGTATGCACCCTGCCATCGTTTTTTCCTTCTGCAAGATCCTCATCGATAAATACCTCGATGAAATTTTTTGTCTCTTTGATATTGTCAGCTTGCTTGTCCTCTCTCATAAGTATTTGTTTAGGCAGTACAAAATTAAAATATTTAAGGATTGTCCGGGGGAATTTGTAATTTTCCGGTCCAAATGGGATTGATACAGATTGAAAATATGGAATTCTATGCCTTCCATGGCCATTTCAGGGAAGAGCAGATTGTAGGGAATAAATTCCTCGTTGACCTTAGCATAGATTCTGATATGGCTGCCCCAGCCGCTTCAGACAACCTGAAAGATGCTATAAATTACCAGCTTGCATACAAACTGGTTAAGGAAGAGATGGAGAAGAAATCTAAACTACTGGAAAATATCGCCAAGCGGATCCTGGATACAATCTACGATAATTTTGATGGAGTCAGGAACGTAACTGTCAAAGTTTCCAAAATGAATCCACCCATGGGTGGAGGCCGCATTGAAAAGGTCAGTATCACCCTTTCCCGGTAAAATGAAAATAGCAGGCACAAATAAGAAATGCCCCAAATGCGGGAACTCCTTTCAATGTTTGGGCGATGAGGATTGCTGGTGCGAAAGCTACCAGATCCTGCAGAAGGATTTCCTTCGGATCACGCAGACTTACAGCGATTGTCTGTGTCCCTCATGCCTGAAAGAATATACCTCGGAGTAAAATAGTATCTTAGATAGCTTCAATTATTGATCATTTAAAGTCCATTCCTATGTCAACTTTTCAGCCCTTCAACATGGAACGTTACATGTCTGCCTATGAGCAGGATGTTCAATACAATTTATCCGAGAGCGGTGTACACCCCATGCTGCTCAGTGAATTGCTTGAACTGAAAAAAGGTTCACTGGATGAACTGCTGGCAACAGACATCAATTACGCCCATGCGAACGGCAGGCCGGAACTCAGGGAAAACATTGCCAGAATGTATGAGGGGGCAACAGCTGATAATGTGCTGGTGACTGTAGGTGCCATTGAGGCAAACTACAATTCTCTCCGTACGGTTCTGAATAAGGGTGATGAGGTGGTCATCCAGCTCCCGAATTACATGCAGGTCTGGGGTGTGGCAAAGAACCATGGATTCAAGATCAAGACATTTCCTTTGCTTCATGAGAAGAACTGGGCCCCCGATCTGGACAAGCTTGAAAGCATCGTCAGCAATGATACAAAGCTGATCGCCATTTGCAATCCCAATAATCCCACCGGTTACATTCTGACCAGCGATGAAATGGATGCCATTGTGAAGATTGCAGACAAGGTAGGTGCCTGGATTCTGGCTGACGAGGTTTATGCGGGTGCTGAACAGCTTACAGAAGTGCAAACTCCTTCCTTTTTTGGTCGGTATGAAAGGGTAATAGCCACAGGCAGTATGAGCAAGGCCTATGGCCTGCCCGGACTGAGAACCGGATGGGCAGTGGGACCAGTGGATATGATCGATCAAATCTGGGCCAGACATGAATATACCACCCTGAGTACAGCCATGCTTTCAAATACCCTGGCAGCCCTTGCACTTTCAGAAAAGGTACGTCCTACAATCATTCAGCGAACCAGGGATTATATCCGGAAAGGCTATCCCATTCTGGTGGAATGGATGCTTAGCCATGGTGACCTTTTCAGTGCAGTTCCTCCCCAGGCGGCTGCCATCGCCTTTATTAAATACAAAATGGACATTAACTCCACCGACCTTGTAATGAAGCTTATCAAGGAGAAAAGTGTATTGATTATTCCCGGAGACCAGTTTGGAATGGATCACTTTTTGAGGATATCCTATGGGCTGCCTAAAGATTATCTGCTGGGTGGTCTCAAGGGAATTTCTGAAGTCATTGAAAGCTTGTCTTAGGGTGGAAATACTACATCTGGAACAGATTAAGGATCTTCTCAATGACCTGGACTTACTCCCGGAGATTGAAGCAGGCTTCAGGGCCTATTCCGAAGGGAAGGTAGTGGTGCCGCCTGTTGGCGAAATGATCTTGGAAAGGGGAGAGGTACACATAAAATACGGGTATGTGAAGGGGGATCCCTTTTATGTGATCAAGGTCGCTTCTGGTTTCTACAATAACTCTGAGTTAGGTTTGCCTTCAGGAAACGGTCTGATGCTTCTCTTTAACCAGCATAGTGGACTTACCGAGTGTATCCTGCTGGATGAAGGATATCTTACAGATGTTCGGACTGC
>RCNF010002059.1_pt1 | contig 10753 bp, 10 predicted proteins | sample 2041311 | NCBI WGS metagenome assembly RCNF01 (sample SAMN09708228, study PRJNA481090) | Marine sediment metagenome, whole genome shotgun sequencing project. | biome: marine sediment; feature: ocean; material: sediment; isolation source: Sewage treatment plant 2 marine sediment (STP2) ... | reverse complement strand
ATATTCTGAAAGCAGGGGTATATTCTCTTCTGCGGCGACCTGGAAGAGATATTCGTTTCCCATTCTTCGGGAGGTTTCCCCGCAGCACATCTCAGCCTCACCTAAAACACCATAATCGATGTTCAATTTGGTGAGGATTTCTATGAATGCCCTGGTAACTTTTTTGTTTCGGTCATCAAAAGCACCCGCACAGCCAACATAAAAGAGCACGTCAACTTTCTCCCCGGGAGATATGACCCGGACATCGAGACCATCTGCCCATGAGAATCTACTTGGTGCTGGCATTCCCCAGGGGTTTCCCTGTCGTTCGAAATTTCTTAAAGTTTCTCCCACAGTTTGGGGGACATCCCCTGTCATTAGAACTTGAGCACGACGAATATCAATTACTTGTTCAGGGGGACGTATAAAAGCTGGACAAACATCCAGACAGTGTCCACAGGTTGTGCAGGACCATAAGAATTCTTCCTTGACCAGGTCGTTGTTTAGACTAGGATTAGCTCCATCTTCTGGTGAGAGTAAAGAACCAGCCATATCTTCTCGTAACAGCAACAGCAGCTCCCTGGGAGAAAAACTCATTCCACTGATGCTTGCCGGGCAGACTTCTTCACAACGGCCGCACTGAAGACAGGCGTCAAATGAGAGTAAATCCAGGGACGAAAATTCATTGATGGCACTAGCGCCTAATATTTCTGCATCCATAATATCTTCGATTGCGACGAGTTCACCTGCTGGGCGGTCTGTTTTTAGGAAGATATGGATGGGAGTAAAAATCATATGGCGAAGTTTTGTAAAAGGAATACTTCCAGCAAAAATTAATCCCAAGCAAATATGGCCGAAGAAAAAGAAGGGGTGAATCAGATCTGCAGTCCTCGATGAAATAGAGACGTTGCTGATTAAACCGGCTGTGAAATTACCAATCGGTGACCAGTTAGCCCAGTCTGGCTGCAGGGAATACAATCTTAACCCTTCAGTGATGAAACCCACGGTGGGTATCAAAGCCAGCAATAGCAATGCGTACCAATCATCCCAAGAGTTTTTCATAAATTGAGGTTTGATGATCCATCTCCGGATGACTGCCAACAGGACACCCAGCAGTATCGCTGCACCAGCCAGATCCATTATTAACTCGTACCACAGATACACGTTTTGAGAAAACAATGGCCAGGTGAAGGGAACGAACAATCCCATCTGCATAATTTTAATGGCAGTGCCCAAAATCTGAATAAACACACCCCAGAAAATTAACAAATGCATGATACCGGCGTAAGTTTTCTTAATCGTACGGACTTGACCAAGCGCATACACAAATAAATCACCAACTCTGGACCATGATTTTGTAATCCGTGTGTCAGTTGTTGTCATACGGATCCTCCGATGAAAATTTCTCCATTGTCTATGGTGAGCGGTATTTTTTCAAGTGGCAACGGGGGAGGTCCAGAAACTACTTCTCCTCCCAAAGGCTCAAAATATCCTTCGTGGCAGGGACAAAAGATTATTTGTTTTTCGATATCCCATTTACAAATACAGGCGAAATGGGTGCAGACAGCCGAATAGGCTTTCAGTCCTTCTTCAGTGTGGATCACTATTGCGGGGTAACGGCCGAAGGGAACCGTGAGGCTTGAACCTGGAGGTATATCGTCAATTGATCCCACTCGAACAGATTCAGCTGGAGTTTCATCGAGACTGGGAGGATAAAAATATGCCACAAACGGTGCCAGGAGAGCTGTTAATCCTGTTGCAGCGGCACCTTTTTTGACAAGGTTTAAGAAATCACGTCGGGTAATGTCACTCATTCAACTCACCTCCCCCCAGATAGTAAGTGCGATAATAATAATAAGAATTACAACAGAAACCAAAATTCGTAACCGGATTGGTTTTTTTGTTTGATCAGGTTTTGAATCCAGGAGAGGCCACAGGGCTAAAATCAGGACCGCAATAACCGGGGAAGTAGCACCTATGGTTTTAGGGATGAACTGCAGCAATTGATAGAGGAATAGGAAATACCACTCAGGCTTGACATGAAGGGGGGTGTCCATTGGATCTGCGGGTGCTCCCAAGCCGACCGGGAAATATAAACCAAGCACACCAATAAAGATTACAAGGACCCCGACCCCCAGGGCAACCTTTGCTTCCGATTTCAGGTGATCTGGATAAAATGGTACGCTGTTATTTTCTTTTTTTTCAGACATATGGTCACTCCTGGCTGTCAGAATAGAGGAGTCCTCATAGATAATATTAGAGGGGCTTCATAATTCCTTGTTTTCTAACCATGAGGAAATGCAATCCCATGGAAGTAACTGTTATTAACGGAAGAATGAGAATATGAACGGCAAAAAACCGGCTTAATGTCAAGCTGGTGATGTTCCACCCAGTCCTGAGAAAGACCAATGCTAACTCACCTATCACCGGGATGCCACCAGCGATTTCTGTGCCAACGGTTGTAGCCCAATACGCTCTTTGATCCCAGGGTAATAAATAGCCTGTAAATCCAAAGCCCAAGGTCATAACAAATAAGGCCACTCCTGAAATCCAGTTCAATTCCCGGGGTGGTTTATAAGCACCCATGATAAAGACCCGCAGCATATGAGCACAGGCCATTACGATCATTCCGTTGGCTGACCAGTGGTGGATCATCCGGATTGCAGATCCTAGCAAAACTTCGTTTTCTATAAATTGGATACTCGCGTATGCCTCTGCCGGTGTCGGTTTGTAGTAAAACGCCAGCATGATTCCAGTAATACCCTGAACTATGAATAAAAAGAAAGTTAATCCACCCAGACAGTACCACCAACGTCTCTGCCAGTCTGGAACAGGTTTACTGAGGATCGGTTTCATGAAATCTGATAGCTGGAAGCGATCATCGAGGTATAGCGATATCCGTTCGGGAATGGGGACCCAGGCTTCGCGGGATCTCCAGACACTTGCGCTCCGGGCAAAACCGAATAGGAAAAAAACCCCGGCAGCTCCAAATAGTGCCCAGCGAGCTGTGGGAGTCCAGATATTTGTGAAATTCTCATCAACATGGCAATGGATACAGGTATCGTCTTCCGGTTTTATTGGTGCAGACGATATTTGTGTATCTACCTGATTCTGGGATGATATTTCCGGGCTTTCTGCGGTATAGGTATGAACCATTGCAGCAGAAAAAATAAGGACACAGATGGAGATGATAACAAAAAAGATTTTGCGGTAAATATTTTTCATATCAAACCTCGACTGGACTGATTACAGTGAGACCAGGATGGAATTAATTAGCCTTTCATAAGGGGATGAATTTGATGTTATCCAATCTTCAGGTGCCCTGTATATACAATATCTGAAAGAATGATCAGGGTTTAACCACTGTATTAATTAGTTTTCCATAATCAGTATGGTTTCATCAGAAGACAATCAAAAATATAACATATACCGCACAGCAATACAGGTGTCTTTCTTCATGATGAGCAGGTGGAAAATGAATATTCAGCGGATTTTTAGAGATAATTCAGTGATGATCTGTTCAGTGACTATTGGAATAGCTTTAGCAACAGCTGGTGTTGGTGTTTCACTGAACTCAAGGATATTTTCCACTTCAATTGCATAGATGCTGAAATCTCTGGGAACCTTGTATCCCATTTTATCAGCCGCATCAAGGGCTGTTACCAGCGAGGTATCATGGGCAGATGTGCTGTGCTGGGTGGGACTTACAGAGCGAAGATCATCGAGAGTTAAGTGGTGAATTGTTCCGGGTTTATTGGTTTCCTCGTTTAGATAGTACGCATCTATAAGAACAACCCTGTCAAAACCAAGCAGAGTTTCCATTAAACGCAATCCTCCCGCACTGGCTTCCGTAATGGTCAGTTCTGGATGGGCATCCCTGTCGATGAGCTCTTCCAGTTGCTGGGCGACTTTTACACCAACTCCGTCATCAGTAAGGATTGGATTGCCTAAGCCGATAATGATTGTTTTCATATTTTTATCTATATAAAAGTAACCAGCTCCCAGCCAGATACTGCTGGTTACTGGTTACTTTATTTTACACCGGATAATTATTAATCTTAATCCGTTAATCGATGTACTGGCTTTTGGTATCAATTAAATTGCCATCAGCATCATGAATTTGAATTTCCAGAGGCATCTGGCCGGGTAAAGAGTGGGTCGCACAGGACATGCAGGGGTCGTAATTCCTGAATGCCATCTCAATCGTGTTGAGCAACCCTTCACTCACTTCTCCATTTTTGATCAACCCTTCAGCAGCTTTTTTAATGGACATGGCAATGGGCGCATTGTTGTTGGTGGTACCCACTATTAGGTTTACATCTGTCAAGATCCCATTTTCATCCGTCTTGTAGTGATGGGTTAAGGTTCCACGGGGTGCTTCAACACTTCCAACACCTTCAGTCGGTGTATTGGTTATGACTGGTCTGACATTGGGATCCGTGATTTCTGGATCTTTCACCAGCTCCTGCATGCGTTCTGCAGCATAGAGAAGTTCAATCAGGCGGGCCCAATGGGTCGCAAGGCGGTGATTAACGGGGGTGAAACGTCCGTTGGATTTCTTGGAGCCTAGAGTTTCGTAGAAACGCTCAAAATGCTCCTGGGCTTTGGGTGTCGCCATGCCGTCTGATGCATTTAACCTGGAAAGGGGAGTGGCGCAGTAAACACCACTATCCATTCCATCCACAAATCCCTTCCATCCCACATTCTTAAGGTATGGGAATTTCAGATATGACCAGGGTTCAACCCGTTCGGCGATATGTTTGGCATAATCTTTGGCGGGGTATTTGACAAATTCCTTTCCATCTGGTCCAGTAACCCGGATCATTCCATCATAAAAGTTAATTAGATTATTTTCATCTACCGTGCCCATATAATATGTTTCATGGGTGAAAGCGTCGGAGACGATCAGGTCAACATAAGCCTGGTTAGCAAGCACAACATCATCAAAGAGTTTCAAACTGAAGAGGGCAAACTCAACATTTTGTTTGGCATAATCTAAAATGATTTTCTGCTCTTCTTTCGTCATGGCTTTGCTCCATCCGCCGGGCAAACCAGCAACTGGATGGATCTCGCGCCCTCCAAGCATCTTGATCACTTCATGGTTTCTTTTCCTGCATTCAATCACCTGAATTCCGATATCAACACCGACTTTGTGGATTACCCCCAGGATATTCCTTTCTGCGGGATCCGAGTCCGGACCCATGACAAAATCTGGTCCGCCGAGTGCATAGAAGTGCACTGTGTGATCGGTTACATAAAAAGAAGTGTAGAAAAGTTCCCGCAGCTTTTTTACAACTGAAGAAGGTTCAACATCAAAAAGCGCATCGAGAGCTTTAGTGGCAGCCATATGGTGAGCTTCAGGGCAAACACCGCAGATTCGGTTGGTGATGCGAGGCATTTCTTCAGCTGGACGGCCGATGGAAAACTGCTCAAATCCACGTAGTTCAGGGATTTGCAGATACGCGTTTTCCACATTTCCTTTTTTATCAAGGAAGATCTCGATTTTTCCGTGGCCTTCCAATCTGGTGATGGGGTCTATAGTAATTCGTTCCATTACGAATCTCCTTTTCCGTTCTTGACACGTTGGAGAATAGAATGTGCCATGCTAAAACGATAAAATGTGCCAGCAGGATCAGGAATAGTGTCTATCACTTCCTGGATTTTTTGTTCCAGTACATCCTCTTCCATGGTTTCATCACCGGCGTCGAATACTGAGGCAATAGCCGACAGCATCTTTGCGCCCTGATCAATCACACCAGGGGGGGGGCCATAACAACCCCGGCAGCCCATACCTACGGTAGGGCAAAGGGCACCACATCCGGATCGGGTTGCAATCCCCATACAAACGAGACCCTGTTCAAGTAAACATTGATCTGGATCTGGAACCACCTGGTAGGGTCGGTAAAAACGTTCGATAGTCTTTTCCTTAATTTCACGGTCACATTCATCACAGACTGACTTGGTTCCAGCGCCGACTATTGAACCAGCCGGCGGTAGTGGATTACCTTCGAGGAGAGCGCCCACAACTACCTGGAGAACTGCCCAGATTTGATGTGGCTCAGGGGGGCATCCTGGAAGATAGTAGTCAACATCTACTGCCTGATCAAGTGATTTGACCGTGTTGTAGAAAACCGGCAAAGTTAACTCACCTTCTGCAACTTTTGTTACTACCTGAGGAATGATGCCATCAGGATTATCAATAGATGGGTTATTGAGATAGACTTTATCAAATGTTGCATCTTTGGTAGTCAGATTGGACAACGCAGGAATGCAGCCCTCATAAGCGCAGGACCCATATGCTACCAATATTTTTGATTTTTTACGCAGCAGGTGAGCCATTTCTTCATTTTCTGAATTGCGAATCGCTCCATTAAACAGACAGACGTCAATATGTCCGTCCGGATAGGACTCAAGATCCTTGACTTTAAAATCCGCAATGCAGGGGAAGAAAACAATATCAAAAACCTCATCAACAGTCAGGATGTTTTCATGGATATTAAGCACTGAGATTTCACATCCGCCGCAGGCTGAGGCCCAATACATGGCCAGTTTTGGTTTTTCTTTTGCTCCCATGTTATACCTCCTTTACGGGGATAGGCTGGGCTCCATTACCACCGAGAACCTTGTCATGCCAGCGCAGTGGACCCAATGCTCGAAGTTCATCGGTCATCGTATTTACTTTTTCTGCCAAGTAGATTCCTTCCGAGGCGGAGGCCCAGAGTAACTGCACCCTTTCCTCTTCGATGCCCCATTGGGAAAGCATTTTTTTCAGCAGCAAAAAACGTCGCAGAGCTTTGATATTGCCGTTTACATAATGGCATTCACCGGGATGACAGCCGGCAATCAGTACTCCATCTGCGCCGTTCAGTAAAGCTTTGAGGACAAATTGTGGGTCAACTCGTCCTGAACACATCACCCGGATTGGTCTCATGTTTGGTGCATACTTAATCCGGGCGGTACCTGCTAAATCCGCTGCCCTGTAAGAACACCAGTTGCATAGGAATCCGACGATTACGGGTTCGAATTGAACACTCATTTCTTCTCCTCCTTCCCGGCTGGGACTGCTTCCAGTTCACTCATGTCCCATAACAGTCCTTCTATTTGAGCTATTAGTTGGTCATTGGTAAAGTGGGCACCTGTGATCACTCCACTCGGGCAGGCGGCCACGCATGTACCGCATCCCTGGCAGAGAGCTGTAACGACCCGGGACACACCATCATCTTCGATAAATTCAATGGCATTGTAGGGGCACATATTGTTACAGATCTTGCAGCCGGAGCAAGCATCTTCGTCGATGCTGGCTCTGATTGGCTCCATCATCACTGTTCCTCGACTGATTAGACTGGCCACACGGGAAGCCGCTGCTGCCCCCTGTGACACAGTGTCAGGCACATCTTTTGGACCTTGGCAGGCACCGGCAATGAATACTCCTGCAGTCATTGTGGCAACTGGATCAAGTTTGGGATGTCTCTCAATGAAGAAACCCTCAAAATCACAGCCCATCTTAAACAGTTGGGATACTTCTTTTGAATCGGGCTGAGCTTCAATGGCAGGGCTGAGGATTACCATATCTACAGGCACTCGGCGCTGTCGTCCGATCAAAGTATCTTCAACCTGTACGATTAACTTGCCTTCCTCTTCCTCGGTTCTGGCCGAGTCTGTAACTTCGGCGACTTTGCCACGGATGAAATTGGTACCTTCTTTTAGAAGGCGGTCATAAAACTCTTCATACCCTTTCCCGGGTGTCCGCATATCAATATAGCAGTTATACACCTCTGCATCGGGTATTCGCTCGTGTACCAGGTGGGCAAACTTAAGAGAATACATACAGCAAACCTTTGAGCAATACTTGTGGTAGTTCTCATCCCGGGATCCCACGCAATGAACGATTGCTACGCTCTTTGGGAGAGTTTTTTTATCGCGCAAGACAATTTTACCTTCGGTGGGTCCGGAAGCATTAACCATCCGCTCAAATTCAAGACTCGTAAAGACATTTTCCAATTTGCCGTAGCCATACTGTGGAATCCGTTTCACATCGAAGAGTTCAAACCCGGTAGCCAGGATGATATTACCTACCTGAAGTTTAAGGATTTCGTCTTCTTGTTCAAAGTCAATAGAATTCGGTTCCGTGGGGCAGAATTTTTCGCATGCTTTGCATGTTCCTTTTAAGAAGAATGCACAATTTTCTTTATCGATCACAGGATATTTTGGTACCGCTTGAGGGAAGGGACGGTAGATTACTTTACGTTTTCCCATACCAGCTTCAAATACTTCGTCCACAACCTGGAAAGGACATTTTTCGATGCAGATCCCGCAGCCGGTACAGTGCTCCTCGATTACATAGCGGGCTTTTTTCCTTACGGTGACTTCAAAATTACCCATGTAGCCATCCATTTTTTCCACTTCACTCCAGGTTAAAAGAGTAATGTTGGGATGGTGATCTACATCAACCATTTTAGGTGTGAGAATGCAAGCGGAGCAATCCAATGTGGGGAAGGTTTTATCCAATTGGGCCATATGACCGCCAATGGATGGTTCTCTTTCCACCAAGTAAACATGGTTTCCGCCATTTGCCAGCTCAAGGGCTGCAGTAATTCCGGCGATTCCTCCCCCGACAATCAGGGTATTTGGATTAATTTCTACTGGAATTTCTTCCAGCGGCTGATGGTGCACAACCCGTTCAATGGCGGCATTCACCAGCGCTTTGGCTTTTTGGGTAGCGGCTTCTTCATCATCGGTAATCCAGGAGTCATGTTCCCGGATATTGGCCATTTCGAACATGAAGGGATTTAATCCTCCATTTTCGGTAGCTGTACGGAATGTTCCTTCGTGCATGTGGGGGGAACAGGAAGCTACTACAATTTTCGTTAATCCCTTCTCTTTGATATCCTGTTCAATGAGTTCCTGGCCAAGGCTGGAGCACATGAATTTATATTCCCGAGAAATCTCAACGTGGGGATTATTTTCCGCCCATTTTGCGACATCATCTACATCCACTACTTTGGATATATTCGTTCCACAGTGGCAGACGTAGACACCAACTTTTTCTTCGTGTTCAAGGGGTGATTTGGTATCATTCATAGGTTTTTCTCCTATTCATAACGTCTTTCGAGCTAGCTGGTAAACAATAATCAATGGATTGATTTTTATAGACTTGACACCTTGAAGTAGAGGTCAATTGGCCTCCTTTGTTAATAGTTTTTTAAAGATCGGTTTAGCTGATACCATCTCAATTCCAAATCCCAGTTTCTTGGGAGATATTCCCAGAGCTATCCCGATTAACTGTGTGAAGTAGAGGATGGGGAGATGAAAAGCGGTGCCAAATTCCTCATTTACTGCATTCTGATAACATTCCAGGTTGACCTGGCACATTGGGCAGGCAGTCGCTATCACATCAGCGCCATTCTTTTCTGCACTCTGGAGTAAGATTTGGACCATATTAAGAGCGGCCACCCGGTTAGTCATTATCAATGATCCACCACAGCAGCGCAACCGCTCCGGGAAATGGGTAGCCTCTGCTCCGGTTGCTTCAATCAACTCCTCGAAGAATTGCGGATTCTCCACTTCTTCGCCGTTTTTTCTTGGTCTGATGATTTGGCATCCATAGTAGGGTGCAATGCTTAAACCCTTTAATGGATTGGTGACTTTTTCTTTAAGTTTTTCCGGACCCACATCATTCGCAAATATTTCGATAAGGTGGAAAACATCTATCTCGCCTTTAAACTGCAGGTCGTCCTCTTCGAGGGCGAAATTGATGTGTTCCGCAAGATCGGGATCTTTTTGAATGTAATTATTAGTGAAATAGGCATTTTTATAACAGGCGCTGCATGGTGCAACCAGATCAAGCCCTTCTTTCTCGGCCAGAGCCAGATTGCGGGCTACAAGAGTATGGGCGAGGATTGAGTCAACATGAAAATATGTTGTCGCTCCGCAGCAGTTCCAGTCATCCAATTCCTGCAGTTCAATATCAAAAACGCGAGCGGTTTCCAGGGTTGATTTGTGATAACTCGAAGCTATCTTCTCCAGGGAGCAACCAGGGAAATAGGCATATTTTTTCATGATGATCCTCCCAGAGGTATGATCCTTTGGATCATCTTCTTAAAATTATCCAGGCGCTTTATCCGTGGAGGCAGGACTGGAATCTTTCCCTTCATCACCATCTTGCTGGCGTTAAGTGCTTCCTGGAAGAATTCTTTGGGTGCGAGTTGGAACATGTAGGTCGGAGCCAGAATCGGTTCATAGGCTCTGCCACTCCGGACTATCATCTTCACCCATGCTTCCGAAAACGTGGGACCAACCAGGTCTTCACTATAGGTCTTGTTCCAGATCGAATATCGTTTGACTGCATACATTACTCCGGCAATATCGATGTCTGCCGGGCACCGGACTGTGCAGTGGTAACAAGATGCACAGAACCAGTAAGTGTTGCAGTCAAGAACATCATCCTTGAGGTCTGCGTTGATCATCCCAATCAATCTTCGAGGAGTTTGGTCCATGTAATCTGCTACCGGACATGTCCCTGAGCACGTTCCACATTGGATGCAGGCATTTATTGGGTTTCCATGCGCAGCGTAGAGAAGATTGGAAATCTCATCGCTGAAAGATGGCTTTGATGCCATAAGTTTCTTCCTCCTTAATTAGCTAGTTTTTTTCTCTTCAGCCAATTTTAATAAATGGGCAACTTTCTCCAATAACAAGTCTGGGTCAACGGGTTTCTCCAGCAGCTCATCGGTTGGCAAGAACCGGGGATGGACCGGCTGTCCCGGGAATAAGA
>RCNF010002532.1_pt1 | contig 10754 bp, 7 predicted proteins | sample 2041311 | NCBI WGS metagenome assembly RCNF01 (sample SAMN09708228, study PRJNA481090) | Marine sediment metagenome, whole genome shotgun sequencing project. | biome: marine sediment; feature: ocean; material: sediment; isolation source: Sewage treatment plant 2 marine sediment (STP2) ... | reverse complement strand
GAACTCCGGCTCGTCCTCGAGCTTGTCGAACGGCGGCGGCAGCGGGATCTGTTCGAGGGGGTTGATCTGGGCGAGCGGCTCGCCGGGGTGCTTCCCCATATCCTTGACGCTGTCAGGTTGTTTCATTGTCGTCGTCCTCCAAGGTCACGTCGAGCCAGCTTTTCTTGCCATCGGCTTTGATATGCGGCGCCGACCATGTCACCGGCCTGGAGAGAAGCTCGTGAATCGTCTCCTCCTGGTTGCCGCCGGCGAGGTTTGGTTCATCCGACCAGCGGATGGAGTGGTAGGCAAAATACTTGCCGATGAAATGGGACATGTGGGTTGTCGGGATGTAAGCAACGAGGAGGGCAAGCAGCACAACCGACAGGGCCAGAAGCATGCCGGCCGTTCCGGTTCCGACGGGCGCGAGGTTAAAGGTCACCAGATTGGTGATGAAGGTGGTGACCATGGAGAAGTCGCGATCGTAGGCGACGAATGACACAAATGACACTCCAAAGGCGGCCATGAAGAAGACGAGATTGAAGAGATCGGCCGGCGCCGTGTAGTCGCGCAGCTCCCGCCCGCGACGACGCATGAAGAGTCCGATGGCACCGATGATTCCCAGCACCAGCCCCACACCGCCGAGGAATGGAACGACCAGACCCATGAGCTTCGCTACCGGCACGGCGACGGCCTCGGGGAGATATCCCACGATCAGCCCACCGGCGAGCATGAGCGCGGTGACGCCACCAACCAGATAGACCCCGAAGTGGAAGGGGAAAGACCGGGTCCAGAGCTTCTTGTTGTGCTCCCTCAGGGCGACCAGAAAGAGAATTTCGGGCACCATGACCTTGAGCTCGCCAAAGAGCGAGATCTCACGCTTCTTGGTCCACCAGTCGGTGTCCTCAAGATAGGACCCGCCGTATGCGGCCTTGCCGCCACCCTCGTGGGCGACGGGATAGAGCTCCCACCGCACGTGCATGGGCATTTTTGCCCACATATGCACGCGATGAGAAAAAAGACGAGGCCGAGATACGCGACCACGTAAGCGAGAGTAGTCATCATTATCACCTCATAAGCATATTACAGTATTGCGTTACGTCATGCGATAAGAGCTTCAACAAGTCGAGTCTACTGAAGACAACCGCTGATTCACATGTTTCGAAAACCTACGTTTTTCCTTCGAATGGACCCAAACACCGATTCACCGAGGAACCACAGCCGAGGGGACCATATCTCCCGCGATTTTAGCAATTACTATTCCTGAGCGAAACGCTCGGCATTGTTTTTCCGACCAATCGCAACACAGAATTTCACCCATCGAACAAATGGCTCGTCTACAAGAGGCTTCGTTGGCTCAACCTCGGTCGGGCCACTCCCGAAGCTCTGGTTTGACAGCCTAAAACTCTTCGAGAGTGGTCCGAGCGTTACCAACGGGTGACACTCTCATGTGTATTTATGCTCAGTCTTGAGATTGAAGCTCGGTGCCACCGAACCTCGCCACCACCCACGACGGCACGAAGGAAAGCAGAACGAAGCAAACGGCGGGATCCGAACTGCGCGATCAGCGGTCGATGATCTCTGGAGGAATGTGGTGCAGCGGGAGTACCACCGTCACCGTCGTCCCGAGCCCTTCGGCGCTCTCGAGAGAGACTTTGCCGCCGTGCATCTGCGCGGCTTCTCGAACGATGGACAGTCCGAGTCCGGTTCCCTCTGCCTGGGCATGCTTGGCGTTGGGCGCGCGGACGAACTCGAGAAAGACATCGTCCTGGAGATCGCTCGGAATCCCGATCCCATCATCCGCGATCACCACCATGGCATGGGTCCGATCGATCCCGAGGGCCACGGTGACGGTCCCGCCCTCGGGCTTTGAGTATTTGATAGCGTTGTGGATCAGGTTTTCGAAGGCATAAACGAGATCCGGCGGCACCGCCCAGTCGAGGACCGCAGCGCCCTCGTTGATGAAGTGGGGCACCAGTTCCACGTTGGACTCGCGGGCGAAAGGGTCGACGGCGTCGAATATGTCAGCGAGGATCTGATTGACGCTGACCTCGCGGGCCCACGGCGCCCTGGCCCGCCCCTCGCGCATCTTGGCGAGTTCCAGGAGATCGTTGACGATGTCGAGCAGCGAATCGACCCGCGCTGCGGTCCCCTCCAAAAGGCGGTGGCCGTCCGGCGAACCGGGATCGAGGTAGCCGTCAATGAGGACCTGAATCGATGTCTTGATGGTTCCCAGGGGTGACCGGAGCTGGTGGGCGGAGATCCGCATGTAGTGCGATTTGCGACGCTCCAGCTGCTCCTGTTCGTCGAGGGCGCGCCGAAGCTCGGTGGTGGTCTGATGAAGCTCGATGTTGCGCTCCTTGAATCGGCTGGTCACCGAATCGGTGAGATAGACCACACCAAAGACCAGGACCATGAGCATGGCCGTGCTGAGGACACAGCTTCCCACCGTTGATTGTCCTCCGGAAACCGTCGGGACCTGCGCCAGAACCCCCAGGAGTTCAAGCGCAAACAGACTCGCCGCCGCGGTGGAAACCGCAAAGGCGAGGGCGTACATGATTCGGCCTTCGATCATGATCGTGCCGATGGCCATGTGAAAGACCACGAACGGCAGGACCGGGCTGGCGCAACCTCCGGTGAAGTGGACCGTGAAGAATAGCGCCGCCAGATCGGTCACCATCTGCAGGATGGCGAGGCCCTTGAGCGCGGCATAGTCCTTCTCGGGACCGAGCCGCACGCGGAGGAGATACACGAAGACCAGATTGTAGATGGCGACCAGCGCGGCAACAACGGCCAGGCTCGGGCGAGTTGAGGGCATGGAGAAAAACGGACCCAGCACCGAGGCCAGCGCCAGGCAGGCGGCCGCCAACCAGCGAAGTTTGCAAAACCAGAGCAATCGCTCGTGGAGCTCCCAGGCAAAAATGTAGCTGAACTGGTCCTTCCCAGACCCGCTCCGGACTCGAGTCCCCGAACCTGCAGCAACCTGATTCTGGAGACGTGAAATGGTTGGTTCAATCATGGATCTGGTTTCGCTTCGCCCGGTCCGACGAGGTCACCGACCTTGCGCATGAGCACATCGGGCGAGATCGGCTTTTCAAGATACAGATCGGCCGGCACCCACGACTCGTCGACCTCCATTCGCAGGTTGTAAACGCGATCGACCCCGGTCAGGATAATGATGGGGATGAGCACGGTCGCCTCGTTGCTCCGCAGCGTGCGCGCGACATCAAATCCTTCAGACATATGGTCCATCATCACATCGAGAATGACCAGATCCGGCGGATCGTCCTCGACGGCGGCCAAGGCCTCGGTGCCGTTCGCGACCGTCCGTACGTGATACCGCGTCCGCAGGACCGCGGCTAACGATTGGACAAAAACCGCATCGTCGTCAGCAACCAGTACCGTCGGCCGCGCCATCAGCCGCTCTCCGCCTCGGTGGTTCCAAACCGGGCCGGGCAGAGTTCATCCCTCGTCGCATTCATGTGGACAATCCGACCATACCCGAGACCAACTCGATACAACAAGCGCAGTCGTTCTTCATCTCATTCACATGTCCCCGTTGGGCAACCCCGACCGGAGAGATGGGATTCGTAGTTTTCGCGGAAGTTGCGCAGACCGGCGATGACGGAACCCGCGGCATTTCGACCGAGTTCACACAATGATGTCAGGCGAATGTGTTGGCAGAGCCGCTCCAGTTGATCGAGATCGGATGCTTCCGCCTCACCCGAGGAGATCCGATCGAGAAGATTGAGGACCGCGCTGGTCCCGATCCGGCAGGGCGGACAGGTGCCGCATGATTCTTCGGCGCAGAAGGCGACAAGAAAACGGGCCAAAGCCACCGGACAGCTATTGTGACCGAGAACCACGATGCTCCCCGATCCGAGGTTGGCCTCGTGGCTGCGGAGCGACCCGAAATCAACGGTCGCGTCAAGCTGGGAGGGGGAGAGGCTCACCCCCCCGGGACCACCGAGATGGACACCGAGAACACCGTCGTTGATGTCCCCACCGGCGAGCCCTTCAACGATTTCGGCGAGGCTCGTCCCGAGCGGCACCTCGGCGACACCGGGTCTTGAAACGGCGCCCGACACGCTGACCACCTTGGTTCGGGCCGGACGAACATCGGCGCCGAGTCTTTCGGGAGCCACGATCAAGGGGATGTTAGCCAGGGTCTCGAGACCGTTGATCAAAGTCGGGCAACCCCACAGACCGCTGACCGCCGGGAACGGCGGACGAGGCCGGGCCACCCCGCGGCGGCCCTGGATCGCATTGAGCAGCGAGGTTTCTTCGCCACCCATGGATGCTCCGGCGTTCTCGCAGATCTCGATGGAAAAATCGAAAGCGGTACCGAGAATCCGCGAACCCAGAAAACCCCGCTGCCGGGCCTGAGCCACGGCGCTCTCGGCACGGTTCACAGCCAGTGAATGCTCCGAACGGAGAAACAGCCGACCTTCCCGGGCGCCCACAGCGTATCCCGCGATGGCCATCCCTTCGACGATGCCGTGCGGGTCTCCTTCGAGCAGGGTGCGGTCCGCGGTCGGCCCCGGGTCTCCCGCCTCCCCGTTGCCGACGACATATCGAATCTCTCCCGGGGTCTCCGCGACCACCGCCCACTTCAGGCCTACCGGGAACCCGACCCCTCCGCGTTCCTGGAGGCCGGATCGCTTGACCAGATCGATGATCTTGTCGGGGTCGAGATCGAAGAGCGCTCGTTTCAGCGCGTCGTAGGCGCCGAGGGCCACCGCGTGATCCACATCTTCGGGATCAACGACCCCGCACCGGCTGAGAACCTGACGATCCTGGTTTGCAAAAAACGGATTGTCGGCCGTCCCTCGGTATCGGCGACCGCTCGAGGGGTCCGAAAACAGCAATCGCTCGATCACCTCGGATCGACCGAGGGTGTGGTTGAGAATCTCGTCCACGTCCTCTCGCCGGACCCCGCAATAGAGCACGTCGAGCTGCGGAAGATAAACCAACGGACCTTGGCTGCAGAACCCACGGCACCCGACTACGCAGGGTCTCGAGTCGATTTCGAGTGGGGTACCGGCTCCATCAGCGCCCCGTTCCAGAGCTTCAATGACCTCATGGGCGCCGAGGGCGACACAGCCGCTGCCGCCGCATACCGAGATCCTTGCGGCTTCCCGATCACCGGTGCAGATGGGCGTGGTCGTGGTGGTCAACGCTCATCCCCCGGCTCAGGAACGGGACCGAGAAGGTCCACCACGATGTCCCCGGCTGCGCCTGCCTCCGTCACGGTGCGAGCTCGATCCTCGGACCGAACCACCGGTCCGAGACCGCAGACCGCGAGGCAGCGCTGCTTGCGAACGGCGAGACTCGGCTCCCCATCGACCGATCTCCTCCCGTCGACGGCACCGTTGATCTGCCGCAGCACCCCTTCACCGCCGCAAAGGAAACAGGCGGTTCCGGTGCAGACATCGATCTTGAGTCGGCCCTGACGCTCGGAGCTCAGCCGCGGGTAGTAGCTCACGACTCCCGCAACCTGGGCGGGCGAGAGACCGAACCGGTCCGCCACCAACTCCTGCACGCGCCATGAGACCCTGTCAAAGGTCTGCTGGAGGGCCAGGAGAACTCGAATGAGCCCTTCCCGACCATCGGGAGCCCGAGCCATCAAGTCGTCAACCAACTCGATCACCGCCGGATCGAGGGCCTCGGCGCCATCGCCCCCCTCGCTACCGAAGAAACCGGAGTCGGTGATATCGTCGGTGAACTGCATCTCAGACCTTTCTCACTTTGACCGACAGGACCTCGCCGACTCCTTCATAGAGAGTCGAAGCACCATCACGACTGCCGACCCATGGGACGACGACGGTTCGCTCGAGAACCGTACGATCGAGCCGGGCTCGGAGCAGCACCTCTCCTTTTTCGCTCGAAACCGCGACGACCTCTCCACGGGCCACACCGAGGGCCCGCGCATCAGCCGGATTGATCCGAACCGCCACGGTTGGTGACAACTCTTGGAGCAGGGCGCTTCGCATGGTCACCGAGCCCGAGTGGAAAAGCTGCGGCGCGGCGTCGAGCAGAAAACCCGTGGAGCGGGCGGTTTCTCGGGGAGGTGCGACCGGGTTCAGCCGGCGGGGCTGAGATCGCGGCCATTTCCACCCCACCACCCGATCCAATTCGCTGAGAAGCTCTTCGCCGGACGGGAGCGAAGACCCCATCCGACGAGCGAGTTCGGTCACGATCTGAGTGTCGGAGAGCACACCGGGGGGTGGGTCGAGAGCCCGGCGCAGCGGCCGCCGTACACCGTCGGCACCCACCGTCGTTCCCTCGCGCTCGCTGAGAATGGCCGTTGGAAGCACCACGTTTGCTCGTTCGGCGGCCGTTGTCCGAAAAGCATCGACGACAACCGAGAAACCCGAATCTTGCAGAACCCGCCGAGGATCCTCGCCTCGGGGAAGCAGATCGACCAGATCAACACCTACGAGAAGCAGCCCTGAGGCAACGCCGGGACCGGCTGCGACCCAGTCCGAGACCGACCAGCCCGTCTCTGCGAGGGTCGCTCGTCCGGTGAAACCTTCGAGCTCGACCGCCTGGTTCACGAGCCGGTGTCCCGGCAGGAGACGCGGGTGGAGGCCGACATCGACGAGCCCCTGGACGTTGGACCGGCCACCCAGGACCATCAATCCAGCGGCGCTGCCGAGCAACGCCGTCAACGCCGCGGCCGCTCCAGCCACCTCCGCCTCATCTCCTGGTACACCGGACCCGGTCCCCATGATCATCACCGGCCGGCGCGCCGCCGCCAGCTCGGTCGTCAGGCGATCCACCCGCTCAGCCGCTATCCCGGTCGCACGCGTGACCTCGTCCGGCGAAAAGGCCTCGACGGATTCGCGCCAGGCCTCGTAACCCGGTAGATGTTGAATCCTCCTCGAGCTGCCGCCTTCCAAGATGAGCAACCGGTGCGCCATGGCGACCAGGAGATCGCGGACGGACCCGGGGGCGAGCCGGAGCACATCGACCGCGTGTCGATCAAGGCCGCCCGCAACCGGACTCACCGCGACGACCGGCACACCCCGCTGGACCGCCGCCTGAACCAGTTCGGTCTTGACCAGCGGATGACTCCGAGTCGGATCACTGCCGAAAACCAGCACCAAATCCGCCTGCCTGATCTCGTCGAAACCCGCGTTCGAACGCGGCTGGTCGAAGACTCCCCAGACCCCATCCACCAGCGCCCGGGCTCCCCCGACCGGAGCCATGTCGACGTGCGGGGTCCTGAGCACCTCCCGTGCGAACGCCTGAAGGAGGTAGCCGTCCTCACAGCTCAAACGGCCCCCTCCGGCCACCATCACCGGGCCGCGCGCGGCGGCACGTCGAAGACCATCCGCCGCCGAGGCCAGGCCCTCTTCCCAGCTCACCTCCACCAGCGTTCCGTTCTTGCGGACCAGGGGAGTTGTCAGCCGTTCCGGGTTCGCCACCACATCGAGGCCGAGCCATCCCTTGACACACAGCTTGCCCCGATTGTGTGGACCACCTGACTTCGAGGTCACGCGTTGAAGCCGTCCCAGATGGCTCTCCACGGAGACCTCGCATCCACAGGAACAGAACGAGCATGTGGTGCTGACCCGGGTTCGTTGCCAGACAGGGATCGGCGAAGCATACGGCTGCGCTACCAGGGCACCCACCGGGCAGGCATTGACGCATTGGCCGCAGAATTCACAGTCCAGGGGCCGATCGAGAAAAGTTCCGACACGGGTGTCGATGCCGCGCCCCAGAAAGGTCAGCGCCGCGACTCCCTGAACCTCCTCGCACAGCCGGACGCAGCGACCACAGACAACGCATTTCCCCGGGTCACGAATGATCACGGGGGACGCTTCGTCACGCGGCGCCGGTTCAAAGTCAAACGGCAGAATATCGTCCGGGATCCCGATCTCATGGATGAGATCTTGGAGGCGACAGTCCGAATTGCGTTCACAGACCGGGCAGTCCATCCGATGGTTGAGCGCCAGGAGCTGGAGCTGTTGTTGCCGTGCCTCGACGACGGCCGGGCTGTCGGTCGAGATGACCATCCCGTCCTGAATCCGCGTCGAACACGCCGGGACCAGATCACCTGACGCATCCAGCCGCTCGACCACGCACATCCTGCAACCGCCATACGGCGTCAAGCGATCGTCGTGACAGAGGGTCGGAACCCGGATCCCGAGCTCCGAGAGCACGTGGATGAGCAACCGGTGCCTCGCCGTGCGGACGGGCCGGCCATTGATAGTGAGGGATACGGGCAGTGCTTCCAACGGGCCCTCACTCCGGCGCCGGTGGAACCATCCGAAGGATGGACCACTTCGATCTGAGTCGATTGGCAAGCCGCATGAAAACGCCGGGTTCAGGATCGAGAGCATGCCGGATCGGATCGGGCGTCATCAGCAGATCGAGGAGATGGACTGTCTCGCGGCCGGCATCACGAAGCGCAGTTCGGCAACCGGTGCAATAGGTCACCATGGGCAAATCGGTCTGCTCGGACGCGCGGGCGGCGATCTGGGAAAAGAGCTCAGGGTCGACGTTCTCGATCTTTCCACCGGATCCGCAACACCGGGTCAACTCGTGCGAGTACTCGGTCTCGACCACCTCAGCGCCGCTGGTCCGCACCAGGGTTCGAATGGCCGCGTGGACTTCGGGATTGTGCCGGCTCCGGCATGGATCGTGAACCGCAAACTGGAGATCATCGAAGCGCTGGACCGGATCCCAGGTCTCCGCCAACACCTCCCACACCGAGCTCACGCGGGCCTCCGGGAACCGCTCGGTCAGAATCTCCTGGCACTGGGGACACGCCACGATGAGTTCCTCGGCGCCAAGATCATCCATCGCGCTCGAGATCTGTTCCTGCGCCTTCGCACTCTCGGCCTCCAAACCGAGAATCTCGGCGGGCACGCCGCAGCAGTACATCAGCACGCCGATCCGCGGATCTTGGCGCAGGAGGTGCTCATAGAGCGCCCGAGTCTGTTTCGGCGAGGTGGCGGGCAACTCACAGCCTGTAAAGAAGAGACGTCGGGCCCGGCGACGACCGGGCGCCGCAACTGCGAGCGAAAACGTGTTCGACAGCCCGGCCCTAAGTTCACGCCGAACCTGTCGGTGCTCAGGCAGCGGCGCGAGACCTCTCCGAACCGCCCCCCGGCGCGACTCGAGCATGAGTTCACCCGTGTCCAACCCGACCGGGCACACGGTGGCGCAGAGACCGCAGACGTTGCACGAGTAGATCGTCGTCAGATGGTCTTCGATTCCCGCCGCCACCTGCCGCGCGAGATCGCGTGGCGAGTTGCAGTGGTGGGCGAGAAATTCGCAGTTGCGAACACACCGGTCGCAGGTGCAATCGAGACAGCGTTCGCCTTCGCCGCGAACCTCCTTTTCGGTCATCGGCGGCTCGGCCGGCTGCAGCAGCAACGGGGTCCGTTCACGGCGTCGGCGTTCGCTCTCATCGATGCCGAGTTCCCAAAGAAGCGGAGGCGGATTCGTCACCGAGTCGGGATACACCAGTTTCTCGCCATCGACGAAACGACGGGCCGACTCCGCCGCCCGTCTGCCGTAGGCCATGGCGTCGATGACCGATGTCGGCCCACTGATCGCGTCGCCGGCGGCAAACAGCCCTTCCTCACCGGTTTCGCAGGTCACCGGATCGGCCTTGATGGTGTCCCGCGCACTGGCTTCGATCGCTCCGGCACCCGACCGCAGGAGTTCCTGTCCACCGGCGAAGCCCGGCATCAGGAGCACCACGTCGTGGCGAGCCCGTAGCTCTGCAAGGCTGAGATCTCTTCCCAGTTGGACGCCCGTTCGGACATCGATCTCGAGCGCCCCGATGATGGAAAGATCGCGCTCACAGACTCTCGCGGGGAGCCTCCATTGGGGTATCCGGCTCGTGAGGCAACCACCGATCCGCGGCTCCCGGTCATAGATCGACACCTGGAATCCGGCGCGCCGGAGATCGTGGGCAGCCATCAACCCCGCCGGGCCGGCGCCGACCACGGCCGCGCGCTGTGAACGAGACCTGGCGGTGGTCAGGATGTGTTCGGGCTCCCCCTCCTCTGACTCCGCCAGGAATCGTTTGATGTCACGGATCCTGATCGCCCGATCGAGCTCGAGTCGCTTGCAGTGAAGCTCGCACGGATGGGTGCATACATACCCGAGGATTCCGGGAAACGGCAGCTTCTCGCGCACCGTCTGCAGAGCCTCACGGAATCTCCCCGCACGGGCTAGCTGGACATAGAGGTGCGCATCGACTCGGAGCGGGCACCGCGCCTCACAATTTGCCGGCCCCTCGCCACGACATCTCTCGAGTATTCGATTGGCGAGTTCGAGCTCCCGCGTGGGGGTGGCGATGGGCGGTGCCGTCCCCGGTTTGCCCCTGTTCGCACCACGAAAGTCATGTCTGTCACCTGTGCGTAACATGACCCGCGCCTTCGGCGTTACTCAGCCGACGCGACAAAGGGCCGAACGGGCAGTTCGACCCCCGCCCGCGGGACTCGATCCCATAAAAAAACCCGCAGCTTTCGCCGGTCAGGACCAGGGCTTGATTCAGCCGAAGCGGTCCACGGCAGCGGCCGGTTTGCCGGTTGAGGTCACGAGTCGTTGGCCGGCGTCCGGCACGACAAGGCCCGCGGGAGGTCCGTACAGGCACACATCACCTCTCGGACGAGGACGTTGCAAGTTGTGTGCCGAAGATGTTTGTCGCGCCAGGTGGACGACCTAGGAGCGTGTAGGGAATAGATGGTGGATGGATTTCGGAGGGTCGTTTGAGGCCGATTTTCGTCGGATCCGCAGGTTCATACTGGTGG
>RCNF010002056.1_pt1 | contig 10757 bp, 8 predicted proteins | sample 2041311 | NCBI WGS metagenome assembly RCNF01 (sample SAMN09708228, study PRJNA481090) | Marine sediment metagenome, whole genome shotgun sequencing project. | biome: marine sediment; feature: ocean; material: sediment; isolation source: Sewage treatment plant 2 marine sediment (STP2) ... | reverse complement strand
CGAGGAGCGGGAACGAGATGCTGCCGAGGTTCGAGGCCCGGTCGAGGTGGCGTGAGAATGAATTGAAGCTGGCCCTCGGTCGTGTGTTGGCGGTGGCTTCGGGTGGAGCCCATTTTTGAATGGAAGTCCCGGCTCAGTGAGGGTAGAGTCGATCTCCATGTCGGCGCCCGGTCCTCTCTTGAAAGTCGCAACCCTCGGTCTTCTGACCCTGGTGTGGGGCACAACCTGGGCTGCCATTACGATTTCGTTGCGGGGGATTCCTCCCTTCACAGGCGTAGCCATCCGGTTCGCGATCGCATCGACCGTGCTCATCGGGTATGCGAAAATTATGGGAATCCCCCTCGCTGCCACCAGCCAACGCAACCGGCGCCTCAGGGTATTGCACGCCCTGCTGTCATTTTGCGTTTCGTATGGGATCGTCTTCTGGGCCGAGCAGTGGGTGCCCTCCGGTCTGGCGTCGGTGCTGTTCGCGACCTTTCCATTGTTGGTCGCGGTGATGGCCCACTTCGCGCTGCCCAACGAAAGGATGACGATTCCGGCGTTGATCGGAACCGGCCTTGGCTTTGCCGGCATAGCGGTCATCTTTGCGGAGGATTTCGAACTCCTCGGCGGCTCGATGGTGGCCCTGGCGGCGGCGGTGATGTTGGTTTCGCCGCTGGTGTCGGCGACTGTCAGCGTGGCAGTCAAAAAATGGGGATCCGGCATGCACCCGGTGCCATTCAATGCGGTGGCGATGGTACTGGCGACCGGGATCATGGGAATGGTTGCGGCGATCGTCGAGCGTCACCGCCCGGTGGTTTTAGATCCCGGACCCGTCGCAGCCCTCTTGTACATGGCGATCGCCGGAACTGCCATCACCTTCCCGCTGTACTTCTGGTTGCTCGAGCACATGGAGGCGCGCCAGGTCGCCCTGATCGGTTACGGCACTCCGGTGGTGGCGCTCTTGCTCGGCGCGTTCCTGATGGGGGAACCGATGACTACGAGGACGTGGGTCGGTTCGGCGATGGTAGTGATTGGCGTGGCGGTGGCATCTCATACGCGACGCAGAGGACTTTCCGTAAAGGACTGACCGCTTTCACAATCGGGATCGGGATCGAAATATCGAATTGATGGCGCCCGTTTCGATAGCGATAGCGATTCCGAAAGCGATTGCGAGTGGCTGACCGGGTTCGGGTACAGGCTAAAATAGATACATGGCTACGCAGAAGGTCAAAGGCTCCATTCTGAAATCGAGGTTGGCGTTCGTCGACAAGCAGTTCGGTCCGGAGGGGCTCGACCGGGTGATGGAGAATCTCGATCCCGAGGACCAGAAGGCCCTCCGCGGCCTGGTCCCGGTGGCGTGGCTCGATTTCGAAATCGGCAGACGTCTCGATGATGCCATCGTCAAGGTCCTCGGCGGGGGCCGGCCCGAGGTCTTCGAGCGTCTGGGTGCGGCGTCTGCGGATGCGAACCTGACGACGGTTCACTCCGCCTTCATCGTTCATGGCGACCCGCAGGCCTTCCTCGCCAAGGCGCCCCAGATCTACCGGATGTATTACCAGACGGGGCGACGCGAGTACGAGCCTACCGGTGAGATGGAAGGGGTCCTCACAACCTACGACGCGGAGACCTTTTCCAAGGCGGACTGCCTGACGGTGGTTGGCTGGTACAAGCGCGCGCTCGAGCTCTGTGGCGCCAAGAATCCGCGCATCGTCGAGGATTCGTGCCGTGCCCGCGGCGACGAGGTGTGCCGCTACCGCGTCAGCTGGCAATAACGAGCCGGTCAAGAGTTAAGGGTAAAGAGTTAAGCCGACCCCTTCCCCCGGGTTTGCTTCGACGCTTCACTCTTTACTCTTAACCCTTAACTTGCTTCGGTCGAGATTCCACCCGCGTGTCGGACATTGGCGCGCACTAAAAACGCAGAAGCGCGGCGGCCCAGTGGAAACCGGCGCCGAAGGCGGTCAGCAGGACGAGGTCGCCTGGGTCGATTCGACCCTGGTTGCGCGCTTCCCACAGGGCAAGAGGCACCGACGCAGAGCCTGTGTTTCCGTAATCCTGAACGTTGACATGAATTTTGTCGTCGGGCACTGCGAGGGCCTTCTGGACCGCGTTGATGATGCGCAGATTGGCCTGGTGGGGGATGACCAGTTTGAGGTCGTCGACGACCACGTCTGCCTGGGCGAGGACCTCCTTTGCGGCTGAACCCATTCGTGTGACCGCCTCGCGGAAGACCTCTCGCCCTTTCATGACGACCTTTTTGTGATCGCGGCGCTGGGCGGCATCGAGGGTGAAGGGCGCCCGGGTGCCGCCGACCTCGAGGCCCAGAATCTCGGCCTGCGTCCCGTCGGTCCCGGCCGTAAAGCCGAGGATTTCGGCTGCACCTTCGCCGCTGCCGATGACGGCTGCGCCGGCCGCATCGCCAAAGAGGACACAGGTCGTACGGTCTTTCCAATCCATCAACCTGGTCAAGAGCTCGACCCCGACAAGGAGGACCTTACGGTTGCCGGTCTGGGCGCGCGAGCGCGCGACGTCGAGGCCGAGGATGAAGCCGGCACAACCGCTTCCAGCGAGGTCGAACGCCGGAACCTCGCGCGCGCCGAGACGGTTCTGGAGGTACGACGCGGTATCCGGGATGAAGACTTCTGGCGTGTCGGTAGCGACGATGATTTCGTCGATTTCTTCGATCGCCACGTTGGCGTCCGCGAGCGCGCACTCGGCGGCGGCCGCAGCAAGGTCGACTGTCGTCTGATCCTCGGCCGCGATCCTCCGGGTCTTGATCCCGGTGCGGGCGGTGATCCACTCGTCGGACGTGTCCACATGTTCGGCCCAATCATCGTTTGTCATTACCTTTTCAGGCACGTAGGCGCCGATTCCGAGGATGCCGATGGAGCTTTCGTTCATGTCGATGGCGTCTCCGATGCTGACCAGTCTACTCGCTCTGTCTCGCGTGGGATTCAGGTATCAACCGAGGATCCGCTTGAAGAGGGTCTTCACCGGACCCTCAAAGCGCTTGACCACTAAAACCGAAGCGGGCGAGTAGCGGGCGACCTTCTGGGGAATCTCCCCGATCAGGATTTTTCGGAAGAGCGGTTCCTTGGCCGCGCCGATGACCACCAGATCGAAGTCGCGACTTGCTTTTGCCAGGCCACCGGCCACAGAGCTGGACTCGATCAGTCGTTTTTCAACGGGTATTTCGACCTGCATGTGGGTCAAGGTCTTGTCGATCCAGCTTCGGGCGTTATGCCGCTGCTCCTCATCGGCGTTGGGCGGGACCACATAACCGGCCGTGATCTCCATATCGAAGGTCGTGACGAGGGCGTTGAGGAGGTCGGCGGCGAGTTGGGCGTTGGGCCCTCCGGCGGTCGGGAAGAGACAGGTGTGAAACTCCTCACCGGCAATTTTGAGCATCATCAAGTCGCAGGGAGCGAGGCGGATGACGTGGTCGACGGTCTCTCCAAAGACACGTTTCCGCGTGTCCGTCCATCCCTTCCATGCCAAAAGCATGACGTCGGCGTGGTGGTGTCGAGCTGCGGTGAGAATTCCTTCCTCGACCTTGTGGGCTACGACCAGATCGGTGTCGATCACGACTCCCTTTTCGGCCGCATATTTTTGCGCGGCGCGGAGCAGGGTTTCTTTGTGGTGAGCAAATCGCAAGCCCTCGTGGATCGGAAGCTGCTGCGGGACCTCGACGACGGTCACCGCCACCAGGCGCCGCCCACGCATCTTGGCCACCGGGATCGCGAAATCGATCAGGGTCTTCATGAAGGCCGGGTTGTGGAGGACAACCGTTACCGAGTCCTCGGTGGGAGGCTCGTCGGTGCGGCGTGACGGCACCAGGACCTGAGGTTCGATTTCGTCGGCAAGCCTGTCAAAGTAGCCGAAGTAGAGCAGCAGCCCGAGAACCACCCATCCACCGGTGACATACCAGGCGATGGGTTGGAAGGTGAACTGATAGAGCGCGAGGAAAACGTTGAGGACGATTCCGAGGATCGGCGTCAGAGGATAGAAGGGCACCTTGTATTTGCGTTCAATCTCGGGCGCCTTGCGACGCAGGACGATGACCGAGAGGTTGACCAGGGCAAAGGTGAGAAGAAAGATCAGACTCGCCGCCGATCCTACGGCTTCGATCGGAAGAGTCAGGGCCATCACGATGATGATCACGCCCGTAACGACGATTGCCACGCTCGGTGTCCGCCGAACGGGATCGATATGGGCGACCTTCTTTGGCAGCCACCGATCGCGGGCCATCGAAAAGGCGACACGCGACGCCGCAAGGATGGTTGCGTTGAGGGCGGACATTGTCGACAACAGACCGCCGATGACGATGATCGCCACCCCAAACGCCGGCATGAACTGTTCGGCAGCGCGGACGATCGCTGTCTCTCCGTACTTACCGAGAAACTCCCAGGAGGTGATGCCGTCGACCCGGATGGCGCCCAGAGACACAAAGAGTATGAACAGGTAGATGGTGATGGTGACGGCCAGCGATATGAAGGTCGCGCGCGGAATGTTCTTTTCCGGTTCTTTGATCTCCTCGGCGAGGGTGGCAATGAGGTCGTAGCCCTCGAAGGCAATGAAGGTCAGACCCATTGCAACGATGACACCGCCGGTACCAAGAGGGAAGAAGGGCGTGAAGTTGGAGGCGGCTTCGGCCGGCGCGCCGTAGATCCTCTTCAGACCGTAGGCGATGAAGATTCCGAGCACGATAAGTTTTGCGATGGTGAGGGCGTTTTCGGCCTGTCCGGTCACCGCCGCGCCTCGAATGTTGAGGCGGAGAAATATGAACCCGACGATCACGGTGACGAGGGCGATCGGTACGTAGGTTCCGGTAACACCAAACAAGCTGCCGGTGATCGCCGGCATATACCTGTGGAAGACTTCCCAGAAGTAGCCGGCGAAACCGAGGGCGTAGAGGCTGCAGGCGACCGTGTAGGCGAACCACAGCATCCACCCGGAAATAAAGCCCACCGCTCCGGGAAAGGCGAGTCGCACGTAGGAGTAGCCGCCGCCCGCGCGCGGGATGGCCGACGCCAGCTCCGCGTAGGCGAAAGCGGTGAGAAGGGTGACCGCCCCGTTGAGCGCAAAGGCGAGGATCGAAGCCGGACCCGATACGCCGGCCGCAATTCCGGTGAGGACGAAGATGCCGGCGCCGATCATGGCGCCGACGCCGATCATGGTGGCGTCGAAAAGACCCAGATCGCGCGCAAACGTTGTTTCGCCGGTGGCAGGTTCTTGTAGTTTCTGCCTTTCGTTATTTTCAGTCGAAACCATCATGCGTATTATAGGGCCGACGCAACGCGTTGATTGAGATGCACCTCAGGTGAAGAGTGAATTCAGGCTTTCTCGAGGCTGAACTCGGCGGTGTCGAACCAGAATCCGGTACCGGAGACCATGTCCATCTCGGCCTGGACTATGGCCACGTGGCCCTCTTCAATCTCGACAAAGCGTTCGAAGAGACGTCTACCGTCGTCATCGAGGGTGGCAACCATCTTTTTGTAGAATGCGCTGGTCTCGCGTTCTACGTCGAGGGCCTTCTTGAGGCTCTCGAACTCGGCTCCCCGCACTTCACGGCCGCCACTCTCCAAGCGTTGGCGAAGCTTCGCGGCGCCTGCCTCGATTGCAGCCTTCGGGACCAGCACGGTATCGAGCGTAGCGACCGTGACGGTGCCCGTCGAGCGCCACTCCTCCAGCCGCTCACTCAGATATTTGATGTGCTCCATCTCTTCGTCACGCAGGGTTTTGAAGACCTTCCGCGCAACATCGTGTGTAGCGCTTTCGACCGCCTCCGAGTACGTCCGATGGACTCTTCCCTCGTATTCGAGGGCCGTGGTGATGGCTTGCTCCAGATTCATGTCTGCCTCCATTTGGCGCGTTCAAATCCTACTACGGTCGGCTCGCGAAACTCCATTGGTGCGGCGGATCGTGGCTCCGAGGACCCTCGATCCCGAATTATTGGTTTGGAAATAAATACTCAGCAGTCCCTGCTTTTTGCGGCGCGGATGAGTCGCGGGTGCAGATGAGGCGTAGGGCGTCGAATCTCCGGTCGAGGATTCTTGAATATTGACTGTGACGCAGTCTCAGCATAGAATCATCATCAACAGGTCAAGGAAAACGAGGTGAAGCGATGGCTGAGCGAGCGGCTCCGGATTGGTCCGTTGCGTTGAAACTGTTTTTGGTCCTCTGCGCACTTGCGTGCCTCGCGGTTGCGCCGCCGGCAGAGGCCGCAGACAAGCCGGGGATCAAATTCTTCGGCGAGGTGAATTTTAACTTCAGGAATTCGACGTTTGAGGAGTACCAAATCAACGTGCCGTTCCCTCCTTCCTGGTGGGAAGAGGGCGATAAGTGGGTTTACCTGCGCACGGTGGATCCTGGTTCTCACTACGAGTTGTCCGACGTCGAGTTGGGACTCGACGTCAGCTTCTCGGAAAAGTGGAGCGGGCTGGTGTTGATTCACGTCGTGGATCTGTATAACCGGAATCCGACATCGATCGATAAGGACGTCTTCGTTCGTGAATTCTGGATTCGATACGGCACCGAGGAAAAACGCTACCGGCCTCTCAAGCCGTGGGGTGGATATGTGTCGGTTGGCAAGTCCGCGAGGTTCGCCAAACAGACGGTTCGCCATCTCGAGAGCTACGGTCTCTGGGGTACTGCTGTCAACCGGTTCGAGATCCCGCAGGTGCAACTTGGTTTGAACCTTGGTGCGAACTTTTATGTGCGCGGGCAGTATGGTGTTGGCGCTCCGCTCTTCATGCGCGATGTGAATGCACTCGCAGGAGACAACGGTACTCCTGAGCGAGTGCCGGGCGCCGTCAACCCCAAGTACAATTCGGGCTTTCCGATCCTCTACGATGCCCGTCCGCCGAACTGGAGCCTCGATGGTGAGACCGAAATCGGCGCAGGTCTTGGTTTTCGGTGGGCGAGGGAGGATGGAAAATCTTCGATCGACGCAATGGCCTGGTATTACGGCCGCACGCTCGAAGATTCGGAGGAGGCGCCCGAGATTGAAGGCAGCTATTACCAGGGCGACATCGAACTCCTACGTGGCGGCGGTTGGGCGCTGCCGTTCGAGGGCGATGAGAAGTGGGAAGCAGGTCTGAACGTCGAGTGGCGGGTCAATCGTTGGTTGGGTTTCGCACAGTTCGTCAAACAGGATATCGCGTCACTGGAACGGCAAGGACTTGAAATCGAGACGGCTTTCCACATACCACTCGCACCGCTCTTTGCGGCCTGGGACCAGCCGGTCTTGAACTGGATCCGGCCGGCCATTCGTTACTCCTCGATCGAGAACGACTTCTGGGTGTGGGGGCCGTTTATTACGCCTTCCTTGATGTGGGATTGGCAGAAGCTCGATGTGGGACTACGGTTCGGGATCGTCCGAACCTCGGACCTCACCGTCGAGTACAGCTTCAATGAGGCCGATCTCGGCAACGGCGAGTCGCTTAACCCGAATGAGTGGCTGGTCACGTGGCGGATCTTCTGGTGACCCTGGGGCAAGTAACCAGTACCCAGTGACCAGTAACCAGTAGGGAATTGAATGCTTTGACCGGTTAACGGTAACCGGTTACTTTCAACGAGTTCACCATTCAGTGACCAGGACCTCGCGGAGATTGAGGTACACGGCATTCGCCGAAGGCGGGCGCTGGCTGCGATCCTTGATCAGACAGGACATGATCACCTGCTCGAGATTGGGTGGTGCGTTTGGTCTCACCGAACGAAGCGGCGGGGCCGCCGTGTGGAGCTGGTGCTTGATCATGGCACCGACCGTCGATCCGGAAAACGGCATCTTCCCGGCAAACATCTCCCACAGCACCACACCCAGACTGTAGATATCGCTGAGCTGGTTGAGCTCCTCGCCCCGACACTGCTCGGGACTCATATAGGCGGGTGTCCCCTCGACAGTTTTTTCCACACCCTCTCCACTGGAGCGCTGCCCACGGGAGATACCGAAGTCCATCAGTTTCACAATGCCGTTGGGCAAAACCATAATGTTCTGCGGTTTGAGATCGCGGTGGACGATGCCCTCAGAGTGGACTGCAGCCAGACCACGGCAGAGCTGTTTCGCCACCTGCAGTCCTGGGGCGAGGGCCAGCTCTCCGCGCTGTTTGAGTACTTGAAAGAGAGTCGTTCCTGGAATGTACTCCATCGACAAACAGCGCATGCCGCCGGCCTCGACGAGATCATGAACTCGGATGACGTTACTGTGTGTAATCCGGCGCGCGGTCCGAATTTCTCGTTTGAGCTTGGTGAGGCCATCAGAGGCGTCTTCAAAGGCGCCGGGTTTGAGGATCTTGAGGGCGACGTCCTCTTCGAGTTCGAGGTCCGAAGCACGGTATACCACTCCCATGCCACCGCGACCGAGTTCGGCCCGGATCCTGTACCGACCTCCGAAAACATCCCCCGGGTTCGGGAGTGGTTGATCTCCCGCTTCTGAAATCACTCGTGGAATGCCGACCGTGGTGCCGCCGGTATCGGGGCTTTGAGCCCTGAGATCGACCAGCAGCTGTTCGAGGGCCTCCTTCTCCCTCAGATCTTCGACCATCGCCGCGAAGGCCCCCGCCAGTACTCCGACCTCGCCGCCGCCGCCCGCAGGAAGATCGACGTTGAGCTCTCCGTCTCGAATGGCTTCAGCGCCTGCGGCCAGTTGCCGAAGCGGCCTCGCGATGCGCCGGCCCAGGAGGTACGACGCTGGCAGCGAGAGCAAGAGCATGATCGCTCCAGCAACCACGAGGCCGCGACGGATGGCGTAGAACGACGTCATTTCCCCGGCTCGGGACCGAGCCACCAAAAGTGCTGCCAGCACTTCGCCATCAAAGTTCTTTACAGGAATCGCGAGCACTTCGTGGTCGCCTCCAGCCACATTTGCCGTTGCCGGACCAATGATGTTGCGTTTGGAAAAGAGGTTTTCGGTGGCGTCCTGCGATTTGAAAACCGCCTCCATCAAGGCCTCGCCTTCGACACCTTCGGTGGCGCCTCCAACTTCGAGCAGCGGCGCTTCGTCGCGTTTGGACATGTCGAGCACCACCGCTACATCACCGCGGGTCAGGGACTGGAGCTGAGCCAGGGCGTCGGAGTCAAAAGGAAAGGTCACCGCCAGCACCCCCTCGAGGCGAGCCCCATCACCCTCGCCGGTGATGACGGGGGCAGCAGCGACGAGCGCCAAGGTGTCGCGTTCGCGAATGAATGCTGTGGTTCCCTGCAGGGTGTCGAGCACAGAGGCCACCCAACCGACTGCGGCAAATGGTTGTCCAGTCCCGCGCCCGTCAGGCCGATCGCTTCGCGCCAGAACACGGCTGTATCGGTCGAAGAGAAAGAAGGTGCTTCCCCCGCTGACCATGTTGGGAGCATCCTCGATCGCAAAACTGAGACGGGTCGCGAGATCTACCTCCTCGGCAAATATCGCCATTGTGCCCGGCTCCTGTGCCAGGGTGCGGACCTGCTCGAGAGCTCCGGAGGCTCGTGTCGAGGTGTAGCCGGCATAGACCTCGGGCACCCGGGCCAGATCCTCGCGAATCGTCTGCTCGGCCACCTGGTCGGCCCGCCAAGCTGCCACCGCCACCGTCAACCCGAGGGTCACAATGAGCAGCGCAGCCGCAAGGAGGAAAAACTGGATTGCAAGGCCGGGTCCCCGCCGCTGGAAAGGCGGAGTTCCCAACATGGGTTTGTCGTCGCTTATAGCGACGGTTTGAATCTGATCTTCGCTCAGATTGAGGGTCGGGTCAGTATCTGAAATCGTCGTCATCTGGCGGTGGGTACTCCTTCCCGTGCTTGTTGAGGTGGGGCGTTTCTCGCCAGCTCGAGATGTCGATCTCGACCGTGACGGTGGTGGTTCTTGCGGGTCGGATCATGACCTTGCGGGTCCACATTCCGCCCCGTACGTTCCATCCGTTGACGGTTTGGCGCCCGGCAGGAATTGCGCGAAGAGTGATCGCGCCGTCGGAATCGGCGATACCGTAGCGCGCCGAGTCTACGATCATCAGGTAGGCCGCCATGTGGGGATGGATGTTGCAATAAATCTGCACCAGGCCGGGGTGGGCGAAGCGAACTGACTTTGATTTGCCTTTGCGGTACAGCCCGAGATCGAATTCCTTGGGCGTCGACAGGCTGAATACGTTGTGAAAAACCCGGTCAAAGTTCGGGAAATCAACGGCGGAATCAACCGAGGTAATCGAGACGCGTGGCTCGAATTGCTTTTTTCGTTGGGCGATCTTGACCTGTGGACCGCCGGCTCCAGTGCCGCGCATGTCGGCCATCCACGCCACCGAGTCTTCCCCCGGAAGACGTTTCCCGCCTCGAATGAGCACAACCTCAACCTGTAGATTTCCGGGTGGAATTGGAGTTGGCGTAGCTGTGGGGGATGGGACGGGACTGAAAGTGTTCTTCGGAGTCGGTTTTGGCGTCGGCGAAGTCGAAGCGAAGACGATCGCCGGTATAGACACTGTTGCAAGTGCGATGAGGGTTTTCCGTAAACGGTTCATCGTAGAAGTTCTATCCGCCGCCTCCCCGGACCGGCTGTTCAATATATATCGAGATTGAGATTCTGTCCGAATCATACCGTATTTTGCGATTGATGTCGCGTTACCGCATGGAAAGGAGATCTCCGTTCGGGATAAAAATGTGAGAATTCCGTGACGTGTCTGTGAGATCTGGTCTCCATCTTATGAGTGACATCGGTTTTGACCGAAAAAGTCAATCGAAAGGAGAAAGAAGATGAAACGGACGATTTTACTTGGAGTTGTTGCCGCCATGGTGGTGGCGTGGTCGGCGCCGGCGGAGGC
>RCNF010016297.1_pt1 | contig 10762 bp, 8 predicted proteins | sample 2041311 | NCBI WGS metagenome assembly RCNF01 (sample SAMN09708228, study PRJNA481090) | Marine sediment metagenome, whole genome shotgun sequencing project. | biome: marine sediment; feature: ocean; material: sediment; isolation source: Sewage treatment plant 2 marine sediment (STP2) ... | reverse complement strand
GGAATGATGGTGGACGGCAGTGTTGTAATTGTTGAGAACATTGACAGGTTAAAAAGAGAATCATCCCCGGATGAACCGTTCATTCATATTGTTTCGAGAGCTGGTAAAGAGGTAATAAGACCAATAGTATTTGCGATCATTATTATTATTGTAGTGTTCATTCCTTTGTTTACACTCCAGGGTGTTGAAGGAAAAACTTTCCGACCTCTTGCATTTACAATTTCACTCGCAATGTTCGGTTCACTTTTCTTTGCCGTATTAATAGCGCCTGTAATTTCTTCATTCCTTATGAAAAGAACTAAAAAGGAATTAAGAAAAACAGAAGAAAAAGAAATATGGATTGTTCGTTTTTTAATCAGAACCTATCGTCCCATAGTTACATTTTTTGTTAAGAGAAGAACAGCAGCGGTAGTAGCTTTAGGTGCTGTAATTCTGCTGATTGGTGCAATTATCTTTCCTAAACTTGGGTCCGAATTTACCCCTACGTTACAGGAAGGTTCATTGATCCTTCGTTTACAAATGGCTCCCTCAATCTCCTTAACAGAAAGTACTCGATTAACTATGATTGCAGAAAAGCGGTTGATGAAAATTCCGGAAGTAACCGGAGTAGTAACACGAATCGGACGCGGCGAAGTTGGTGCTCATACAGACCCGGTGAACAGCGCAGAGATGTACATCTTATTAAAACCTAAAGATGAATGGCGTAATAATGCCACTCAATCAGATCTTGAAAATATTATAAGAGAAGAATTTGGTGAGATGCCCGGAGTTCTAACAAACTTCTCTCAACCAATACAGATGACTGTTGATGAATTGCTCGAAGGTGTGAGAGCCGAATTAGCAATAAAGTTATTTGGTGATGACTTAGATGTTTTAAAAAATAAAGCAGATGAAATATCGGCAGTTATTCGTAATGTTCGGGGTGCAGCGGATGTCCAGGTTGACCAGGTAAGTGGAAAACCGCAATTGAAGATTGAGGTTAACAGGCATGCGATTGCAAGGTATGGAATAAACCTGGAGGATGTGCAGGAAGTTATCCGAACCGCAGTAGGTGGTGAAATTTCCGGGCAAATCTTCGAAGGAATTAGAAGGTTTGATATTCTTGTTCGTTTCCAACCCGAATCCAGACAGACTCTATCAGCAATAAAGGAATTGCTTATCGAATCACCAACCGGTGTTAAAGTTCCGTTAAGTCAATTAGCCAGTATTGAAGAGATCGTTGGTCCAAGACAGATTACAAGAGAACAAAACCAAAGGTTTATTACAATTCAATGTAATGTGCTTGATAGAGATATTGGTTCTTTTGTTGAGGAAGGACAAAGTGTAATTGATAAATCTATCGAACTGCCCGCAGGATATCTTGTAACCTGGGGTGGTCAGTTTCGCCTTCAGCAGGAAGCAAACAAAAGATTTGCCATTGTGATCCCGGTTACCCTGCTACTAATATTCCTGCTCTTATTTATGAGTTTTAATTCATTAAAAAATTCAGTTTTAATTATATCTAATATACCACTGGCACTAGTTGGCGGAATTGTTGGATTATGGTTAACGGGGCAAAACCTGTCTGTCCCGGCTTCTGTTGGTTTTATTGCTCTATTCGGTATAGCACTTCTTAACGGAATAGTTTTGGTTACATATATGAACCAGTTAATGAAAGAAGGATTGCCAGTAGATGAAGCTTCGATCAGTGGAGCTAGTTTAAGATTGCGCCCTGTGTTGATGACTGCTTTGGCTGCAGCACTTGGAATGATTCCACTATTATTTTCAACAGGTATCGGTAGTGAAGTACAAAGACCTCTTGCAACAGTAGTAGTCGGTGGTTTGGTTACTTCAACCGTCTTAACTTTATTGGTTCTGCCAGCTTTATACAAATGGTTTGCAATAAGAGTATCGTATCTCAAGCAGAATTATAATAATTTTATTAAAATCAAACCGATTCCATTTTTCCCAACCCCTGCTTAATAACATAGGCGGGGGTTTTATTACTTGCCATTCGTTGCTTCTGTTAAATATTTTCACTAACATTATTATCAAAATTGTTTCTATCCCTTAGGAGAAACGTGTAGAATAACGTTACTCTTATCATCCTTCCAGAATATAGTGCTTCCCCCAAGGTGTAGAGTGTGTTGAATTTATTTGCAATTTCACTCATTAAGGAGGCTGCTATGAAAAACTTATCTTTATTTTTTATTGCATTTCTTTTTTTACAACTTAATACTCTTGCACAACCAGGTTGGTTTTGGCAAAACCCATTACCACAAGGTAATTCGCTTACCGGTGTAGAATTTATTTCAACATCAGTAGGCTGGGCTGTTGGTGATTTTGGGACAATCCTTAAAACGACAAACGGAGGGCAAGCCTGGTCCACACAATCAAGCGGAACAACAGAAATTTTACGGGACGTCTCTTTTACTGATGCAAATAACGGGACGGCTGTTGGTGAAAGCGGCACAATCCTCAGAACAACGAACGGGGGAACAAACTGGACGGTACAAACAAGCGGAACAACAAACGATTTGCGGAGCGTATCCTTTACCGATGCAAACAATGGGACCGTTGTTGGTAATGGAGGCAAAGTACTCAGAACAACAAACGGTGGAACAGACTGGTCGGCACAAACAAGCGGAACAACGGAGACTTTGTACGGCGTTTCTTTTGCCGATGCGAATAATGGAATCGCTGTCGGTCGGGACGGTAAAATACTCAGAACCATAAACGGTGGAACATATTGGTCAACTCAAACAAGCGGAGTTTCTTGGGATTTGAGAGGGGTCTCCTTTGTCGATGCAAATAGCGGGACGGCTGTGGGCGAAAATGGAACAATCCTAAAAACTACAAATGGCGGAACAAGCTGGACGGCACAATATAGCGGAACAACAAACTGGTTGAGTGATGTAAGCTTCAGCGATGCAAATAACGGGACCGCTGTTGGTGGAGAAACAATCCTAAGGACCACAAACGGCGGAACAAATTGGGTGGCACAATATAGCGGAACAACAATCTGGTTGAGTGATGTTAGCTTTAGCGATGCAAGTAACGGGACGGCTGTTGGTTCCGAGGGCACAACAATTAGAACCACAAACGGCGGAACAAACTGGACGGCACAATCCAGCGGAACATATTCCGGAGGGGCTAACGTCTCCTTTACTGATGCAAATAACGGGACCGCAGTGGGTTGGTACGGAACAATCCTCAGAACCACAAACGGAGGAACAAACTGGACTTCACAAGTAAGCGGAACAAATTCGTTGCTGATGGGCGTCAGTTTTACCGATGCAATTAATGGAACAGTTGTTGGTTTTGATGGCACAATACTCAGAACCACAAATGGAGGATCAACCTGGATATCACAAACAAGTGGAACAACAGAAAGCTTGCGTGGTGTTTCATTTACTGATGCAAATAACGGAACGGTTGTTGGCTCTTACGGTATTATTCTCAGAACCACAAACGGAGGAACAAACTGGAATTCACAAATTAGTGGAACATTAAACACTTTGAATAACGTCTCCTTTACCGATGCAAATAACGGAACAGCTGTTGGTGAATGGGGCACAATCCTCAGAACCACAAACGGAGGTATTACATTTATAGAAAATACTTCCACAGAAACACCAAACAGTTTTATGCTTATGCAGAATTATCCTAATCCGTTTAATCCAACAACAACAATCAAATATCAAATTCCACAACTAAGTTTTGTTACTCTTAAAGTTTATGATATTCTAGGAAGTGAAATTACTACGCTTGTGAGTGAAGAAAAACAAGTGGGAAGCTATGATGTTGAGTGGAATTCTGCAACTTTATCGAGTGGCATTTACTTCTACAGTCTACAAGCAGGTTCTTTTGTTGAGACTAAGAAGATGGTTTTGATGAAGTAGAAAAAATATTTTAATAGAGAGAGAAGTGAAAACTCATTTTATTGTTTTTGCAATTCTCCTTAGTTTAATCGCTGCCGGTTGTAGCACTACCACTTATATAAACTTAGAGGAGAAAGATCGCATTTATATTGTAAGACAACTTGGTTTTGATAAAGAGGATAAAGATGTGGGAGCTGAAGTATCATTATTGTTAAGGGACGGAACTGAAACTTACGGTGAATTGTTGTCTGTTAGGGATAGCACTATGACGATATGCAAAGAATATTCAGCCACAGAAGAAGAATTAGCTAAACTAATTTATTCTATCACTGTTGTTAAGAATGATGAAATAGGAGAATTGACAATTGAAGGCAGTTCTTATGTCTGGGCTGGAATAATTGGCGGTCAATTAGTTGGTGGTTTAATTGGAATATTAGTGGCCGAAGAAGGTCTGGCAATTATTGCCGGAATAATGGGTGGGGGTGCATTAGGTATGATAGCAGGAGGAATCATAGGCTATGCACTATCCACAGAGGAGTATATGCTGCAAGAAATTCCCCCTGATTATAATTGGACCATCTTGAAACCTCTGTCTCGCTATCCAGATGAAGAACCTGAATATCTAAGAGCAATAAAGTGAGCATTAAAAAATGTTTTTGCTAAAACAAAGAAGATGGTGTTGATGAAATGAAATCGGTGACGGTTATTCAGTTATATACCATAATATATATATAATTTGCGAACTATTATAGAAGGGGTATAAATGATTAGGAACTGCTCAGTAATGTTAATGCGATATCTAGCTGTCATTTTAATCTTATCTGCTCATAATGTAGGGTGGTCTCAAACTATCCCGATAAAAATGGAAAGAAACGTAACTTTAATTCCAGTAAAAGTTGGCGGAGTTGGACCGTTAAAAATTTTACTTGATAGTGGAATGGCTTTCGATGGGCTGTTGCTTTATAATCCTGACCTAAATAATTCAATTAAATTAAAAAATCCTATTGAGGTTAAAGTTTCCGGTGCTGGAAGCGGTGAACCTTCCACAGCTTTAATGTATGACTCAGCAAGTTTTTTTATCGGAGATATAGAATTTATAAATCAGAAAGTTATCCTTTTGCAAAGTGATACATACAGTGGATTTCCTTCAGATGGTGTGGTGGGATATTCCATCTTAGGTCATTATGTAACAGAAATTGATTACAATAATGAACAGATAATTTTACACGATTCAGAAAAATTAGAACCTGATAACAGCTGGGAATCGATACCCATCTACTTTAAGGATAATCAAATTCCTTGGATAGATGTTTCTATCGTTGTTGAAAGCGAAGATCCTATAGCTATTACAACATACATAGATTTAGCATCAGGTGATGCAATTGAACTTCTTGAGAGAGAAGATATGAAGTTTATATTACCAAAAGAAACAAAAGAGTCCCACTTAGGTCGGGGATTAAGCGGAGATATTTACGGGAAGAAAGGTAAAATATCAAAGTTGATTATAGGATCTTACGAGTTGAATGAGGTAATCGCATCATTTTCTCCAGCGGGGATACGTTCAAAACAAGACAACGCAGATGGTATCCTCGGGAATGATGCGCTTAGAAGATTCAACCTCATTTTTGATTACAGTAATATGTTAATTCACATTAAACCTAATAAATATTTTAATGATAAATTTGAGTAGGTAAAGGGAAAAGGAATAGAGTGTCTATTAAAAATTAAAAACAGATATTTTGTTGAGACTAAGAAGATGGTGTTGATGAAGTAACCAACATAATTCATTTTCCCCAACCCCTGCTTAATAACATAGGTGGGGGGGGGTTTTTTATTAGGTGTTATCTTGGGTATAAGGTTTGGTTGTCGTATGGCTTGAATATGGAATCGTGGGCATGTGAATGGGTTGATAAGTATAGTGTGTTTTGATTTTGTTTTTATTTTAGCCGTACGGTTTTTATATAAACATCCCCTCGTAAATAAACCTTAAAATCCGATAAAGTAATCATTCCAGTTACGTATTATTGTGTGTGTTAACTTTATTTGCTAATTATAAAATAATATTGAATATTACAACAGCCAGTACTTAAAAATAAAATATATACCGTAATTCTATAATAAATTAAAGGAACTCATATTATGAAATTCTTTTCAATTCTGTTAATAACTGTTTTTAGTTTGACGACAAATATTTTTTCACAGGTACAGTTTACTTCCCATATAGTTACAATGAATGCAGGTAATGTGGAAGAAATGTATGCAGAGGATGTTGATGGGGATGGAGATCTGGATGTTCTGGCCGCCCTTTTTATAGCTAATGAAGTTAGATGGTATGAAAATGATGGTAATGGGAATTTTACTGAATTTTTAATTTCAACTGAAGCAGACGGGCCACGATCAGTTTATGCTTTTGATATTAATGGTGACGGAAATATGGATGTGCTATCGACTTCAATGAGAGATGACGAGGTCACCTGGTATGAAAATGATGGCAATGAAAATTTTACACATCATATAATTTCTACCAATGCGAACCAGGGTACGTCAGTCTTTGCTATTGATGTTGATGGTGACGGTGATGCAGATGTTCTTGCCGCCTCAGCATTTGATGACAGATTTTTCTGGTATGAGAACGATGGGAATGAAAATTTTACCTCTCATACAATCAGTACAAATGTTAACAGTCCTCAATCGGTGTATGCAATAGATGTTGACGGTGATGGTGATATCGATGTCCTTTCCGCTTCACTGGTTGATGCAAAAATTGCCTGGTATGAAAACGACGGGAATGAAAATTTTACAGATCATACAATCTCAACTGAAGCGAATTTAGCAAATCAAGTTTATGCGATTGATGTGGATGGTGATGGTGATATAGATGTTCTTTCTGCTTCTGCAGCTGGTGATAAAGTTGCCTGGTATGAAAATGACGGCAGTGAGAATTTTGCAACTCATATAATTTCTACAGAAGCAGATTATGCTTATTCGGTTTATGTGAAAGATATTGATGGCGACCTTGATATGGATGTGCTTTCAGCATCAAGGGACGATAATAAAATTGCCTGGTATGAAAACGACGGGAATGAAAATTTTACAACTCATATAATCTCAACCGATGCAGTTAAAGCAATATCAGTATTTGCCGGGGATGTTGATGGAGATGGAGATATGGATGGATGTGCTTTCTGCTTCTGCTTTGGACGCGGAGATTAATTGGTATGAGAATCTTAGCATTGTTGGCGTAGAATCAATTTCAAATGAAATTCCAAATGAGTTTAGTTTAGGTCAGAACTATCCTAATCCGTTTAATCCAAGCACAAGTATTCAATTTTCACTTCCTCAAACTTCATACGTAACTCTGGAAGTATTTAATACCCTTGGAGAAACAGTAGGAGTTTTAGCATCCGAAGAATTATCTGCAGGTACTTACAATTATAGTTGGGTTGTTTCTAATCTTACCAGTGGAATTTATTTCTATAAACTGCAAGCTGGTAGCTTTTTTCAAACTAAGAAGATGATTTTACTTAAATAAATTTATAATTAACTAACGGAGTTGTTAGAATAAAAATCTTTTTAATTGATCATTTTAATTAAGCATTAATTTATATACAAAAACAAGGAAAACAGTAATGAAATCTAGTATAAAAAGAACGCTCCTTTGGGTGGCACTAGGCATTTTCACTTTTTTATTTATAGCGCCTTTGCAGGCTCAGGTTGTACGTGATCATCGAACTAAGAAAACAGATGACAAAGTACGTGACCATCGAACTAAGAAAACGGATGACAAAGTACGTGATCATCGAACTGAAACAAATACCACGGTACGTGATCATCGTGAAAATAAACCGGCATTAACGGTACCATTTTTTGAAGAGGAAGGTGCCTTCTTTGGAACAAGAACTCAAATATTAGAGAAATACCCATCATTGAAATTTACAGGCAAGGTAAATCGAATTATGATAACTGATAAATTGCATGATGGCGATAATTCTATCTACAAAATGGAATCAGGTAATACATTACATGCAATTGTAAAAAAAGGCAAAATAATTGAATACACTTGGAAAAACTCACATGGAAATCAAATTTCCGGTGGAGATGGAGACGATGTTGAAGATGTTGAAGATGTTATGGACATGAGTCTCGAGGACCTGCTAAACGTTGAAATTACCACTGCCGGGCGCGATTCAGATGACGGCGATGATGAGATCGTTGCTCAATTGACACCAAACAGCACGTGCTTTGATTGTACAGAGTTTTATTTTGAAAAAGTCCCAGATGATGGATCCCCTTATTGGGTTGAATGCATAGTAGTTGATTGTTCGGAAGACCACAATGCCATTATTACCAGGTGACCTGATAAAGGCACCTGAACCTGAAGAGTAATAACAAATTAAAGTTAGGAAAGAATAATGAAATCTAATATAAAAAGAACGTTCCTTTGGCTGGCACTAGGCATTTTCACCTTTTTTGTATTTACCTTGAGTGTTAATGCGCAAGAGAACAAAACTAAAAAGGTAATTAAGAAGGAAGGAATGGAGGAAGCAAAGAAAATCCAGCGTGTTTACAAGCTTAGTCCTGATTATCAAAATACGTCAGCAGTGTTGCAAGAGAAGAATTCAGATTCAGACAGTATTGTTGGCACTAAGACCACTTCAAAAGAAGTTAAAGAACCTAAAACTGAAATAGATGGTGACTTGAAAATATTTTTATCAAAAAACCAAGATTTTGATTTAAAAACTACAAAGATAGATGGGTTATTTAAAGCGAAGAATTCAGATTCAGACAGTATTGTTGGCACTAAGACCACTTCAAAAGAAGTTAAATAAACTTAAGAAGTTGAGAAAGCAGGTAAAGGAGTTTTCTTGGAAATAATAAAGGAAAAGAAAGAGAGATAAATTTTGACGAATGGAATTTCAGAAATATGAACAATTAATAAATAAAGAATTTATTTTCTACGCCCCACGTCAATACTGTAAAGGAATAAGCTGCACTTATTACATACAACTTCTTAATAAACGCAATGCTTTTTAACTGTAAATTAACTGATAAAGTATGTCATAACAAAAATAGCTAAACACCATTACAATTACTTAGTTCATTCCCCAACCCCTGCTTAATAATTAGGCGGGGGTTTTTTGTTATTTGCAAAATGTTAGGACTAATTGAATGAGAGGTTTTGAGTTTACTTTCAATTATTATTAAGTTAGTTGTGAACTGCACGCATATATATATTCTGCGGACAATCATTTTGTAAAGTATAAGTAATAGTTAGGTGCACGTATTATTATGGAGTTTATGCATTTTACTAAGATTCTAGATGGTGCATTCGCCACTGACGGAGGTTCAATTTCCATACTAATACTAGATGACAAAGGGCATAAACACAGCGTTCTTCTTTCTCAACACTTGTTACCTCCCAGCGGTCACGCCTACGAGCGAAAGCCTGGGCGGCTTTATTTCGATGGAACAATTGTGGATATTCGGTCTGAGGAAGAGTCAGCCATAGTATCAGCATTGAGGCAAGCTGAGTTTGAGTCATCAGCTTCCACTGATAAAAACAGAACAAAGAAAGATGATCAGCCTTCTATGATAGTGGGAGACGATATAAAGGCTTACTATTCAAAGATTGAAGAGGGACCTAACGCAGCCCTTCAACATCTTGTGAGTGAGTTGATTGAGTATGTTGAATCGGAAGATTACGTTACTTATGCTAACACGTCTGGCAAATAATACGGCACTTAACAATCTAATGGTGCTTAACAACATAGGCGGGGGTTTATTATTATAGGAAGTTATATTTTTTCCCTAGAAGAACTTTAGAAGAGGTTTTAAAAAAGGTACTAATTTGGTTAATATTTAAACTTATTGTGTTATTGTAGATTCTCCCTGACTCTCCGCTGCTTTACATTTCATTCTGTTGCTGCAATCACTTGCAATTTGGTTTTAACCTTACCATAATAGACATTATAACTTGATTTTGGACCGGAGGTCAGCCATCAGGAAATAAATACTCCATTAAAACTTTATCTCTGCGATATATATCGTCTCTGAAGTTTACTGCTCCATTATTATCCACCCAGGCAGTATAATAATCGATAAATAAAGGAATCTTTTTTTCCAGGATAACTTCGGTGGTCTTATTTTCACTCGAATATTTTCTATTTCTAAGTGAACTTCTTTTTTGATAGTAATCTGATATTTTTGCTTTATCATCTACCCGCTTCCCTATTTCAATTTTCAGGTAATCAATATTCCATTCTGAATGATCCCTGATAATAAATTCTGCAAGCTGTAATGGTTTTTCAACGCGCACGCAGCCATGGCTTACTGCCCTGTTGGAATATGTAAATGGTCTCCTTGTAGGCGTATCGTGAAGATAAATTCCGAAACGATTGTTAAACATAAACTTGATCTTTCCTAATGCATTTCCCGGTCCCGAATCCTGTACAATCCTGTAAGGGATTGTATCGGAAGTAAACTCGCTTGTATTAACTTCATCCAAATTTATTTCAACGCCATCTTGATATACTTTGAAATTCCTGCTCTCCAGGTAACTTGAATCTTTATTAACCTTCCTAGCAATTTCTTCTCTTATTATGCTATTAGGTACATTCCAGGTGGGATTAAGAACCAGGTATGAAATCTCTCCGTACATATTAGGGGTTTCCCAATCATCAGGTTTATTTTCCCGGCGCCTTGTTCTTTTAAAAAACGCATACTGGTCTTTATAATTTGCAGGTCTTCTTCTGCCGGTACAAACTTTTGTTTCAAATATTTCCTCATCGTTTTCCATGACATATAATCTGAATTCAGGAATATTTACAAGTATATATGCTAAGCTATCCGGGTAATTAATCCATCTGAATCTTTCCAGGTTAATTTTTATTTTATCAACATAC
>RCNF010002053.1_pt1 | contig 10768 bp, 9 predicted proteins | sample 2041311 | NCBI WGS metagenome assembly RCNF01 (sample SAMN09708228, study PRJNA481090) | Marine sediment metagenome, whole genome shotgun sequencing project. | biome: marine sediment; feature: ocean; material: sediment; isolation source: Sewage treatment plant 2 marine sediment (STP2) ... | reverse complement strand
GGATCGAACCGTCGACCTCCTGAATGCCATTCAGGCGCTCTCCCAACTGAGCTACGGCCCCACAGGGACGGTCTTTGTAACAAACGGAGGGGTGTGTGTCAAACGATCCCTCGTTTTGCCACCCATCAAAAAGGGACCGAAAGCCGGGAAGAATGACAGGCACGCTGAACAGGTGGGTGGATCGAGCATCGAGTATCGAGCATCCAGGATCGAGTGAGTGGACAGATGGAATGCTAGAATTGCCGCTGCGAGGAAGCGCATGGGGCCTGGTGGCTTCCGCGGACTTCAAATCCGTTGGGCCGGCCTCAGTCGGGTCGGTCGGAGGGTTCGATTCCCTTGCGCTTCCGCCACCAGAGCCTGGTTGGCGGATGCGTGCGCGAGTTTTTCTATTCTGAGGGTCGAGGTTGATGTCGAGCGACGAATTCGTTTACAGGAGCGACCTCGAGAAGGCGCCGTTGCCGGAGATTCTGGCAACGGTGAATCGGTACGGCGTGCCCGGAGTCCTCGAGCTTGTAAAGGGCGACGTGGTCAAACGAGTCTACCTTTTAGACGGCGACATCATTTTTGCCACCTCGACGGACCGCGGCGAATCGTTGGGAGACTACCTGGTGCGCGCCGGCGAGATCACTGCTGCAGAGCTCCAGGAGTCATCGGATAAACTCTCCAATTCTCCTGGCGCCCGCCACGGCGAGATCCTCGTGAAGATGGGATTCCTCGATCGGGAGAAGTTGGGAGCAGCGGTTCGCAAACAGGTGCAAGCGATTCTGTGGAGCCTCTTCAACTGGAGAGAGGGACAGGTCAGCTTCAAGGTCGGCAGCGCCAAGGACGATGAGATTTTCAAGATCAAGATTCCCACCACACGGGCGATAATAGCCGGCTGCCGAAGAATCGAGGACCCGAAAACGATCACTGCCAGGATGGGCGGTCGCGGTGCGCTTCTGAAGAAACTGCCGCGTCCACCCCATCTCGAGAAGTTCCGCCTCGAGCCCGATGAACGGGAGCTGCTGGAATTGGTCGACGGCAAAAAGACATTGTATGAGCTGTGCGAGAGCGGACCCGCAAGTGCAGGTGCCAACGCCCGAGTCCTTTATGCTTTGGCTGAGCTCCAGATGTTGACAGTCGACCCCTCGTCGAGCGGCAAGATCCTCATTCAGGTTCGGGGGTAGCCGTTCCATGCCGCTGTACGAGTACGAGTGTTTCGTTTGCGGCCATGGTTTCGAGCGAATTCGCAAGGTCGCAAACGCATCATCGGTGAGCTGTCCGGAGTGCGGTGGCAAAGTTCGCCGTCTCCTCGGCGTGCCTGCTCTCCAGTTCAAGGGCAGTGGATGGTATGTAACCGACTATGGCAAGGGGAATGACGGCCGATCGACGGCGCTCGCGAAGACCGAAGACGCACCGCCGAAGACAGAGTCGAAGCCAAAGAAGGAAGACTCCACCAAGAAGACAGACTGAACGGCTCGACGCTTCTCGCGGCGGCGTGCATGGTGCCACCCTTCGCATTGTTTGAATTCGACGCTCCAAAAATTCAGTTTCGCTTCAGGGGCAAACAATGCGAAGAGTGGCACCTGTGTCGACGATGCTGCTATGCGCCTCAGATGGGCGGAGTGGCTCCTGTGTCATCGATGCGGCAACGCGCTCCTCATTGTCGGGCAGACAATGCGAAGAGTGGCGCCTGTGTCGTCGATGTATCTACGCGCGTCTCACTGTCGAACAGGATCAGGTTCCGTCGAGCCCTTCAGTCTCAGTGCCGCGCACCGGATACCCTGGCACCCGCTCGAAGAGAATGACCGCGCCGGCTTCGAGGCCGTGCGCTGCGGCACCTCCGGCGGCGATCTCGAGGACCGCCAGAGCGGGACTCGACGGAGGATATCGTGGGCAAGGTTCGGCGGCGCACGGCTGGACATCGGCAATGACATCCACGATTGTTCCGGATCCGTCCAAAAATACGAGATCAAGGGGGATCAGCGTGTTCTTCATCCAGAATGCGGGGAATCGGGGCTCGTCGAAAAGGAACAGCATTCCTCGATTTTCGGGCAGTGACGGCCGGAACATGAGACCGGTCGTGGTTTCCTCCAGGGTTGCCGCGAGCTCGAGACTGACCATGAAGCCGTCGGGGAGAGCCGCCTGCGGCAGTGGGACGTGGCTTGGAGGCGGCTCTTCGCCCGCGTCGGCCGTCGAAGTTTGTGTGGGTTGGGTGCACGCTGTGATGGCGAACAGCGCTGCAATGAGAAAGAAAAAGGCTCGATTCATGAAGTCTCCCAGATCGCCGTTTTAGGGCTCAGTCGTCGCGGGCCAGACCAAGCTTCTCCGCATGGTAGCGGAACGCGCGATAGGACATGCGCAGGAGTTCGGAGGCCCTCTTCTGATGACCATCGGTTTTTTCCAACGCTTGGCGCATCAACGACCTCCGTATATTGTCCACGTACTCATCGATGTCCAGACCTTCTTCGGGGAGACCCATATGCTCGATGGCAGGTTCCTCTGAGGTGCCGCGCAAGTGTTCCGGCAGGCTGCCAGAGGAAATCATCTCAGTTGATTCGAGGGCAACCGTGCGTTCGATGACATTCTCGAGCTCGCGCACATTGCCTGGCCACGAATACGCCTGGAGAACTCGTAACGCGTCGGGGGTCAGTCTTTTTGCAGGAGTTCCGAAGTTCTCGCAGGTCCGCTCGACGAAGTGGCGGGCGAGTTCAGAAAGATCTTCATTGCGCTGCCGGAGCGGTGGCAGGTGAATGTGCAGGACATTGAGGCGGTAGTAGAGATCCTCGCGAAACTCGTTTTCCTTGACGGCCCGTTCGAGATCGCGATTGGTCGCCGCCAGCACTCGGACGTTGACCTCGACCTCATGGCTTGAACCGACTGGGCGCACACGGCGTTCCTGGAGGACTCGCAGCAACTTGACCTGCATGAGAGGCGTCAGCTCACCGACTTCGTCGAGGAGCACGGTCCCGCCCTCTGCGTCGACAAATAGGCCCTTGTGATCCTTTACCGCACCTGTGAAGGAGCCACGAACGTGGCCGAACAGTTCGGACTCGAGAAGGCCCTCCGGCAGAGCACCACAGTTCACTGACAGGAAGGGACCGTTAGCGGCAGCGGAGAATGCGTGGATCGCCTGAGCCAGGAGCTCCTTTCCGGTGCCGCTTTCTCCTGTAATAAAAACTGTGGACGGAGTCGCGGCGAGACGCGGCACCATATCCAGGATGCGTCGGATGGCAGGGCTCGAGCCGATGAAGTTGGGGACTTCCTGGGCCTCCGCCCCGGCTTCCCCGGCCCGCAGCAGCTTGTCGAGGATGAGCTTGAGATCTTCGACGTTGAACGGCTTCGACAGGTACTCAGCGGCGCCTGCCCGTAACGCCTCGAGTGCATGCTGCGGTGTTGTGTGGGCGGTGATGATGATGAAGGGGCTCGGGACCTGCTGATTTCGTGCCTTCGCAAGGACCTCGAGACCGCTGCCGTCGGGAAGCTTGAGGTCGCACATGACGAGGTCGAAGTTGCCCTTGAGTACCGCTTCGATCCCGGACGCCACCGTGTCGGCGGTTGTGACCTCGTACCCCTCCTGTTCGAGGAGGATCGTCAGGAACTCGCGCAGCGATCGCTCATCGTCGATAACCAGGAGGTGGCCACGACTCATGCAGCCTCCTTATGCATCGGCAGTTCGACCCTGACGGTTGTGCCCGACCCGGGGGCGCTGTCGATAGAAACTGTTCCGTTGTGTTCGGCGACGGCGGCATATACCACTGCGAGGCCGAGGCCTGTGCCGCCGGGTCGAGTGGTTACGAATGGTTCGAAGGCTTGACGCCTGATCTCTTCGGTCATGCCGACACCGCTATCTCGCCACTGCAGGACCACTCGACCGCTCTGCTGGTTGGCTGATATCTCCAGCTCCCCACCATCGGGCATCGCCTGCAAAGCGTTTCGGGAGAGGTTCCAGAAAATTTGTCGGAGCAGATGCTCTTCACCGCGAAGCAAGAGTTTGCCGGGAACATCGAGGCGCAACTGGTGATGGTCTCGTCGCTCGTCTGATCGTTCGAGCAGATTGACGCAGTCGCGCAGCATGGCGCTCAGATTACAAGGCCCAAAGGTCGCCGCATCGGGCCTCGCGTATTCGAGGAAACCGTCGAGGATGCCAGACAGTCGGCGCGATTCGTCGACCAGAATGTGGAGTAATCGTTGGCCTTTGTCGCTGAGGTTTCCGGCTGATGCCAGCACCTGTGCAGATCCGGAGATCGAGGCGAGAGGGTTTTTGATTTCATGGGCCATGCGCGCGGCCATTTCGCCGACCGCAGCCATTCGTTCCTGCATCCGTTGACGCTCCGCTTCGACCTTGATCTCCGAGAGGTCCTGAAAGGTGATGATGAATCCCACCACACTGTTGTGCTCATCCGCGAGCGGACCGATGGTCATACCGAGCTTGAGGGCCGTAGATGACGCGGTGCCTTCGAGCCGTACGACGCTCCGATCACGGGCCCGGGTCTTCAGGAGACCCCAGGGGAGGTCCTCGAGCTGGATCAGGTCCTCGATATTGGACTCGAGGATTGCTTCTCCATCGACTATTTCGAGGATTCGCAAACCGGCAGGGTTGAGGTGGAGCAATTTGCCGTCGAGGTCGGTCGCAGCGATGCCCGCACCCACCGAACGCACCACGTGATCGGTGAGAGCGACAAAACGCTTCGTTCGTTCGGTCTCTTCCTGCAACCTGCTGTGGGCACTTCGCAGCGACTCGCCGAGGTAGGACACGAGAACCGCGAGCAATACGAAACCAACTACGTTCGTCAAGAGTTGAACGAGGACCCGCGAGGCCGGGATCGCGATCTGGATTCCGGTCAGGTTATCGGGAACAGGCAACAACTCGAAGACCATGAGGTCGACCAGGAGGCCGTAGGCAACCGCTGAAATACCGGCGAAGATGAGCCCGCCGCCTCGCATCAGAATTGCGGCGACCGCGATTACGGTCAGGTAGAGGAACGAAAACGGTGAGTAGATGCCGCCGGTGAAGTAGACGAAACCGGTCACCACCGCAATATCGCCGATGAGCTGAATCCACGACTGGACGCGCGGCGAAAGCCTTCGCGCATAGAGGACGAGGTAGATCAGAGAGAGTCCGTAACTGAAGAGAATCAGACCGTAGAAATTTCTCAGCGGTAAAATTCGCTGACTGTTGACCTGGATCAGCAGAATGCCGAGAAACAGGGCCGAGATGACGACCAGTCGGAGGCCCATAAGCCACCGCAGGCCATTCTGCGATGGAAACTGGGGGGGTGCCGCCGCGGCCACGCCCCCGATTTCAGCGGTCTCGAGCGACCGCCCGTCCATCAGCCGATCTGGCTGATCAACGAGAACATCGGCAGGTACATGGCGACCACGATGGTGCCGATGACGACGCCGAGGAATGCGATGATCACGGGTTCGATCAGCGCCATCATGCCTTCGACGGCGGCATCGACTTCGTCCTCGTAAAAGTCTGCGATCTTCGAGAGCATCGTATCCATCGCACCAGTCTGCTCACCAACCCCGATCATTTGGCAGACCATGGGAGGGAATTGCTCGGAGCGGGTCAGCGGTTCGGCGATGGTCTTGCCCTCCTCGACCTCCTTGCGGACTTGCATGAGAGCTTCCTCAATGACCGCGTTGCCTGCGGTCCGGGCGGTGATCTCGAGTGCTTCGAGGATCGCCACACCTGAGCTGAGAAGGGTGCCAAGAGTACGGCAGAAACGAGCAACGGCGATCTTGCGGAGAAGAATGCCGAGGACCGGCGTCTTGAGGATTATCTTGTCGATTTGATAGCGGCCGGCATCGGTCTGATAGTACTGGCGAAGGGCGAAGATGCCACCTCCCACGACCATAAAGATCAGCCACCAGAAATTGCCGATGAAATTCGACATGTTGACAACGACCTGGGTAAGGAACGGGAGCTGGCCGCCGAGGCCCTCGAAGAGGGCGGCGAAGACCGGAATTACTTTCCACAGAATGACGTAGACGACGACCACGGCAATCGTGACCACCGAAACCGGGTAGACCATGGCGGACTTGACCTGACCCTTGAGCTTGACATTCTTTTCGATGTACGTAGCAAGACGCTGAAGAATGGTGTCGAGGATACCGCCGGCCTCGCCAGCGGCGACCATGTTGACGTAAAGATCGTCGAAGGCCGGAGGATGCTTCCGCATCGCTTCGGCGAGCGAAGAGCCACCCTCCACGTCTTGCCGGACCTGCAGGATGATCTTTTGGAAGGTCTTGTTATCCTGCTGTTGGCCGAGAATGTCGAGGCATTGCACGAGCGGCAGACCGGCATCGATCATCACCGAGAACTGGCGGGTGAAGACAGCAATGTCCTTCGAGCTGACCCCGCCGCCAAATTTTGGCAACGCGATCTCTTTACCCTTCTCCTTGACCGTTGTGACGACGATCTGTTGGCGACGGAGTGCTGCGATCACCGCATCCTTGCTGTCGCCAATGAGCACGCCAGTCTGTGTCGCGCCGTTTCGATCGCGGCCCTTCCACTCATAACTGGGCATCTCAGTTCCTCCCTGCTCGCTGTGCGTCAGGGGTCGTGTTGACCGTGCCCACGCCCCGATTGATCATGTCCTGTAGTTCATCCGGATACGAGCTGTGCGCGAGTGCAACCTGCAGCGAGATCATGCGCCTGTGGTAGAGCGTCGCCAGCCCCTGATTGAAGGTCTGCATGCCGTGTTTGACCTGGCCTGCCTGCATCATCGAGTAGATCTGATGGATCTTGTCCTCGCGGATCAAGTTGCGGATCGCCGAGCTCGGAATCAGGACCTCGCAGCACAGGGCGCGGCCCTTGCCGGACGAGCGCCGCAACAACGACTGGCAGATGATGCCCTCGAGTGTGAAGCTGAGCTGGGCGCGGATCTGCGACTGCTGGTGCTCCGGGAATACGTCAACGATGCGGTTGATGGTCTGTGGCGCTGAGTTGGTGTGCAAGGTCGCGAACGTGAGGTGGCCAGTCTCGGCGATTCGCAGAGCGGACTCGATGGTCTCGAGATCGCGCATCTCACCGATCAGCACCACGTCAGGATCCTCACGGAGGACCGAGCGCAGTGCGGCGGGAAACGAGAGGGTGTCGGCGTGCAGCTCGCGCTGGTTGACCATGCATTTTTTGTGGGAGTGGAGATATTCTACCGGGTCCTCGATGGTGAGGATGTGGAGCGCATTTTCACGGTTGACCTTGTCGATCATCGCGGCCAGGGTCGTCGACTTTCCGGATCCGGTCGGACCGGTGACCAGGACCAGGCCGCGAGGCTTGTTGCACAGCGATTCCACCGCCGGCGGCAGCCCGAGTTCACGGAAACCAAGGATTTCATATGGGATACGTCGAAAGGCGCCGGCCACAGCTCCACGCTGCATGAAGACATTGGCCCGGAAGCGCGCAAGACCTTTGACGCCGAATGAAATGTCGAGTTCGAGGTGTTCCTCGAAACGGTGCTTCTGGGCGTCGGTCAAAACGGAGTAGGCCAGTTTCTTGGTATCTACCGCAGTCATCGGCGGGTGCGTGAGGGTTACCAGAATGCCGTCAACGCGAATCAATGGTGGCGAGTTGGTAGTGATATGGAGGTCGGTGCCGCCCTTTTCCACCATGGTCTTCAACAGTTGATGCAGGCTTACGGTCATCGACTTCCCCCCGACTACAGGATCGATTCGCGGACCACTTCGTCGATCGTGGTGATGCCGTCTCGAATTTTCTGCAGACCTGATTGTCTCAAACCGATCATACCCTCCTCCATTGCCTTGCGCCTCAGCTCGACCGCCGATGCGCCAGAGAGGATGAGCTCGCGGATGTCTTCGCCGACGACCATCACCTCATACATTCCGACGCGTCCCCTAAAACCGCGTTGGTTGCACTCTTCGCAGCCGCGTCCCCGAAAGAGTGTGATGTTGGGTGCCTCGGCCTCCGAGAATCCAACATTGAGCAGTGCCTGCAGCGGAACCTCCTCCGGCTGCTTGCACTTCTCGCAAATCCTGCGAATGAGCCGCTGTGCAACGATCAGATTGACGGAGGTCGCGACGAGGAACGGCTCGATACCCATGTTCATGAGGCGGTTAATCGTCGAGGGCGCATCGTTGGTGTGGAGGGTCGAGAGGACGAGGTGTCCGGTGAGCGCCGCCTTGATCGCGATCTCCGCGGTTTCGAAGTCTCGGATCTCGCCAACCAGTACGATATTCGGATCCTGCCGCAGGAAGGATCGCAGGGCGGCCGCGAAGTTGAGGCCAATCGACTCCTTCATCTGCACCTGATTGATCCCGACCAGCTGGAATTCGACGGGGTCCTCGGCGGTCATGATGTTGACCTCCGGGCTGTTGATCCGCGAGATCGCAGAGTACAGAGTGTTGGTCTTTCCCGAGCCGGTGGGCCCGGTGACCAGAACCATCCCATAGGGCTGGAAGATCGCCTCCTCGAAATACTTCAAGCTCGCTTTTTCGAAACCAAGCTTGGTCATATCGAGCATCAAATTGTCTTTGTCCAGCAGGCGCATGACGATCTTCTCGCCGTGCAGCGTCGGCAGGGTCGAAACGCGGAAGTCGAGCTCCTTGACCTTGCCCTGGAACTTCATCTTGAGTTTGATTCGCCCGTCCTGGGGAAGCCGCTTCTCGGCGATGTCGAGCTTGGCCAGAATCTTGATACGAGAGCAGATGGCGTCCCTGAACTTCAACGGCGGATTCATGATCTCGTAGAGCACGCCGTCGATACGGAATCGCACGCGATAGGATCTCTCGTACGGTTCGATATGGATGTCCGACGCGGCCCGCTTCAGGGCATCGGTGAGGATCAGGTTCACCAGGCGGACGACAGGCGCCTCTTCCGCGCCCGCTTCGAGGTCTGCGACATCGAGGTCTTCTTCCTCCTCCAGGACTTCGAGCGATGCCTCCTCGACCGTTGAGAGGTCCTCCATGACCTTCTTCAGTTCGATCGAATGCGATGAGCCGAAATACTTGTCAATGGCTTCCCGCAGCGCTTCCTCAGAGGCCACCACCGGCTCAACCCGGTATCCGGTGATAAACGTGATGTCGTCCATCGCAAAGACGTTGGATGGGTCGGTCATAGCCACCGTCAGAGTCGCCCCGGTCTTCGACACGGGAATGAACTGATATTTGCGCGCGACGTCGGCCGGAATCAGGCGAATGATGGATTCGTCGATGTCAAAGTGTTTCAGGTTAATTGAGGGCACACCATACTGCTGCGAAAGACAGTCGAGGATGTCCTCCTCGGTGACGTATTCAAGCGCCACCAAGTGTTCGCCGAGCCGTCCACCACTCTCTCTTTGTGCCTCGAGAGCTTTTGCCAGCTGAGCGTCTGTAATCAGCCTTGCCTTGATCAGGAGTTCGCCGATTTTTAGGGCCATACGTTCAATCCAATTCGAAAGACGTTCTCAGATTAAATTGTAGCACCTGGCTCGTCAGGAAGGAGCTTGTTAGCGGTCACATGTCCTTTGAGGACCCGATCTATCGTACCAAATAGCCGCGTGAAAAGAGTGATATCCAGCACGAATTAACGGGTATTTATAGATGGCTTACCGGATCAGCAACCCGCGAGCCGATTCCAAGATCTCTGCTGCAGTGACTTCCCGCTGAGGTCGGGTGCGTGCCGTTCCGGAAGGCACTGCGGTGGCGTCTGCAGCACCGGAGACAACAGCGGTGCGGGCGCCGAGGGGGCCATTGCGTCGCCAATCGCTGGCTAGAAAGACCGCCAATGTAGGTGATCCGAAGCTGGCAGCGAGGTGCATCGGGCCGGTGTCGCCGCCGAGAACCAGGGCTGCGCCGCCGAGCAGCGCCGCGAGCTCTCGAAGGTCGGTCGGCGGAGCAAGGTAGATACCGGTTCCGGCCGCCTCAACCACCGCTCTGGCTCGGGATTCCTCGCCAGGGCCCCACGCTACTACGACCTCGAGTCCGTCTCCGGCGAGACCACGCGCAACCTCGGCAAGGGTGCTTTCGGCGAGGACCTTGTGCGCGCCACCGGCCCCCGGCAACACCACCGCATACGGCATCGACCATTCGCCTGACGGAGCACGATCGCCAAGCCGATCCAACAGCCAGGAGCCATCGGGCGGAGAGAGCTCTGGGATCTCTGCGCCGACGGCCGCCACCATCGCGAGATTGGTGGCTACTATGTGCGCTTGCCCTGGAACGCCGCAGACCGTGTCCGTGTAGGCGAGGCCCGCCAAACGCTCGCGCCGCCAAGGCCGGGCAAGGCCAATCCGCTGTTCCGCTCTGGTCCAGCGCACCACCATCGCCGATTTCGAGGTCCCCTGTGGATCAATTGCGAGATCTGGTTGCAGCTCGCGCATCCGCGCCTTGAGAGCCGCGACCTCGGATCGAGTCGACGCCCCCAGGGGCCGCCGCCTCCAGGGGCCGGTGCGGGTGCAGAAGACGGAGTCGATGGCGGGATGGTCCTCGACAAGCGTCCTCAAGGGTTCCTCGACAACCCAGCTGAGATGGGGCTTGGACTCTAACGAGGCAAGGGCGCAGGCCAACGGCCAGGTGTGGACGATGTCGCCAAGGGCGGACAAACGGACGAGGACAATCCTCATGCTCGCCCTCCAGCCCAATTCGGAATTCGGAATTCGGAATTCGGAATGCCGCCCGCCCACTCCGTGGATATTTCGGATTTCGGATTTGCTGTCAACCTCCGGCCGACGCGTCGCACCGTCGCCTGCGGGCGCATCATGGCCTCCTCCTTCAGATGAGGCCTGATCCGCCTCAGCAGCCGCCGGCGGGTTCGGATTTCGGATTCTCCACCCAACAACCTGCT
>RCNF010002051.1_pt1 | contig 10776 bp, 12 predicted proteins | sample 2041311 | NCBI WGS metagenome assembly RCNF01 (sample SAMN09708228, study PRJNA481090) | Marine sediment metagenome, whole genome shotgun sequencing project. | biome: marine sediment; feature: ocean; material: sediment; isolation source: Sewage treatment plant 2 marine sediment (STP2) ... | reverse complement strand
CCTACATCCGTGTAGGTCGTATTTACAGCGTGTCTCAGGCGACGGGTACCAGTTCATGTCTCGGGTAGTATAAATATTGCCTCATCCAGGCAGTGTAAGAGTTATAGACAACACAGCAAAGTTAACGGGACAGCAGTGATAATTTAGGTTAAAAGTAACTGTAGGGTATAGGGGTTTTATATGCGTATAGAAATAGAAAAAGTTCAGAAATTTGGTAATGTTCTCGTGGACATGTTTCATTTCATGGCACTTTTTGTCATAGGTGCAACAGTAGTATGGTCTGCGGCTTATGAATATTTGCATATGATAGGAAAAGGTTATGCTGAGTTAAAGGATATCCTGTTGCTTTTTATCTATCTTGAACTGGGCGCAATGATTGGTATTTACTTTAAAACACATAAATTACCGGTGCAGTTCCTTATTTTTATTGCAATTACTGCTCTATCAAGGCACCTGGTAATTGACGTGCAGCATGTATCAGATGGTTTTCATCTATATTTGCTTTTAAGTATCACCGGTTCAATCTTGCTACTTAGTGGCGCACTTTTTGTTTTAACGTATACAGCTGCTAAATATGGTCGACCAGAAGATGAGATAAATGGAGGTAAAAAGTCATAGATACTTCCATTAGCTGGTAAAATAATATTACAGCAGATGCCTTTGGTGGCGGCTAACGTCTAAAAGATGAATAGCTAGATATTTTTTACTGAAGAGGATTCAGGGTTTTAGAATCCTTTTTTCTATGTTTTAATAGCAATATCCATAATTTTTTAAAAAGAGATTTTGATATGAAAAAGTGTAACAAAACCGTTAGTATTTTTACATTCATTTTTCTGGTTGCGAGTTTTTTGTTTGCACCAGTGAACCTTGTTATTGCTGATGAAACGTCATCTGAAAAGGCAACGTCTGACGCGGATAAGGATGCGGATAAGAAGAAAAAAGAGAAAGGGAAGGGTAAAAAAGGAGAAGGAAAAGGTGAGGGTGAAGAAGAGCCAGACTGCGAGTGATTCATAGTTTTATAAAATCAAATTTTAATTAGAGGAAAGAGTTATGAAATTACGAACATTATTAAGTTTGCTTGCCTTCTTGCTATTGATCCCAGGTTTAAGTTATGCCGCAGATCGGAAGATGGTGATTCAGATTACTAGTCAAGACCCCGTTACACAGAAGATGGCAGTAAACAGCGCAAAAAATTTGAAGAAGTTATTGGGTAAAGACTCAGTAGATGTCGAAGTCGTAGTATATGGTCCGGGAATAAGCATGCTTAAATCTTCATCTGGTTCGGCAGATAAAGTAAAAGCTCTGATGACAGATTATGGTGTCAATGTGAGTGTGTGTGACGGTGCGTTGAAGGCATATGCAAAAACACATGGTGGACATGAGCTTGAAATTATTGACGGCGTTAGCAAAGTGCCAACAGGTGCGATACGAATATTAGAGTTACAGGAAAAAGGATATGCGTATTTACGACCTTGATTGTTTCTGGTTGTAACGATGTGCTTTTTCGCATGAAACTACTGATCAAATAACCTTACACTAACTTATGAGAATTTATACCTATGGCTAAGCTTTTTACTGTTCTGTTTTCATTTATTGCTGGTGCTGTTGTGGTTGCAGCTATCGTTTTCTATTCATTGCCAGGCTTGATGATCAAGGAGATCCCCAGTCCTTATTCGTTTGACGAAACCCTTGAAAAAATTGAGGCCAATGCAAAAGCTGAGGGCTGGAAGGTACCTAAAACATGGAAAGTTAATTTTCAGAAAAATCTGTTAAAAGTGGTGAAAATTGATATTGGTCCAAACAAACTTATTAAAATGTGCGAACCCAAAGCCGCTGCAGACATTCTTATTCATGATGAATTAAAGCGTTTGTCTGTGATGATGCCCTGTACCATTGGTATATATGAAAAAAGTGATGGAAAAACGTATATCACAATTATGAATATGAAAATTCTTGGACTGCTGTTTGGTGATGTGGTAGATGGTATTACCAATGAACTTGCTCCCCAGATGGAAAGAATGGTTACCCTGGAACCTGCCGGTTAGGACCTTCGGTCTGAGCTTTTTAAACCAGTATCCCAGCAATTTAACTATCGTGCAGTACTAATACCCCTGAATAAAGGGTTTATTACAAGCAATTCCTTTGTAATATTATGGTAGTTTAAGCGTTGAATACGGTTTAAAAGGCGTTTTTATACATTTTGAATGTAAAAACCGCTACCTCTGGGTGCCTGACAAAGAAGCTCTGGCTGAACTGGCCAAGATTAGTCATCCTGAACTGGAGCATTTGATGTTAGGGCTTTAGCAGCCTGTTTCATGACTTTTTACCAATGTAGGTTAAATATGAATAAATTTATTGTTTACCTGTTGCTGGCGCTTTTCACAACCCCTGTCCTCGCGGTAGATAAATCCGTATTAACAAAAGACTGGCAGCATACTTCTCTGGGGCTCTATTTAACGGCACAGGAAGCCTATGATATGAAAATGACCAGTCCTGAGAAAGTGCTTTTTCTTGATGTGCGAAATCAGCCTGAAATTCATTACACGGGTATGGCTGATACTGTCGATGCCAATATACCCTACCGCTTTGATTCAACGGACTGGAAGCTGAAAAAAAACAGTATTTACGGCACCTTTAAAAAGCCAGAAAATCCTGACTTTGCTACTGCTGTTAAAGCACTGTTACAGGCCAGAAAGCTCACCAAAGACAGCCCGGTAATCATTATGTGTACATCGGGCAGTCGCGCACCTTTTGCGGCCAAAGTATTGATCGAGGAGGGTTTTACCAAAGTCTATACGCAGGTTGAAGGCTTCGAAGGTAAACGTGCTAAAACTGGACCCCGAAAAGGTGAGCGTATTGTCGGTGGCTGGAAAAATGTCGGCCTGCCATGGAGTTATGACTTGCTACCAGAAAAAATGTATTTTAATTTTGATCCTCAGCATGCCAAACCTTAAAACTAAGCATCCCAAAAACATTTCACCTCAGAGAACACTGAGTTTTACTTTGTTAACTGCGTCTACGCCGGCAGTTAACAATAAAAAGATTTTCTCTGTGCGTTCTGTGTCCTCTGTGGTGAATCTTTTTTTACTTTTACGTTTCAATGCTTGATCTATATCAATCTAATTGATGTATTTCGTATGTAGAGTCAGTTAGAAATAATAATAAAAATGTCGTTAATATAATTTAAGGGTTGATGTATGAAAATGTTAGTCAAAGAGTATGTAGTTGCTCGCCAGTTATTTTTTTGGCAATCATAAGATGAACCTCTCCGGTATTCTTATTATATCCACGCCATCGGAAATCGATACCCTGATCGAAACACTCAACGCCATGCCCGACGTCGAGGTTCACCATATTGATCGAGTCAGCAGCAAACTTATTGTTGTGCAGGAAGCAGAATCCATTCACAACGAAGTGGACGGTCTGAAAAAGATCAAGAAGCTACCGGGGATTGTGCTTGCCGATATGGTCTATCACTACCTGGCAGATGACGAAAGCCTCGCCCCTGAAAATATACCTGAAGATCTGGATGAATATACCGGTTTGCAGCAGTCTGCAGTGCCCGCGTATCTTAATGATTAATACTCAATGATTAAGGCAGCTCTGATTAATTATCCAGTAAGTTCAAAAACCAGAAAATTCCGGAGTCGATTTCCGGTAAGCCCATAATCCCGTTGGAGGTCCAAGATGGAACAAACGCGTCGTGAATTCCTGAAAACCAGTGTTGCTGCATCAGCTGCTGTAACCGTTGGCGTATCAATTAGCCCGACTGCTTTGGCAGCAAGCAAAGAAAATGAAGCCGACTGGCAATGGGACAAGAGTGTCTGTCGATTCTGTGGCACTGGCTGCGGCATTATGGTGGCGACTAAAGATGACAAAATTGTTGCCACCAAGGGCGACCCCGATGCACCGGTTAATCGTGGCCTGAACTGTATCAAGGGTTATTTCAACGGCAAGATCCTGTACGGAAAAGATCGACTGACCAAACCGCTGATGCGTATGACGGACGGTAAGTTTGATAAGAACGGCAAGTTCCACCCGGTTTCCTGGGAACAGGCATTCGACGAGATGGAAAAACAGTTCAAGAAAACTTACAAGGATATGGGACCACACGGTGTCGCCGTATTTGGTTCCGGCCAGTACACCATTCCTGAAGGTTACACCATGGCCAAGTTAATGAAGGCCGGTTTCCGCAGTAATAATATCGACCCGAATGCGCGTCATTGTATGGCCTCTGCGGTGGTTGGTTTTATTCAGACTTTCGGTATTGATGAACCATCCGGTAACTATGACGACATCGAACACGCCGATACGGTGGTTAGCTGGGGCGCCAACATGGCCGAGTGCCATCCTATTCTGTGGGCGCGTGTATCTGATCGAAAACTGGCCGATGAGGATAATATCAAACTCATTAACCTGACAACCTGTTCCAACCAGACATCCGATATTGCCGATTCAGAAATTGTCTTTAAGCCGGGCACCGACCTGGCCATTATGAATTATATTGCGCGTGAAATCGTCAAGCGTGATGCGGTCGATCATGATTTTGTTGAAAAACATTGTGTGTTTGCCACCGGTCCTTATGACATTGGATATGGTATGCGTGGCACTTCCGAATATGCTTTTGACGCGGAAAAAGATACCCAGGCAAAAGAGCTTGAGGTTACACTGGACAAGTATGAAGCTATTGGTCAGCGTCGTACGGAAGGCGAAAAGGTCAAACAAAACAACCGTAAAAAACCAGTCAAACACTGGCAGATTGGCTTCGAAGATTTTAAAAAGGGTGTCGAACCCTATACCCTGGAATTTGTTGCTGAACTGTCCAAGGGTGATGTCGATGAATCAATGGAGTCGTACAAAGAGAAGCTGAAAGCACTCGCTGATGCCTATATTGAAAAAGACCGCAAGGTTACCAGCTTCTGGACCATGGGATTCAATCAGCACTACCGTGGCAGCTGGGTCAACGAGCAGGCCTACATGGTACATCTGTTGTTAGGCAAGCAGGCAATGCCAGGTAATGGTGCATTCTCTCTTACTGGTCAGCCATCCGCTTGCGGCACTGCACGAGAGGTCGGCACCTTTGCGCATCGTCTGCCAGCAGATCTGGTGGTAATGAATCCTAAACACCGTGCATTTTCTGAAGACATCTGGAAACTCCCGGCAAAAACTCTGAATCCAAAAGTTGGCGCGCATATCACCAAGATTCTTCGCAGCATGGAAGATGGCTCGATTAAATGGGCCTGGGTACAGGTCAATAACCCGTTCCAGGCTTCGGGCAATGCCAACCACTGGATCAAGGCAGCACGTAAGTCTGATAACTTCCTGGTGGTATCCGATCCGTATCCAACTGTGTCGGCCAAAGTCGCCGACCTGATTCTGCCAACCGCAATGATTTTTGAAAAATGGGGACTGTATGGTAATGCCGAGCGGCGTACCCAGGGCTGGCGTCAACAGGTCAACCCACCGGGTGAGGCTATGGGCGATGTCTGGCAGGGACTGGAGTTCGCCAAGCGTTTCAAATTAAAAGAGGTCTGGGGTGAGCAAAAAATTCCTGGATTAAAATCAAAAGGTTTTGATGATGGCACACTGCCCAGCGTAATGGATGAAGCCGTCAAGATGGGGTATTCACCGGAAGATACATTATATGATGTGCTGTTTGCCAATGCAGAAAACAAAAAGGTCAAATGGCCCAATGATCCCGCTGTAACCAAAGGCCACGGTAACCATATTGCCGAAAAACTTGGCGATGGCTGGTTCCCTGAAAAGGCACTGTTCGATGAATACCGTAAGTTTGGCGTTGGTCATGCACATGACCTGGCGACCTTTGATACCTATATGCGTGATGACGTGCGTGGTCTTAAATGGCCAGTGGTAAACGGCAAGGAAACCGAGTGGCGCTTTAATGAAAAATACGATTCTTATGTTACTAAAGGCGCAGGTTTTGAATTTTATGGCAAGGCGCTGAAGGCGACGCCAACCGGCAACCTGGATAAACCAACCAGTAAGGAAAAGAAAAGTCTTGCTGGCAAGGCCAAAATTTTCTTCCGTCCTTATGCAGCGCCTCCAGAGCAACCAGATGATAACTATGATCTGTGGATGTCCACCGGTCGTGTCCTCGAACACTGGCATACCGGCACCATGACGCGTCGTGTGCCGGAGCTGCATCGTGCGGTACCCAGTGCGCAGGTATTCATGCATCCTGATGATGCAAGCAAGCGTGGTTTGCAGCGCGATGACCTGGTCTGGATCGAGTCGCGCCGCGGCAAGGTCAAGGTGCGTATAGAAACCGCAGGTCGTAACCGGCCGGCTAAAGGTTATACGTTTGTACCTTTCTTTGATGAATCTGTGATGATCAACAAGGTGGCGCTGGATGTAACCTGTCCGATGTCCAAGGAACAGGACTTCAAAAAATGTGCAGTCAAGGTCTATAAGGCCTGATTTGTTTAGCTACCGGGGCCTGATTTAATACTCTGTCCCGGTATCATTCAAAGAGTCTGTATCATGGCAAAAAAGTCATCACGTCGGGAATTTCTGACCAGGTCAGTACAGGGGGTTGCCCTGGCTACAACCGGCGGTCTTGTCTGGTCTTACCTGCTGCAGCAACAGGCACACGCCGCACCACATGCCATTCGCCCGCCGGGTGCACATGAAAAATCAGACTTTACTGCTAAATGTATCAAGTGTGGCCAGTGCGTACTTGACTGTCCCTACGATACCCTGAAGCTGGCAGCTGCTGGTGAGATGATACCGATTGGTACCCCTTATTTTATTCCGCGTGAAGTACCGTGTTATATGTGCGAGGACATTCCCTGTGTGAAAGCCTGTCCAACAGGGGCGCTTGATCCTTCACTGGAAAATATTGCAGATTCACGCATGGGGCTGGCTGTTATCGATATCGAGAACTGCCTGTCGTGGTTAGGCTTGCGTTGTGAAATCTGTCATCGTGAGTGCCCGGTGCAGAACAAGGCTATTACCATTGAACACCATCCTCGCAAGATTAGTAAACATGCCATGTTCGTGCCACTGGTGCATAGCGATTTCTGTACCGGCTGCGGCGTTTGCGAAAAGGTCTGTCCTACAGAGGTGGCTGCAATACGTGTGGTACAGCCGGAACTGGTGCAGGGTGTAATTGGTGAACATTACCGGCTGGGCTGGAAAACGGATACCCCCATTACACAGGAATACAAACCGCAGCAACGTAGCAATGAGCAGGATACACCGGCAACGGGTCTGGATTACCTGAACCAGGGTGAAATCTGATGGCCGCTGATAATAATACAGTTAAATTAGGACCCACTATCAAATTAGGACCCAATGGCAAACCGGTCAGGCCATTTGTCATGCCATTAACCTTAACCGGCAAGTTAAAGGTCTGGCGCTTTATAATATATCGACGTTTAGTGCAGCTGAGCACGCTGCTGCTGTTTTTTGGCAGTGCTCACTGGGGCTGGGCGATTGCCGAAAAACCTTTATTAATGGGTAACCTCAGTTCATCAACGTTACTGGGTGTTATACCACTGGCTGATCCTTTTGCGGTGCTGCAAATATTTTTAACTCAGCACGTATTAAACAATGAAGTCATTATCGGTGCCGGCATCGTTTTGTTGGTTTATACCGTATTAGGTGGGCGTGTGTGGTGTTCATGGGTCTGCCCGATCAATATGGTAGCCGATCTTGCTGCATGGTTAAGACGCAGGCTGCCAATAAAAGACCGTTTTATTCTAAGCCGTAATGTTCGTTATACGGTTCTACTTCTAAGTTTGATCCTCTCCGTACTGACCGGTGTTGCTGCTTTTGAATGGGTTAGCCCGATCAGCATGTTGCACCGTGAACTGATTTTTGGTGTCGGTATGGGCTGGATGGCCATTCTGGGTGTTTTTATTTTTGACCTGTTTGTCTTGCGTGATGGCTGGTGTGGTCATCTGTGTCCCTTAGGTGCCTTTTATGCACTGGTTGGAAAAGTAGCACCGCTTAGAATTTTATTTGATACACCCACCTGTACGTATTGCGGCGAGTGTGTAGGTGTCTGTCCTGAACCCAAAGTATTGAACTTTAAACAAGCGGCAGAGACTGGAATGATAGCCTCGGGCGAATGTTCTAATTGCGGGCGATGCATCACTGTATGCCCTGAAAATACCTTGTGTTTTGGTCTGCGAGGGCAGAATAGTAAGCAGAGCGGCACAAATAATAAATCATCCCATAAACTTAACTCACATCACAGGAGTGCAGCATGAAAATTAATATCCTATTGGTCAGTACCCTGTTGGCCACTATCGGCATTGTTAGCTGTCAAACGACCGGCTCGGTTGACGAGGCCAGTGTAGGTATTGGCGCAGACGGTGTATTTAATGACCCGTCTCCAAGTACGTTTGATTACCCGACTACCAAGGCTGGTGAAAGCGACCGAATTGCAAAGTCTTACCACACTGCACCGCCAATGGTTCCACACACAGTTGATGAGTATTTGCCTATTACGATGGAGACAAATGAATGTTTGGAGTGTCATGACAAGCCGAAGTATATTGATAGGGAATATGTCAAAGGCAAAAAACTGGCAATGCCAGAGAGTCACTACGGTGGTTTTGGCGGTAAGGGCGACAAAGATGAAGTATCCGGTGCACGTTATACCTGTTCGCAATGCCATGCCCCCGTTTCTGATGCGCAGCCATTGGTAGAAAATATATTCTGATGCTAGTCTACTGATTAGCGTTTGTGGTTTGAGTGAGTGATCTGCTGGTGAGCTACGGGTGACTAAAAAGCTAAGAGAACAATCTAACGGACAACCTGACCCTGGCAGAAGAGCTCTGTTGACGGGTTCTTTTCTAACCCGGAAAGGGCGCGAAAGCATGCAACACCGCCAAAAGCCGTTAGGGTCGTGTCCACCCTGGCATCAGCAGGTGATGGAATACAGCAGTGACGCATGCAGCAGATGTGAGCAGGAGTGTGTTACTTCCTGCTCACAGGATATTATCAGCTTACATCCGGAAGGACATGCTTATGCTGGTAGACCCTGGCTGGATTTGTCTGTTACTGGTTGTACCTTTTGTGGTGATTGTGCTGAAGCCTGTCCGTCAATTAAAAGTCACGACCGGGAATTTGCACAGATAGGGAATTTACAGCTTGCTAAAGTAACCTGCCTGGCATGGAATGATGTATTTTGTATGTCCTGCATCGGCAAATGTGATGCCAGGGCTTTGCGACTGGATAAACGACGCAGACTGATATTGAACGACAGTTTGTGTACCGGTTGCGGCATGTGCATCCACGCTTGCCCGATTGATGCGCTGGCTATTCAGTGTGGATAAATAAACTGACTGGATTATTTCAGTAAACTATTGAAAATTAAGTTAAGAAGGCTTAATGTTGACAACACGATATATTTTCATGTTTATTCAGTTAGTTAATATATAAGATTAGATATCAATATGTTTTTTTTAAAATAAAAACAGTTTTACCCAATAGGAGAAATTATGAAGCGATCCACTCTATTGCAAACCGCATTGTTTACATGGGGTTTGTCATTTTCTGTCGCATCCATTGCTGGTGGTGCCAGCGGTGAAATGCTGGGAAACACATGCGCCGGTTGTCATGGTACCAATGGCATCAGTAATGGTCCGGCATCACCATCACTTGCTGGCATTGATTACGACTATATGGTTGAGGCAATGAAACAGTTCCAGGCAGGTGAACGCAGATCTACTATTATGACCCGTATAGCCAAGGGTTACAGTGATGCTGATATTGAGGCCATGTCAAAATATTTTGCTGAAAAGAAACATGTTCTGGCCAGTCAAGAATTTGATGCAGAGGCAGCTAAAAGAGGTAAAAAGCTACACAAGAAATACTGTAAAAACTGTCATGGAGATACTGGTGCTTCGGAAGACTTGGATGATGATTCCGGTATGCTGGCCGGCCAGTGGAAGCCTTACCTGAGATACACATTTGTCGACTACCAGGCCGGCGAGCGTGAGATGGGTAAGAAAATGAAGAAAAAATTCAAAAGTTTGCATAAAAAAGCCGGAGAACAAGGCATTGCCGATCTGATTGAATACTACGCCAGCCAGAAATAAGAGGAAAAAACATGAGTGATTTTACACGTAGAAAATTTTTAAAGGCTGGTTTTGCAGTTGCGGCTGCCGGAGCCAGTTTGTCATATGGCAGTTTTGCCATTGGTGGTTCGACTAAGAAAGTTGTCATAGTTGGTGGTGGTATCGGTGGCGCAACGGCTGCTAAATACATCCGCATGATGGATTCATCTATAGATGTTACGGTAATAGAAGCCAACAAGAATTATTACACCTGTTTTATGAGTAATGAAGTGCTCAGCGGTGAGCGTACCCTGGATTCCATCAAGTTTGGTTACAGTGGACTTAGTAAACACGGCGTGAATATAGTCAATGACGTGGTAACCGGTATTGACGCCGACAAGCGTGTTGTAAAAACAGCCGGTGGTGATAGCTTTAGTTATGACCGCTGCATTGTTGCACCAGGCGTTGATTTCAAATGGGAGGCTATTGAGGGTTATGATGCAAAGATTGCCGAGAATACACCGCATGCCTGGAAGGCAGGTCCGCAGACAGCCACCTTACGCAAACAACTGGAAGATATGAAAAATGGCGGTACCTTTGTTATGGTGCCACCGACCAATCCATTCCGCTGCCCCCCTGGTCCTTATGAGCGTGTTGCACAGATAGCGCACTACTTCAAAGAGCACAAACCAAAATCCAGCATTATTATTCTGGATCCGAAGAAAAAGTTCTCCAAGTTTGGTCTGTT
>RCNF010002610.1_pt1 | contig 10780 bp, 6 predicted proteins | sample 2041311 | NCBI WGS metagenome assembly RCNF01 (sample SAMN09708228, study PRJNA481090) | Marine sediment metagenome, whole genome shotgun sequencing project. | biome: marine sediment; feature: ocean; material: sediment; isolation source: Sewage treatment plant 2 marine sediment (STP2) ... | reverse complement strand
CCGCTGCTTCGATCTCCTGACCCTTCTTGTAATTGCGCACGGCATCTTCGCCCGGGTCATCCCAGGAAATATCGGAAAGATGCACGAGGCCGTCGATTCCACCGTCGAGACCGATGAAGATTCCGAAGTCTGTGATCGATTTGATCTGACCCGATACCTTATCCGAACGGTCGAAGGTCGCTGCGAATTCGGCCCATGGATTCGATTTGCACTGCTTGACACCAAGCGATATACGACGACGTTCTTCGTCGATTTCGATAACCATGACTTCGACTTCTTCACCGACCTGAACAACGCGTGACGGGTTAACGTTCTTGTTGGTCCAGTCCATTTCAGAAACGTGAACAAGTCCCTCAACACCGTCTTCGATTTCGACGAAGCAACCGTAGTCTGCGATGTTCGTAACCTTACCGAACAGGCGAGTCTGCGGCGGATAACGGCGTGCGAGATCATGCCAAGGATCATCTCCGAGCTGCTTCATGCCAAGCGATACACGCTGGCGTTCGCGATCGAACTTGAGGATCTTGACGTCGATTTCCTGACCCACTTCAACAATCTCGGAAGGATGCTTAACGCGCTTCCAGGCCATGTCCGTGATGTGCAGAAGACCATCGATTCCGCCGAGGTCGACGAATGCGCCGTAATCGGTAAGGTTCTTGATAATGCCTTTAACCGTGTTGCCTTCCTGAAGTTCCTTCAGGAGTGCTTCACGCTCTGCGGAGTATTCTTTCTCAACAACAGCACGACGTGATACGACGACGTTGTTACGTTGTTGATCCAGCTTAATAACCTTGAACTCGAGTTCCTTACCTTCAAGGTAAGCGGGATCGCGGACCGGACGAACATCAACCAATGAACCCGGCAGGAATGCACGGACATTGTCGATTTCGACGGTAAAGCCACCCTTAACCCGACCATTGATGATGCCTTCAACAACCGCACCTTCTTCAAAGGCCTTCTCAAGATCGATCCAGGTGCGCGCACGAATCGCTTTTTCGCGGGAGAGCTTGGTCTCACCAAAGCCATCTTCAACGGCATCCAGTGCGACTTCAACTTCATCACCGACGGCGAGTTCAGTTTCACGCTTATCGTTCTTGAACTGTTCTCTGGGGATAACGGCCTCAGACTTGAGACCTGCACTGACGAGTACAACATCGTCATTTATTGCCACGATGGAACCCGGCTTTATTTGTTTACTGGCAAAACTTTCTTCAAATAATTCAGCAAAACTTTCAGACATGTTAGTTAATCCAAGGGAACCTTGTGTTCCCACCCAAACGTCGACATGCATCCTGCGACCGACGGTCATAACAAAAAAAGGAGCGAACATCCTGTCCGATCCTATCCATTTACCTTTTCTGGAGTTTAGAGTTCTGCGACCAAATCCAGGACTGTTTGTGTAACAGCTTCGATGGACTGACCTGATGAATCCAGAATCCTGGCATCCGCTGCAGGCCTTAACGGGGCTACCGATCGCTCGGAATCCCGCCGGTCACGGTCCTCTATGTCCCGTGAAAGCGCGGCAAGGCTAACATCCATACCCTTGTCTTTCAACTGCTTATAGCGCCTTTTGGCCCGTTCCTCAGCACTCGCTGTAAGGAAAATTTTGAGCACTGCGGAAGTAAACACATGGGTCCCCATATCGCGCCCGTCAGCCACCAGACCCGGCGCCCTCTGGAAGGCCCGTTGGCGCTCCAAAAGTGCGTCCCGAACCGCTGCATGGGCTGCCACGGTTGAGGCTCCCGCCCCGGTCGATTCCTTGCGGACCTCACCGGTCACATCCTGGCCTGACAGCCAAATGCGCTCGGATCCGTCCTCATGGCTGTCAAACTGGACATCGAGCCCGCGGGCAATCTCCGCCACAGCCACCGCATCGTCCAGCGAAATACTGCGGTCGCCCGCCGCAATGGCCGTCAGGCGATACAGCGCACCGCTGTCCAGCAGGTGAAACCCAAGTACATCCGCGACTCGCCGTGCGATGGTGCCCTTGCCTGAACCACTCGGTCCGTCAATAGCGATTACGGGGGGAGTTACGGTCACTGTCACCTTAGTTACTCATTCACAGGGCGAATGTTCGCGCCGATTGATGCCATACGGTCGCAAAAACCGGGAAAAGAGGTATCCACAGCGGCCACATCTTCTACCAGCACCTCGTCGCTGGCGACCGTGCCCGCTAACGCTAATGACATAGCGATGCGATGATCGCCATGGCTTTGTACCGTACCACCCGAAAACTGACCGCCATGCACAACCGCGCCATCGGCCGACTCGTCGACCTGAATCCCCAGATTTCGCAGTCCTTCTGACATGGCCGCGATACGGTCACTTTCTTTGACCCGGAGTTCACCGATACCGGAAAACTCCGTTGTACCGCTTGCGGCCGCCGCCGCCACAAACAATACGGGAAACTCATCGATTGCGAGCGAGACTAACGCCGGATCTACCAGCCCACCCTGCAGCCGCGAAGACCGTACGCGAATATCGGCGACGGGCTCTTCGCCAAGCAACTGCGGGTTATCAAGCGTGATATCAGCTCCCATGCTTTGCAGGATGTCGATTATGCCCGTCCGCGTTGGGTTTACACCCACATTGGTAATCTGAATATCAGCATTTTCGGCCAACAGCGCCGCCAACATAACGAAAGCAGCAGACGAAAGATCTGCCGGTACTCTTACATTACAACCGCGCAGCCGTTGGCCACCCGCCACACTGATTTTTCCATTCGCGGTGGAAACCGACACGCCCATCGAGCCCAGCATGCGTTCAGTATGATCCCGGGTTACTGCTGGCTCGGTCACGCTGGTCGTACCATCTGCGTACAAACCGGCCAAAAGCACTGCTGACTTGACCTGCGCGCTCGCAATCGGCAATTCATAATCGATCGCTTGCAGTGCGTTTGTTCCGTGAATTTGTAGTGGCGGCTTGCCGTCGAGACTGTCGATTCTTGCGCCCATTGCCATCAGCGGCTTGATGATTCGCCCCATCGGACGACCGGTTAACGATTCGTCACCTGTTAATACGCAGTCGAATGGCTGGCCGCTCATGAGCCCGGCCATTAATCGCATCGCTGTGCCGGAGTTGCCGAGATCCAGGTAGGCAGCAGGCGCTTTCAAACCCTGTAGACCAACGCCTTCGACCAAAATATCAGTCGCACCTGGCTGTTGAATCTCAACCCCGAGTGCTCGCATTGCCGCCAATGTGGCCAGACAATCCTCACCTACGAGGAAACCACTGACCGTCGTACGGCCCTCCGCAATGCTGCCGAGCATTAACGCTCGATGCGAAACCGATTTGTCACCGGGTACGGTGACGGAGGCATCGCGAACACTGGATGGAGTAACCTGGAAGTCCATGCAGAAAGCCTGTCAACCAATCGCCTTGGGATAAGCACCCAACACTCTAAATAATGAACTGTTTTTCTCAAGGTTCGCCAAAGCGTCTGATACAGGCGATTCTTCCGCGTGGCCTTCAATGTCAATAAAGAACACGTAGTCCCACTTCTTGCGCTGTGACGGACGAGATTCGATTCGGGTCATACTGACGCCCTGCTCTGCCAACGGCAGCAACAAATGGTGTAGCACGCCAGCTCCGCCGGCGGTATCGCTGGTCGATACCAAAATGGTCGTCTTGTCCTTGCCGCTGGCCGCAAGCAGTTTCCGGCCAACCACCAGGAATCGCGTCGCGTTGTCTGGACGGTCCTCAATGTTATTGACCATGATCTTGAGTTCGTAAACGTCGGCAGCGACTTCCGGGCCAATTGCCGCTGTGCCGTCTTCATCGCGTGCGCGTCGCGCGCCGGCCGCATTACTCGACATACCGATGAGTTCCACCTGCGGCAAATACTCCCGCAACCAGCCACGGCATTGCGCCAATGACTGTTCATGCGCACAAATACGCTCGATATTCTCGAGCCCCTGCATCTTTCCCATGAGGTGTTGTTCGATCTTGAGTTCGATCTCACCCGCGATTTTCAAGGGTGACGTAAGAAACATATCCAGAGTGTTATTGACGGAGCCCTCTGTCGAATTCTCTATCGGGACAACGCCGAAATCTGCTGCGCCGCATTCGACTTCCTGAAATACCTCGTCAATCGAATGGAATGGCAACGCCCGGACTGAATGTCCAAAATGTTTGAATACGGCGGTTTGCGTAAAGGTACCTTCCGGACCAAGAAAGCCGATTTTCAGCGGTTCCTGCTGGGCGAGACATGCCGACATGATCTCGCGAAATAACCGCAACATTTCTTCGTCGCGTATTGGGCCGTCATTGCGCTCGAGAACATTGCGCAAGACCTCTGCTTCACGCTCAGGGCGGTAATAATCGACGGCCGAGGCGAGCTTACCCTTTGCAACGCCCACCTCTTGCGCGATTTTCGCGCGCTCATTAATTAGCGTCTGAATACGCTCATCGACGTCGTTGATACGATTGCGGATCTCCGCGAGATCCAGGGCCTTGTTTTCTTTGCCCGAGCCAGCCATGCCTTACCTGTACCGAAAACCCAATGGAATCCTGAGGTTATACAGGCTTACCGAGATTTCGCAACGTCAGCACACCTTCTATGGAGCCGATTTCATCGATGAGTTCCTGTGAAGGCTCTCCATTGACGTCAACAATCGTGTACGCGAACTCGCCGACTGACTTATTCAGCAAGTCCTCAATATTCAGACCTGCATTCGCAATGCAGGTGGATACCTGCCCCACCATGTTGGGCACATTGGCATTGGCGAGCGTGATTCGCCATGCATCGAGTCGCGGCAATTGGGCTTCCGGAAAATTGACTGAGTGCCGAACATTGCCGTTCTCCAGATAATCCTTGACGTTTTCCGCCACCATGATTGCGCAATTTTCCTCTGCCTCGGCGGTCGATGCACCCAAGTGAGGTAACGCGACTGCTTTCGGGTGTGCGATTAATTCGGGTGTCGGAAAATCACTTACGTAGGCGTGCAATTTGCCGCTATCGAGTGCTGCGATAGCAGCCGAGTCGTCTACAACACCACCGCGCGCAAAGTTAACCAGGACGCCGCCGTCCTGCATCAATGCGATGCGATCCACATCCACCATGTTTCGCGTCGCATCCAATAGCGGCACATGCAATGTTACAAAGTTTGCGTGCTGGAATAACTCATCCAGAGTTTCCACGCGCTTGACACCGGACGACAGCTGCCAGGCGTTGCGTACTGTAATGGCTGGGTCAAAACCGATGACGGTCATGCCCAGCGCAAGCGCTGCGTTTGCAATTTCAACACCGATCGCACCTAAACCAATCACGCCCAGCGTCTTGCCCGGAAGTTCAAAGCCCACAAATTGTTTCTTGCCAGCTTCTACGGCTTTATTAAGTGCGTCACCTGTTTCGTCCAGTGTTGCAACGTAGTCACTGGCGCGACAAAGATTGCGAGCACCAATAAGCATCCCCGCGATCACGAGTTCCTTAACCGCATTCGCGTTCGCTCCCGGCGCATTAAAAACCGGAACGCCACGAGCGCTCATCGCGTCGATAGGAATATTGTTGGTGCCAGCACCAGCACGCCCGACCGCGGCCACTGTTTCCGGAACATCCATCTCATGCATGTTGTGCGAGCGCAATAAAATAGCGTCTGGATGAGTAATTTCCGATGCGGTTTCGTACCGCTCTCGAGGCAGCCGCCGCAATCCTTCGACGGCGATATTATTGAGTGTCAGTATTTTAAACATTTTCCTATCCGTGAGTCCGTTCGAACTCAGCCATAAATGTAATTAACGCATCCACAGCTTCTTCGCTGACGGCGTTGTAAATTGATGCGCGCATGCCGCCGACGGAGCGGTGACCTTTTAGATTCGTCAAATCTGCGGCTTTGCTTTGCTCAAGAAATGCGGCGTCCAGTGCGCTGTCTGCGAGAATGAACGGAACGTTCATCCAGGAGCGGCAGTCTTTCTCAACAGGGTTGGTGTAGAAGGCCGAATCGTCGATCGCCTTGTACAGTTTGCTTGCCTTGCGCTCATTGATAACGGCTATTGCTTCGACGCCGCCCTGGTCCTGCAACCATTGGAAGACAAGATCAGCGACATACCAGGCGAATGTTGGTGGCGTATTCGTCATGGAATCTGAATCGGCGTAGGACTTCCAGGTCATCAGATGCGGGTTATCTGCACGAGCGCGATCCAGTAAGTCATTCTTCACTATGACCAGCGTAATTCCAGCAGGACCAATATTCTTTTGGGCACCCGCGTAAATCACACCGAAACGACTAACGTCGATCGGGCGTGACAGGATGGTGCTGGACATGTCTGCAACCAGAGGAACATCACCGCCCGGTACAAAATGAAACTCGACGCCGGCTATCGTTTCATTGGGCGTGTAATGTAGATAGGCCGCGTTGTCGCTGCGGCTCCAGGTTGACTCGTCCGGGATGTAAGTGAACTTCTTGTCAGATGCGTCGGCCGCTAAGTTAGCTGTGCAGAACTTCGCCGCTTCGCCCACAGCTTTCTTGCCCCAGCTGCCCGTTACGATGTAGTCGGCCGTGTCGCCCGGTGCAGTGAGGTTCAATGGTGTCATTGCCATCTGCATCGTCGCACCGCCCTGCGGAAACAATACGCTGTAGTCATCAGGGACTGCTAATAAATCCCGTAAAGTCGCTTCGGAGCGAGCCGCTAACTCAACGAACTCCTTGCCGCGGTGACTGACTTCCATGACCGACATACCAGTGCCCTGCCAGTCGGGAATATCTTCTTGAATTCGTTGCAGTACTTCGAGGGGTAGTGCCGCGGGACCGGCACTAAAGTTGTAAACGCGAGACATGTCTTTAAGAGCCTTCTTCTTCCTCAATCGCTTCAATTCGGGCCAGCCCGACCAACCGCTGGTCTTTTTCAACTCGAATCAGTCGGACGCCTTGTGTGTTGCGTCCCATGATTGAAATATCGTTAACGCCCGTACGCACGAGAGTGCCATTCGAGCTGATCAGCATGACTTCGTCGTCTTCCGCCACTTGTACTGCACCGACTGTCTTGCCGTTTCGATCCGATGTCTGGATCGCGATAACGCCCTGGCCGCCGCGACCCTGGACCGGGAAGTCATCCATGGGTGTTCGCTTGCCATAGCCGTTTTCTGTTGCCGTGAGTATCAATCCTTCACGCATGATCGAGAGTGCTATCACTTCGTCACCATCAGGTAACTTGATACCCCGAACGCCGGCGGCACCACGTCCCATTGCTCGAACGTCCGCCTCTTTAAAGCGAATAGATTTGCCATGACTGGCGACCAGCAAGACTTCTGCATTTCCGTCAGTGATCTCGACGTTGACGAGTTTGTCATCGTCCCGTAAATCGAGCGCAATAATGCCATTGGCGCGAGGGCGCGAGAACTGACTCAATGGAGTTTTCTTAACCGTGCCGCCGGATGTCGCCATAAAGACGAAGTGTCCCTCGGCATACTCACGAATCGGCAATACAGCGTTGATTCGCTCGCCTTCTTCCAGCGGCAGCAAATTGACGATCGGCTTGCCGCGAGAACCGCGACTGGCCTGCGGCACCTGGAAGACCTTCAACCAGTACATCTTGCCGCGACTGGAGAAACACAGAATAGTGTCGTGCGTATTAGCGACGAACAGTTTGTCGATGAAATCTTCGTCTTTGACCTTCGTCGCCGAACGACCACGCCCGCCCCGTTTTTGGGCTTGATAGGCCTCAATAGGCTGCGCCTTTGCATAACCGCCATGGGACAGTGTTACGACAACCTCTTCCTCAGGAATCAGGTCTTCAACGCTTAAATCCGAGTGATCCTGGATGATCTCTGTACGACGTTCATCACCGTATGCATCGCGTATCTCGATCAACTCGGTTTTGATGACGTCGAGCAGCAGATCCGGATTCGCCAGAATACTAGAAAATTCTTTAATATTCTCTAATATCTCTTTGTATTCTTTAACGATTTTGTCTTGCTCAAGACCGGTCAAACGATGTAAACGGAGGTCGAGGATTGCCTGCGCCTGCACGGGCGAGAGACGGTAATTGCCATCAATGAGCCCGGATAATGTATCCAGGCCATCCGGCCGGGTATCCATGTCACCGGCTCGCTCGAGCATTTCGGTAACCGCCCCTGGCGCCCAGTCACGGCCCATCAGGCCGGCTTTTGCCTCTGCCGGTGACGCAGAACCCCTGATGAGGGCAATAACCTCATCGATATTCGCCAATGCAACCGTCTGCCCTTCCAGGACGTGAGCACGATCACGGGCTTTGCGCAGATCGAAAATGGTGCGCCGTGTAACGACTTCGCGGCGATGTGCAAGAAACGCTTCAAGAATCTGTTTGAGATTAAGAAGCTTCGGCTGCCCTTCGTGCAGCGCGACCATATTAATGCCAAAAACACTCTGCAAAGCGGTTTGCTTGTACAGGTTGTTCAGCACCACATCGCTGACCTCACCCATCTTGAGTTCAATAACGATACGCATACCATCCTTGTCGGACTCGTCGCGTAACTCGCTGATGCCCTCAATGCGCTTCTCACGCACGAGATCGGCAATTTTTTCAATCAGGCGGGCCTTATTAACCTGATACGGCAATTCGGTGACGATAATCGCTTCTTTGCCGCGCGAATTGATGACTTCGACTTCAGTTCTGCCGCGAATATGGACGCGACCACGCCCGGTTCGATAAGCAGAATAGATTCCAGCAGCGCCGTTGATGATTCCGGCTGTCGGGAAATCAGGGCCGGGTATGTATTCCATAAGGCCCGGCACGTCGATTGCGGGGTCTTCAATCAACGCCATGCAGGCATTGATGACCTCAGTAAGATTGTGCGGCGCAATATTCGTCGCCATTCCGACGGCAATGCCGGAAGAACCATTCACCAGCAGATTGGGAACTCTGGTTGGCATGACCGACGGTTCGCTTTCTGAGCCGTCATAGTTCTCGACGAAATCGACTGTTTCTTTGTCGATGTCGGCCAGCAACTCGTGTGCCACTTTGGCCATGCGAACTTCGGTGTATCGCATGGCGGCAGGTGAATCGCCATCGACGGAACCGAAGTTACCCTGCCCGTCTACCAGCATGTAACGCAATGAAAATGGTTGCGCCATGCGGACGATGGTGTCGTAAACCGCTGTATCACCGTGCGGATGGTATTTACCGATAACGTCACCGACCACTCGGGCCGATTTCTTATAAGGCTTGTTGTAGTCGTTACCCAGCACACGCATGGCGTGCAGAACGCGACGATGCACAGGTTTCAGGCCATCGCGAACATCCGGTAACGCTCGACCAACGATGACGCTCATCGCGTAGTCCAGATAGGACTGCTGCATCTCATCTTCGAGACTTACGGACAGCAATTCCTGTGCAACTTCAGCCATATTTTCCTACTTTTCCAAGCTCAAAATCCCAGCGCGATCCCGATCCGCCGAACGGGTTCGGGTCATCAGGTTTTGCTGGATTTCAAGCGAACAATGTCGTGTTAGTGCCGTGCTTGTTTCGGCCCTTAAATCGCGGCCGGGTAAGGCTCAGAATAATATCACACGAGACCTCGAAACAGCAGTGTTTTAGCGCCTTTCAGGGTGATTTAAAACGCGGCTGGAAGTGCCCGGCACGACGGGTATACTCCCCCGACTATGCAACATTGCGATACCTTGATTGCACCTCGATGGTGCGTTCCCGTCGAACCGGCAAATGTGGTCCTTGAGGAGCACGCTGTCGTTATTAACGATGGCCGGATTACCGACATCCTGTCGCTTGCCAATGCCCGGGAGAAATACCAGCCCAGCGCGTTCATCACAAGACCGGACCACATCCTCATTCCAGGATTTGTCAATGCTCACACGCACGCCGCGATGAGCCTGATGCGTGGTATGGCCGACGACATGCCACTGGAGGCCTGGCTGCAGGAAGGTATCTGGCCGGCGGAAAAGCGATGGCTGAGTTCGGAAATGGTTCGAGACGGCACTGAGCTGGCCATAGCAGAGATGATTGCAGGTGGTACTACCTGCTTCAGTGATCAATATTTCTTTCCTGAAATCGTCGCTGAGACTGCCGTCGACCTGCAAATGCGGGCGATGGTTGGCACGCCGATCATGGAATTTCCGACCGCGTGGGCCGCTGATGCTTCCGAGTACATGAACAAGGCCAGCGATCTGGTGCACGACCCTTACGCTGACCATCCGCTCATATCGACCTGCTTTGCTCCACATTCGACTTATTCGCTGTCCGATGAGGCATTCATCGAGTTGCGCGTGCTCGCCGATCAGCTGGACGTTAGAACGCAGATTCATTTGCATGAAACAGCAGCAGAACTTACAGCCGCACTCAAGGAGAACGGCAAACACCCATTTGAGCGTCTGCATGACCTCGGTCTCGTCAATGCTTCGTTGCTGGCGGTTCACGCTGTGCACTTGAGCGATAAGGAGATCGGGATGTTTGTCGAGGCCGGTGTAGATATCGCGCATTGTCCGAGATCGAACCTGAAACTTGCGAGCGGCATAGCACCGGTCGCCCGATATCGCGAGGCGGGGATTAACGTTTCGATCGGCACCGACGGTGCAGCCAGCAACAACACCCTCGATATGCTCTCCGAGATGCGCATGACGGCATTGCTCGCGAAAGCAACGGCGTCGGATGCAGCGGCGATATCCGCCAGCGATGCGCTTCGCATGGCGACACTGAATGGCGCTACGGCGCTGGGACTCGCGCATGAGACCGGATCCATTGAGCCAGGAAAATGGGCTGACCTGTCCTGCATCGATCTGAATCGTCTCCACAGCCAACCGGTTTACGATCCGGTATCACAACTTGTCTACACCGCACGAGCTGATCAAGT
>RCNF010002050.1_pt1 | contig 10781 bp, 6 predicted proteins | sample 2041311 | NCBI WGS metagenome assembly RCNF01 (sample SAMN09708228, study PRJNA481090) | Marine sediment metagenome, whole genome shotgun sequencing project. | biome: marine sediment; feature: ocean; material: sediment; isolation source: Sewage treatment plant 2 marine sediment (STP2) ... | reverse complement strand
GGATACGTATTGTTTTTCGTTGTTGGCAAACGCGAACACTATACGATGAGGTGGTTTACCTTAAAGCCCTGGAGCGACGTGGCTCACCATTGCTAAATTTGGCGGAAGCAGCTTGACCGAACACCTCAGGGCGTGAAGCGGACCATCGAATAGTTGAGCTAACAGAGAAAAATCGACACATAGGCGACTTTCAGTACCTTGTATAGTTAGATACCATTTCTTTAACCAAGAAATGGATTTGAATTCATCTCCTATATACATTAATGCATCTACAAGCAGGTATTCAGTTTATTTCCTCACAATAAAATCCTACTGTATTTCTACATACACATACACATACTCTTGCAAATTTCACCTGGCTTAGTTGAGTCATGGCTATATTAAAATTTCGTAACTGCGAGTTCAAATTTACTCTTGCTTTTATCTTCTAGCTTATTGTAAGGTACTGAGCCACGAGCAAGTCATAATGTTGTGAGTCATGTCGTTCTTGACGTCGGTTGTGATGTCAATAGGAAAAGGTCACCTGCACAAGATAACAAATTTTTAGTGCGGTTGAAAATAATAAAAAAAGGGTTCTAGGAGAGATAGATGTTATTATTTAGAAACCGCATTTGCGGTCGTTTTGGTGTGTTTCAATTTTGTTTCAGTTGTTTTCTCAGTTTATTAATTCTAGCTTCTCCTAACATTGTATCTGCGGGTTCATTTACAGTCTTTGGGCCTCAGTCATTTCAACGTGCTAGTGGCTCTCCAGTTACAGAAACTGTAAGTTTTAACGCTGTATATCCAGGTGCTATTTACACAGCAAAGATCTACAACGGTGGTTTACAAGATGATGAGATAACCAATGAACTCGTCAGTAGCGGAGAGATTAAGATTAATAATGTGGCTATCGCTAGTAGTCAAAACTTTAATCAAAATATCAGTTATCTAGAAGAGGCTATTAATCTTCAAGCATCTAATTCATTGGCTGTGATACTCAGGGGAAAACCTGGTGGACTTTTGACAATAGAAGTTACTGGAATAGATAACAACCCTCCTACGATTACAGCAATGTTCGATCCTGCACCAGACGCAGCGGGCTGGAACAATTCATCAGTTACTGTCCGCTTTGAATGTACTGATGAAATAAGCGGTGTCGCAAGTTGTCCAGAACCTGTGTTGTTAACAACTGCTGGTGAAGGACAGTTAATTTCTGGAACAGCAGTCGATCATGCAGGCAATACTGCGACCACTTCAATCACTGTTAACATTCACTTCGATAGCGACAATGACGGTATCTATGATGAAATGGATCTATGTGCAGATACGCCTGTAGGTGAGCAGGCTGATGCCAATGGCTGTTCAGCGAGCCAAAGGGATACGGACGGAGACGGTATTTCAGATGCGGCTGATCAATGCCCGGGTACATTACAGGGTGAGTTAGTCAACATAAATGGCTGTGCAGCATCTCAACTTGATACCGACGAGGATGGTGTCTCCGATGCGATAGACCAATGCCCAGGAACGCCCGTTGGTGAAGTCTCTGACACTACTGGTTGCAGTGCGTCGCAACGTGATGGTGATGGCGATGGGGTTTCAGATGCCGTGGACCTATGCCCTGCCACATTATCGGGTGAGTCAGTCAATATAAATGGCTGCGCAGCGTCTCAACTTGATACTGACGGCGATGGTGTTTCAGATGCGGCTGATCAATGTCCAGCTACACCAACAGGTGAACTCTCTGACATTACTGGTTGTAGTGCATCGCAACGCGATGGCGATGGTGATGGTATCTCTGATGCAATGGATCAATGCCCTGATAGTACAGTGGGTGATGTGGTCGATGCGAACGGGTGCCCAGTTGGCCCAGCAGACGCGGATGAGGATGGTATTGTCGATACAATCGATCAATGTCCTAATACGCCTTTAGGCGATAGCGTTTACGCCGACGGATGCTCAGTCACCCAGCTAGACACTGATGGTGACGGTGTAGCGAATACGATTGATCTCTGTCCTGGCACAATAAGTGGTGAAGTAGTTGACAGTAATGGTTGCACGCAATCTGATGCGGTTACTTTGCCTGTAGACCCTGTTGAGGTCGCCCCAACGTTATCTATTGCCGAAACAACCAGTGTGTACGATGCGACGGCGTTCCTTTACAGCGGAAACAACCCTGTACAAACGGGAGTCGACCCGCAGACTATTGTGCCGGAACAAGCAGCGGTCGTCCGTGGGCAAGTGAACGATCGGTTTGGTAACCCAGTTGTAGGTGTCAAGGTTACTGTCGATGGTGGTCCTGAATATGGCCAAACCTTTAGCCGTACTGATGGTCACATTGACCTTGCTGTTAATGGTGGTGGTCAGCTAACACTAGTTTATGAAAAGCAGGGTTACCTGACTGTGCATCGACAGGTGGACGTTCCATGGCAGGACTATGCGGTATTACCCAATATCGTAATGACGCCGCTTGATTCAGCGGTCACACAAGTACAGTTGGATACAGCAACCGAATATCAAATAGCACAGGGTTCACCAGTCGAAGACATGGATGGTATGCGTCAGGCTACGCTGATGTTCCCACCAGGAACCAGCGCAGAAATGGTGCTCCCTGGTGGTGGTACACAAGCGCTTTCAACCCTCTCAGTTCGTGCAACTGAATTCACTGTTGGCGAGAATGGTCCGCAAGCTATGCCAGCTGACCTCCCGCCTTATACTGCTTACACGTATGCTCTTGAGTTGAGTGTTGACCAAGCGATGGCCGCAGGCGCGACCAGTGTACGATTTAATCAAGTTGTCCCTTTTTATGTTGACAACTTTTTGAATTTGCCAGTGGGTGTGCCTGTTCCTGTTGGTTACTATGACCGAGAATTGACAGCATGGATTCCTTCAGACAATGGCATTGTCATCGAAATTCTGGGTATAGATGCGCAAGGTCAAGCCGAACTGGATATAGATGGTTCTGGCCAACCAGCGGATGCCGCTACTCTTAGTGGTTTAGGAGTTACATCAGCCGAGCGCACTCAGCTAGCAACGCTTTATTCAGTGGGTAAAAGTCTGTGGCGAACACCTGTTACCCATTTCACACCGTATGATTGTAACTATGCTTTTCAAAGAGCTGCATTGCAATCTGCAATTCAGAAACCGATACTTTCAAGTAGTTTGCCTGGGACAAAGTCTGCAAGCGGAAGCTCACAAACAAATCCTAGTTGCCGTAGTGGTTCGATAATCGAATGCCAGAATCAGGTTTTGCGCGAATCAATTGATCTGACGGGTGTCGACTTTGGTCTGCATTATCGCAGTGATCGTGTTGAGGGACGTATAGCCAACAAAACGCTCGAGATACCTTTGACTGGTGACACTATTCCTAATGACTTGAAACGCATCGAGGTACGTGTGACCGTTGGTGGGCGCGCATTTGAGTCCGCTTATCAGCCGCTTCCAAATCTGCAGCATGTCTTTATTTGGGATGGCATTGATGCTTATGCGAGACATGTACAAGGCCATTCCAAAGCTACGGTTCGAATTGGTTATGTTTATAATGGTGTCTATCTTTTACCAGAAATTCCATTGCCTTTTTTACAACGTGCATTTTCTTTTTTTCCAGATAATAATGTTGAAATCAGTGAGTCTCGACAGGAAACTATTTTCTTTGAAACTCGTTATGAACAAGTTGGAACATTAGAGGCAAAGGACTTGGCTGGGTGGACATTTGATGTGCATCACGACTTTGATCCTGTTGCAAAAATGCTTTATAAGGGAAATGGTGAGCGTCTTAGTAATCAGCGAATAGAAGATTTTGCGATTAAGTACGCTTCTAGTGCAGGTTTCTCAGGTGATTTGCCAATCGCTATTAATAATCTTAAGTTGGGTTTTAATGTTGGGCAGCTTGCGATTGCATCTGATGGCGTTATTTATCTTGTCGAGAGAAATCATAATCGTATACGTCAAATTACACGTGATGGAATGTCTAGAACATATGCTGGGAGTGGTGCTCCTGGGACACAATATACCTCGACGGGTGGATATAGCGGTGATGGTGGATTGGCGGTCGCTGCAGAGTTAAGATCTCCTTCCGATGTTGCTGTTGCATCTAATGGAACTCTTTTTATAGCAGATGCAGGTAATCACCGCGTTCGTAAAATTAGTCCTGATGGCATTATTACCACGATTGTTGGTAGTGGACCGGTGGATGGTGCCGGTGAAAACAGTGGTGATGGTGGCCAGGCAATCAATGCAAGACTGAATTACCCTAGTGCTGTAGCTGTTGCTCCAGATGGAACACTATATGTCACAAGCACTGACCCTTCTACTGGTGCTGCTGTTATTCGACGTGTCACGCCAGATGGTGTCATTATTACCATTGCTGGCGGGGGTAGTATTTCAGCTATCAATCATTTTCAGGCAGGTAACCGGCTGTTATCACCTCTTGACGCTCAATTTACAAAGATTACTGATCTTGCAGTAAGAAGTGATGGTGTGCTCTACTTCTTAATCGATAGTTTTAACTCGTCGAGAGTCTACCGAATTGCTGGCAATGGAAGTTTGGAGCATGTAGCTGGTTTAGGGTCTCATACCAATCATGATGACCCTATTTTAGCAACAGAAGCGGGGCTGGCTGATTCAACATCAATATATGTAGAATCAAATGGAGATGTCTATATTGCTGAAGTCAAGGGATATCGAATTCGAAAAGTGTCAAGCGATGGTATGATGACTACGGTATTAGGTGATAGTAATACTACTTTTGGCCCTGGAGGTACACCGACTGCAGCAACTTTGCTCGGTCCTAAAGGTGTTGCTGTTGCTCCAAATGGTGCGCTTGTTGTTACCCATGTAGGAAGGTTTTATGGTGGTTCTACTACTTCTGGTATTACCTTTTCTGCTGCCGCAATGCCAGGTTTTAATGGAGAGGATATAGCTGTCGTTTCTGAGGATGGGGCAATGTATTACCAGTTCAATAAAGACGGTCGCCATTTAAGAACTATTGATACGTTAACAAATAACGATGTCTATGTTTTTGGTTATGACTCCTTAGGTCTACTAACAACGGTTACGGATTTCGATAATAATGTAACTACAATTGAACGTTTTTCTGATGGTACGCCAATAGCGGTTATTTCGCCATATGGTCACCGTACTGACTTAACGTTAGATGCAGGAGGGTATCTAACGACAATCGCTGATCCAGCGGGTCAGAGTCATTTAATTACTTACGACCCTAATGGTTTAATTAAGGAGTTCAGACGACCCAATGGTGCAGCGAGCACTATAGAATACGACGCTCTTGGACGACTTATTCGAGACCAAAATGCTGCTGGTGGCTCATGGGATATTACTCGTGAAGAATTGGATAGTGGTTACAACGTCACCATGGCTACCGCGCTGGGCCGAGCCACAATCCATCAAGTTGAGAATATAGCTGAGGGACGTAAACGTGCGGTAATTCATCCCGATGGCAGGATTGACCGTTCTGAATTTTTATCAGGTAACAGGGACTTTCAGTATTCCGCTGATGGTACTGAGATATTTACAGAGCGAGTTCCAGATTTTCGCTGGAGTGGTCAAGCTACTATACCAGATACGACGACGACTTTACCCTCGGGGCTTAGTATGCAAATACGAGAGATTCGGAGTCGTTCACTTAATGATTTAACGGATCCATTAAGTTTACGTGAAGCACGATTTGCTACGTATATTAATAGTGCTCGTTACTATAGTAATGTATTCAAAGTATCAACTAGCACTTTTACATCGACATCACCTGAACAACGTATCACTACAACAATTGTAGACGGCGCACAGCGACCATTGTTCGAAACGACCAATGGACTTGCAACCACAAACTATAGTTATGATTTACGTGGTCGTCTCGAAAATGTAGTACAGGGTATTGGAGCTGATCAGCGCAGTACTAACTACATCTACAATGCTGACGGTTGGCTAGAAAGTATTACGGATGGTTTGTATAGAACTACATACTATGACTATGATCTAGTTGGTCGTCCGATACGTGTGACATTACCAGACGGGCGTTCAGTCGACTACAGCTATGATGATAATGGCAATGTGTCTTCGATTGTGCCACCGGGTCGCAGTGCTCATGTGTTTAACTATACAGCGCTAGATCAAGACGAGTCGTACACTGCACCATTGATTGGTACTGGTAACACCGTCACACGTTACGACTACAATCTTGATCAACAGCTTACCGCTGTTACTCGTCCTGATGGCAGTGGCGTGAGCTACGGTTATGACACTGGCGGTCGATTGAGTCAGGTGCAAATCCCACGTGGCATTTCTGCTTATGCTTACGTGGCACAAACAGGTCAACTGGCATCAATTACAGCACCGGGTGCTGAGGAACTGTCCTTTACTTATGATGGTGCTTTGCATAATGACGAGAGTTGGGCCGGTACCATTAACGGCGCAGTTAGCCGTGAGTACAACAATGATTTCATCATGTCTTCTATTGCCGTTAACGGTGATGTAGTCAACTATGTCTATGACCTGGATAATCTACTGCTACAGGCAGGTGATCTCACGTTGACCCGTTCACCGTTGAATGGCTTATTAACAGGAGATAGCATTGGCAATATTGCCAGTCAGCTAGACTACAACACTGTTGGTGAATTAACCTTCAAGTCAACTCACCATAGCACCATTGACCTGTATGAGGCTGGTTATGCTCGTGACAATATAGGGCGTATTACACAAAAAGCCGAAGCAATTACAGGAAGTATGCTGACCTTCGACTATGGATACGATGGCGCTGGTCGTTTAGCTGAAGTAAAACGTGATGGTATTGTGGTAGCTAATTACACTTACGATAGCAACAGTAACCGAATAGCAGGTTTTGATGAAAGCGGCGCGATCAGTGCAATCTACGATGCACAGGATAGGCTAGTAAGTTACAATGGTGTAACCTACGGTTATACAGCGAATGGTGAGCTGCTAAGCAAAACTGAAGGAGGTGTCACCACCAGTTATCAATACGATGTTCTGGGTAACTTACTCCAAGTAGGTCTGCCAGGTGAAACCGTAGACTATGTCATCGACGGGCGAAATCGACGAATAGGTAAAAAAGTCAACGATGTTCTGGTGCAGGGGTTCTTGTATCAGGATAGCCTGAATCCTATTGCAGAGTTAGATGCTCAGGACAACGTGGTCGCACGTTTTGTCTACGGTAGTCGCTCAAATGTACCTGATTATATGGTTAAGGGCGGCGTCACCTACCGTATGGTTGCGGATCACCTGGGAAGTCCTCGCTTGATCGTTAATGCAGCTACAGGAGAAATTGCTCAACGTATGGACTATGATGCCTTTGGGCGTGTGTTGCAAGATACTAACCCAGGCTTTCAACCATTCGGTTTTGCCGGTGGAATTTATGATCAACAGACAGGTTTGGTGAGATTTGGTGCGCGTGACTATGATCCTGTGACAGGGCGGTGGACAAGCAAGGATCCGATAGGGTTTGACGGTGGAGATGTGAATCTTTATGGGTATGTGTTTGATGACCCTGTTAATTTGGTGGATCCATTTGGATTGGATGCATGGGATGATGATCCGAATGTGGCTGATACATATCCTACTAGCCCATATGGCGACGATGAAAACAGAGGTGACATATTTATTGGGAATGATGGCGAGAGTTATTTTTGGGAATGGGATTTTTGTATAGAGTGTAGAGACGGAGATAAATGGTATATCAAAACACCGGGCGAAGATCCTTCTACAGACGATGTTGATAAATTTATAATGCAATGGAAAATAGAGCATCAAAACACTGACTATTACTGTCCATAAAAAAGTTAATTATGTTTAGGTTATTGGTTGCATCAATATTATTGATGTTTATGAATGTTTCTGTTTCAGGTGAAAAACTTGAGACTGTTTGCTTTGATGAGCAAGGTCACTCATTTTCTAATGTGTTTAACAGTCTAGTGCAGGGGAGAAATACGGCTGATAAAAAATCGATATTAATATGCGAGGCAGAATCAGGTAATCCATTTTCAGCCATTTTGTTAATTGAAAACTACAAAACATTTAAGATTAATAGCGATTATTTGTATGCTCTTGTAAGAAAACAAGCAAAAGCAGGCAATCATAGAGCTTTGACTCTTCGTGGTCTTTCATTTATAGATCCAAAACTGGGTATTTTAGACGATGGGAACAAACCCAGTCTTAAACGATGGTATTCCAGTGGCAATCCCTATAACTACGAAGAAGTTGCAAAGCTCTTACATCAATATCGCTTTGGTCGTGAGTATAGACCGACTACTTATTTGAAATTTAATGCTTATGCATATTTGTATCATGCTCATGCATTAGGTAATAGTATTGCTAAAAGTTATATGGATAAACTGGTTTTAAATATGGATGAAAGAGAACTTTCAAAAGCAAATAAACTAATTAATGAAAAAAGATTAATAAATAAGTCAGCTACGTTTGGAAAATAAAGGGCGCGGGCCCAGAAATCCGATGACAGTCTAACTACTTTGTCGAGCTAAAGAAAAAACGGTGTGAATGTAGTAATTGACTCAAATGGCGGATTTGATGTTCAAAGAGTTGTAGGAGGAGGTAGTTATGCAGGTGCTAACGTGGGTTACACAGTAAACCTCGAAATTACTAACGCTGACACAGTTGAGCAGCTAACCGGGCCTGGTTACCAAGTGGGTGGAAATGCTGGACAGGGCTTTGTTTTTGAGGGAAGCGCTTTTGGAGGTAGTGGTTATCAGGGGGTCTCAGTAGGTTTAGGTGTTGGTGGTGGTCTAACTCCAGGCGCTGGGTTTGGTTACTATACACATACATCATCATTTTTTTCTGATACATCTATTTTATGTAATGCAAGATAGTGGATATGGATGTTATTTTTTTTGCTTTGGCTCTGCTCTCATTGATTCTTTTGGTTTCATGGGTGAATATTGTTCGTGTTTCAGGTAGAGCAATGAAAATAATTAAAAACAATGATGGAGATCTTTATAAAAAACTTCTTAATGGAAATAGTTCATCGTGGTTAGAAAGAGGTGTATATAGTCCTGTAGATATAGGTATACAGTACAGACTATATAAAACAATATATCAAAGAAAGCCCATAAATCTGATTGGACAGAATATGTGTGTCCAATTTATTTGGTCAGTTAGAATATTTCTGGTTTCGATGTGTATGTTTATTTTTTTGTTTATAGTCTTTCTATCGCAGTTTTGAATCAGGGATATTTGGGGCAGAGTAAAAGCTATAAGAGTTAAATGGAATGTTATTTCCGACGGTGCTGCGACAGGTGGTGTTGTTTAGTTGGCGTTGACATTGGTAGCTACTCTAATCGGGGTCGTCAACAAAATTTTTCTTGTCGATAGTATGGTTTTTGATTCATGATATTAGAATCGTCTAGAAATTACCGAAGGATTATATGGTACTCGATTCTTGTAGGCTTGCTTATAGCTTTGTTTTGGTGGATACACAAGCCTTAGTGATAAGCGTCGTCAATTAATTGAAGCCGATATATTAAATAGCGCAGAAATTTCTGCTGCAATTGGTCGGTATGAGAAACTAAGCGTAAATAAAGTAAATAAATATTTTGGTTCACCTATGATGAACTGTACGTTAAATATGTGTTGCTTGTTGTTGGTGACAAAGAGAGTGTCTGGATAAGACTGACAGCGAATAATCCTGATTCAAAATATGAAGCGAGCACGATTACAAAAGTTGAAAAATAACGAATCAAGAAAGAAGAACTGTGTGAATCTTTCCCAGGATTTGCCTGTTATCATCTATAGTCATGATGGTTTCTTTTTGTATGGTTGTATGAAACGAGGGGTTGCTAAATACACTGACTTATGGAACGGAGGCACAACGTTCTTTTATAAGTTAATATGGCAAAACAGCCCTATCCTTTTAGCCGTGAAGTAAATGGTAATCGTGTATCGAGTTATTGGCTACTTTGTATCGATCGAAGTCGCTGGATTTCTTGGTTTTATTATTTTACGCAGTACGAAGAAACGGCATTGCTTCGTTTTCTACCCTTACTGACTTCGTTGGCGGCAGTTGTATTTATAGCATATTTAAATACTAGGACGCTTTCATACATGGAAATTACTTATATATATCTGTTGTGGTATCTACGATCTTAGTTTTAGTGGTGCAGATATTGGGTTTTACAGTCTTTCCTGGTTTGTTAAAGGGCATGGCTATTATTTCAGAAGAGAATGTGGCCCGATCAGGCGTGATGTTGTTTGTTAGTACGGCGGGCCATTTTTTACTGTTTGTCCTAGTCCGTATCTTACGATTTTTTTGTTGAGCTATAGATAGTTAAATTTTAAATGGTTATGTCATTAAAGTGGCTAAGTTTGACAATCGCTGCTTTGTTAATACTTATTTTTTTATACTTTAGATTATTGCCGCCTAATGTTGCTAAGGTAACCTTAGTGAATAAGAGTACTGAAATCATTAATTAATTAAAGGGTAAGCGCGAATAAATCGACCTACTATTCAACACGCGAACGCTACTGAATAATTGTCTCCCAACACAACAGGAGACAATCCATGAACATCACAAAACACTCAGAGTCTTTGTCTGATTTCTGGAACCAACAAATCAACCAATGGCAACAAACTGATCAGAGCCAGATCGTCTATTGTCGCACGCATCACCTGAACTACCATCGGTTTACCTACTGGCGCCGCAAATTGGCATCCACAGGTCAAATAACAAAGCCACCTGTTCGCTCACGTTTTATTCCCGTCAAAACCTGTTCAACGATAGCGCAGGAGCTAACAGTAACATTGCCCAATGGCGCCATACTAC
>RCNF010002049.1_pt1 | contig 10782 bp, 11 predicted proteins | sample 2041311 | NCBI WGS metagenome assembly RCNF01 (sample SAMN09708228, study PRJNA481090) | Marine sediment metagenome, whole genome shotgun sequencing project. | biome: marine sediment; feature: ocean; material: sediment; isolation source: Sewage treatment plant 2 marine sediment (STP2) ... | reverse complement strand
CAAGGCTAGTGGCTATGGCGATTCCGGAGGATCGAAGGACTCGTCAAGTCGGTCGAGCAGCTCCGGTCGTTCCGGGGGTTCGGGTCGGTCTAGCGGTTCCGGTAAGTCCGGTGGCTATGGCGGTTCCGGAGGTTCCGGCGGATCAAAGGGTTCATCCGATCGCTCCTCCAGCCGTTCATCCGATCGTTCCTACGGCAGTAGCGACCGTGGGGCGCCGAAGGGCAGCCACAAGGCAGAATGGGATGGCCACCAGACCAAGCGCCGCCGAGATCTTCAGGGTGCGGCCGTTGACCTCCCGAACTGGATCGTCGAGGCACTCGTTCGAGTAACACCCAAAGACAGGATCGCCCCGGCGCTCGAGGCCCTCGGCGAGGCTTCCGCAGCGATGAACGACGGGCGCTATCACGCCGCCGTCAAAGACGCGAAGCGTGCCAAGAATCTCTCTCCCCAGGACTCGACCATTCGAGAGACCCTGGGGCTCTCTGCCTATCGGATCGGTGACTGGGATACGGCATTATCGGAGCTCCGCGCCTACCGCCGCATGGCAGGAGATGCGTCGCACATGCCTATCGAGATGGACGTTCTCAGGGCAAAGGGTCGTGGCAAGGACGTGAAGTCGGCGTGGGAGACCCTGCAGAAGGCCGACGTCGCCCCCGCAGTCTGGAAGGAGGGGAAGGTCGTCTACGGGTCGTATCTCCTCGACGAGGGAGATGCCGCCGGAGCGTGGGATCTCACCGGCCCCGACCGGGTCGGACCGAACGCCAAGGAGTCCGATCTCCGCGTCTGGTACATCGCAGCACGTGCGGCAGCCAGCAACGGCGATGCCGGTACGGCTCGTCGGATCGCCGATGCAATCGTCCTCAATGATCCGTCCTTCCCCGGGCTCGACGCCCTCGATCAGGAGATCGCCCGCGCGTCCTAACGCGAATCTGTCACAGCCCCCTCATACGATCGCGGTACCCGCATCTCCTCGAATCGAGAGGAGATGTCATGGACCTCAACCTTGTTGTTATCGCAGGCCGACTCGCCGCAGCCCCTGAGATCAGAGTCTTCGACGGAGGGGCGACGCTCGTTCGCTACCTCGTTACGACCAGGACCGAGGAACCCCATAGGCGGATAGACGTTGTCCCCGCCGTGCTCTGGGACGCGGACGAAGACGCAACCCGGTTCGAGCGGGGTGATCGGATCTGGATCGCAGGTTCCGTCCAGCGCCGCTTCTGGAGTGACGATCACAGCCGGCGCAGTCGTATCGAGGTGGTCGCGCATCACGTGCAGGGCGTTGTCGAGGCGGACTTCGGCGTCGCCGGGCCGATCGAATCTTCGATGGTGGAGGATTCCGCTTCGGTCTAACGTTCACGGCCATGAGAAGAGTTCAGATCGCCTCCGCGACCGGTCTTGCTGCAGGCGCAGGAGCTGCCGTCGCGGACGCGGGCGGGAACGCGATCGATGCTGCAATCGGTGCGTCGATCGCGTCGATTTGCACCGAGATTGGGATTATCGCGCCGGCAGGGAGCGGATTCATCACCGTGTGGCCGCATGATGGCGAACCTATCGTGATCGACGGTTACGCCGAGATGCCAGGCCGCGGGCTCGCCATCGACCAATTCGGTGGGGGCAAGCGAGAGGTCGAGATGAGCTACGGCGGGCACACCCAGACGATCGTCGGGTGGGGATCTGTGGCAACGCCCGGTGCGTTCGCCGCATTCGCCGAGGCGCATCGCCGTTTCGGCTCGGTTGAGTGGAACGCGATTCTCGAGCCGACGATCAAGATCGTGGAGGCGGGGTTCCCCGTCTCAGGTGCCTCCGCCGAGTATCTCGACCACTCACATCGATTGGTCTTCGGTTGGGACGAAACGAGCCGGTCGATCACGCACCACGACGACGGCAGTCCGGTAGCAGAGGGTGACATCATTCACATTCCTCATCTGGCGGACACGCTTCGCAGGGTCGGGGAGGATGGAGCGTCGGTCCTCTACAACGGTGAACTGGGCCGGCGGATGGCCACCGCTGTTCGTGACGGCGGGGGCATTCTCACTGAAGAGGACCTGAACTCATATCGTGTCGAAGTCCGAGATCCAGTCCGGTTCCAGATCGACGAGTGGGAGATCGCGACGAATCCGCCGCCTGCGGTTGGAGGCGTCGTAGCGAGCGCGATCCTGCTCCTCGCCTCGTCGCCACCATTCGAGGGATGGAATGCTGGTGAGATCGATCGGATGGCTCGGATCCAACGAGCTGTGCTGCGCTACAGATCCGAGCAACTCGACGACTACGGCACACGGGCGGAGGCAGCCGAACAGCTCCTGTCGTGGGCTCATGATGGAGATCTGTCGGCTGTTGAACGTTCACCCAGCACCGTCCACACGTCGACTGCTGATACCGACGGGAACGGCTGTTCCATCACACTCTCCGCCGGTTACGGTTCCGGAGCCCTGGTGCCGGGCACCGGCATGTATCTCAACAACTCCCTCGGGGAGGTGGAGCTCATGGCGGAGGAATACCACGCCCTCTCTCCGGGCTCTCGACTGGTCTCGAACATGGCCCCGACGCTGGCGCGCCGACCTGACGGTTCGATCCTGGCGATCGGAAGCCCGGGAGCGTCGCGCATCACCACCGCGGTGGCCCAGGTACTCCTCAACTTCCTCCATCTCGGGATGTCACTGAGAGACGCGGTCTCTCATCCGCGTCTCCACGTCGAGGTATTTGGGGGAAAGCCGATGATCGCCTACGAGCCCGGGCTCGACGTTCGCTCTCTCGACGGCATGACGGCACGCAGATTCCCCGACCTGGCGATGTACTTCGGTGGCGTGCAGGCAGCAGTGTTCGACCCGATCGCCGGACTCTACGGTGCAGCGGATCCGAGGCGGAGCGGGGATACAGCACGCGGCGGCTTCGATTGATATGGACTACGAAGGTTTTGCCCGACTGTGCCTCGATCCGGTGCGCTTGGCTGCACTGGGTGAGGCCGCTGCAGGAACGCTGAGCGCTGAAGGGCTCACGGCGGCCATGGGTGTCAAACGGCGAGAAGCGCTCGAAGCGATCGCTGATCTCCGCATGGGAGGACTGATCGACGATGAAGATCGCCTCTTGCGGAGGGGCCTCCACAGCATCGCAGCGACGCTTCCGAGTCCGGCGCCAGCATCTGACACTATCACGGCGGGTGAGTGGTCGGATGAGGAGTTGAAGGTCTTGCGAGTCTTCTTCTCCGGTGACCAGTTGAGATTGATTCCGACACAGCAAGCGAAGCGTCGCATCGTGCTCGAGCGCCTCGCTCAGGAGTTCGAACCCGGGATCCGATACGACGAGAAGACGGTGAGCGAGCAACTCGCACGCTACAACGAGGACTATGCAGCGCTTCGTCGCTATCTCGTCGACGAGGGAATCCTGTCCCGGTCGGAGGGCGTCTACTGGCGAAGTGGTGGGCGATTCCCGGCGGATGACCCCGACAGCTCTACCGTGCCCCCAGTCGAATCTGCCATTCAGGAAGAGCGCGGTCCGATCCTCTTCACCGAGCATCCTGACGTCATGCTCGCAGCAACCACAGAAATGCATCGGAGTGGTCTCCTCGCGGCTGCCGATAGCGAGCGGATTGCTCGTCACATGACCGATGAGTTTCCCTACCCATACACACCCGACGATGCAGATTCATGGATCTCAAAGTGTTTGTCCGAGGACCCTCCGGTCAATTTCACGATCCTGGTCGGAGGAGTTGTGGCGGGCGGCGTTGGATGTGAACCTCACAGCGATATCACCAGGGGTTCAGCCGAGATGGGATGGTGGCTTTCACCAGGCTGGTGGGGACGCGGAATCGCCTCCACCGCCGTGACTCGCCTGATCCAGTACTGCTTCACAGATCTCGATCTGCACCGCGTCGAGGCGGGGGTGTTTCTGAGCAACCCTGCCTCCGCGCGGGTGGCGGAGAAGGCCGGGTTCGTGTTGGAGGGCATCGCTCGCGACGGCTATCTCAAGGATGGCCAACTTATCGATCGGCTCTACTACGGACTCGCACGGTCCTCTCTTGAAGACATCGGAAACACTGAATGAGCAGTCGGCCTACGACTTCTGGCTTGCCTTCCACTCCTTCTTGCGAGCCTTGAGGTCGGCACGATCATCTGGCGTCTCGATCTCTGAGATGTTGGGCCAATCCGGTAGATAAGCCTCCCACCCGGATGGTTGAACGTCGAAGCGCCGCGCCAATACTGCGAGGTATATGCGTGCCTTGTACTCGCCGAAGCCCGGCATGGCCTTCAGGCGCTTGACGAGCTCGGTTGCGTCATCGACATCGAGCCAGATGCTGCTCGTGTCGCCGTCGTACTCGGCGTCGACGAACTGAGCGACAGCCTGAACCCGCTTCGCCATGTTTCCTGGGAATCGGTGTATCGCCGGCTTCTCTTTGAAGAGGGCTTCGAGCGAATCGGGATCTAGACCTGCGATCGCCGAAGGGTCGAGAGACCCGCCGAGGCGTTGCTGCAAGCGGCACGGGCCGGCGAACGCCGTCTCGACCGGTATCTGTTGATACAGAACGATCCCGACAAGGAGTGCAAACGGATCCTCCTCGAGCAGAGCGTTCGCAGCGGGGTCATCGGTGTAGGGGAGCAGTTCAGGCAATTGCGACTCCTGATCGGATGGCCGCACCGTAGCCACGGTCGGCGTCCAAGGTAGGGTGCATCGAGAAGGGAGTCACATGACCGAACGCATCTACTCGACGCAGGCATACGAGAAGTCGATGAGCGCCAAAGTCGTCGAGGTTGACCGAGACGACGGCCGTGTCCTCCTCGATCGTTCGGTGTTCTACCCCGGCGGGGGAGGTCAGCCGTTCGATGAGGGTCAACTCATGATCGGCGACGATCGTCTCGACGTCGTGCGAGTGACACAGGATTCGCGCGGTGTGTGGCATTGGATCGAAGGCACGCTTCCGCCGGTGGGCACGGAGGTCACCGGCGAAATCAACTGGGAACGTCGGTATCGACTGATGAGAACGCACACAGCGATGCACGCTATGTGCGGTGTGGTGTGGAACCGGTTCCAGAGCCCCGTGACCGGGGGAAACATGAACCCCGGAGAAGGCAGGCTCGATTTCGAGATACCCGAGTGGGATCCCGAGGACCGTGAGCCCATCGAGACAGAACTCAACCGTCAACTCGATCTGGCTCGACGCATCGAAGTGTCCTTCCTCGACCGTTCGGAGGCCGACAAGGATCCGAGCCTGATCAGGACCAAAGTGAGTCTCCTCCCGCCATCACTGACAGAGGTTCGCGTGATTGACATCGTCGGATTGGATCGGCAGGCAGACGGTGGGACTCATGTGCATTCAACGGGCGAAGTTGGGCCGATTCGTATCACGAAGACGGAATCGAAGGGGAAGGGTTTCCGCAGGATCCGTTTCGTGCTCAACGAGTAGCCCGGACTCGGGCAGCGACGTTAGGTGGAGGCAGCGGTGGCGTTCGTCTTGAGTTCCCGGAGAAGCCCCTCGAAGAATCTGCGAAGCGCGGACTCTGCGACACGGTGCATCGCCACCCGATCGACGACAGCCCCGATGCGGCCGAGTGGCGGTTGATACGAGGCGAGAAGCGAGACCATCGTTCGGTGATCATCGATCGGTTCGATCTCGAGATCGGCCGTCACCGTTGGGTAGACGTCCTCGTGCTCGACGGGTTCCCAAGAGAGTTGGATGCGACCCATCGGGAGCGGACCCGGTATATCGGTGAAGTCAGTGACACGGAAGCAGACGTCCTTCACGAGGTGGAGTCCTGCCAGATCGACCTCAAGATGCGTGTCTCCCTCTCGAAGCCAATCCACACCGATTCTCCGTGGCGCGTCGAGTGCAGGGAGCGACTGGTCCGCGAGGAACTGGCGAACCAGGGCGAATGGAACACCCACCGCCTTGTAGAGCTGGACGTACTGCTCGTGCATCCCTGCTATCGAAGCACCGATTGCCCGTCTGCCGTAGGGGCATGGGACCCTTCAATGCAGGGACCTTTGTCCCGGAATAGCGAAGGCTCGCGCAGCCGAATCGTCCGAAAACCGACCTTCTCACGGAACGGCCACATCGGAGTGCGTTCCACGCGACATGACAAAGATCACTCTCGCCTCACTCGGACTCGCTGTTGCCCTCGTCGCAGCGGCGTGTTCAGCATCCGATACCCATGCCGACACCGCGACGGACAACGAACCCGCACCGTCCACAGTCGTTGTCGAGAACCGCCAGCCGGCCCCCGATTCCGAATTCGCGATGTTCGACGGATCATCTGCCACGCTCGCCGACTACGAAGGACGGCCACTGGTCGTCAACTTCTGGGCATCCTGGTGTCCGTCATGTGTTGCCGAGATGGCGGCAGCGTTCAAACCGGTACAGCAGAGCCTCGGTGATGAAGTGGCCTTCTTGGGGCTGAACATCCAAGACGATCGAGCTGACGCTGTCCGACTCATCGAGGAGACCGGGGTTCTGTTCGACCTCGGCGACGATCCGCTCGGTGATCTCTACCTCGAGTTCGGCGGCATCGGCATGCCGTTCACGATCTTCATCGATGCAGATGGAGGCATCGTCGAGCAGCACAACGGACCGTTGAATGAGGCCCAGCTACTGGACATGATCGAGCAAGCGTTCGCATCATGATCGATGCTCCCCTCGCACTCGCGTTCGCGGCGGGGCTTGTTGCCACCGTGAATCCGTGCGGGTTCGCGATGCTGCCGGCATACCTGTCGTATTTCATGGGGATCGACGAAGCAGACCAGAGTCGGCCCGCTGCACTGCGAGGGGCGCTCGTCGTCGGCTCGATCGTGTCAGCGGGCTTTCTCGTTGTCTTCGGTCTCGCAGGAATCCTGATTACAGCCGGATTCCGTGTCGTCATCGATCTGATTCCGTGGGTGGCGATCGTGGTCGGTGTGGCAGTCATCGGACTCGGCATCGCTCTGGTCAGAGGCTACGAGTTGAACGTGGGTCTCCCCAAGGCAGGCAAGGCAGCATCAGGACGCGGATATCGGTCGGTGTTTCTCTTCGGCGTCTCATATGCCGTAGCCTCACTGTCATGCACCCTGCCCGTGTTCCTGACCGTTGTGGCGACTCAAGTGACGCGAGGCTCGTTCGTGTCCGGCATCGCGACCTTCGTGGCGTACGGCGCGGGAATGGCTGTTGTCTTGTTGGCCGTCACCGTGGCAATGGCAGTTGGAAAGCAGTCACTCATCGCCTGGCTCCGTGGATCGGCTCGCTACATCAGCAGAGTATCTGGGGTCATCCTGATCGTGGCGGGTGTCTACATCGTGTGGTTCTGGACGGTGAGCCTGAGATCTGGAGCCCAGGCTCTCGGAGACAGCGGCCCCTTCCGCTTCATCGAGAACCTCTCACAGGCGGCTCAGAACGCGATTGCTTCCGCTCCGCTTCTCTGGGGTCTGGGATTCGTCGGGATCGTGGTCGTGGCCATGCTCGTCGCCTTCACGACACAGCGATCACGACGAACGCCATCGGATTCCGTGCTCTCGATCGATGAGTAGCGACGCCACATCCGGTCTCGTCCCGATCGCCGGTCAGAAGCGAGCCCTGATCTGGATCGCCCTCTCCCAGTTGCTCGTATTGACCCTGTGGTTCTCAGCTGCCGCTGTCGCTCCCCAGCTTCGCGAGCAGTGGGACCTCTCGGTCGGCGGATCGTCATGGTTGACGCTGGCGGTACAGATCGGGTTCGTGATCGGGGCGTTTGCCATTGCGGTGTCGGGATTGGCCGACTCGGTCGCCGCGAGGAAGCTCTTCACAATTGCAGCACTCGTCGGCGCCGTCTCGAACGCGGCCGTCATCTTCGTAACCGGCGAAACCGTAGCGCTTGCGTACGTACTGCGGTTCATTACGGGTGTCGCTCTGGCCGGGGTCTACCCGAGTGGGATGAAGGCGATGGCGGGATGGTTCCAGAAGGATCGGGGCATGGCTCTTGGTGTTCTCGTCGGAGCACTCACGATCGGCAGTGCCGGTCCGCATCTCATTCGCGGAGTCGGGCTGGACTGGCGAGGTGTGCTGATTGGAGCCTCCGTCCTGGCCGTCGCTGGAGCCGTACTGATGATCTCGACCGTGTCCGACGGACCGTTCGAAGTTGCCTCGTCACCGTTCTCGTTTCGACACATCGGTGCGGCGGTGCGCAACCGTGGTGTCCGACTCTCGACCTACGGATATCTCGGGCACATGTGGGAGCTCTACGCCATGTGGACGTGGACGGCTGCGTTCCTCGCCGCGAGTGCAGCCCAGAGCGGTGACGGCGACGTATGGGTTCCCTTCGCCACGTTCGCGATCATCGCGATCGGAGGACCCGCCTCGTATGCGGCAGGGCGCCTGGCAGATCGACATGGACGGACGGTGATCGCCGGAGGAGCGATGGCGATTTCAGGTGCGTCGGCAGTCGCCACTGTCTTCGTGTTCGGTCGTTCCCCACTTCTCGTCGTGCCTCTCTTCTTGGTGTGGGGTGCCACGGTTGTCGCGGATTCAGCGCAATTCTCGACGATGGTCACCGAGACGGCGAGGGAGGAGCGCCGTGGGACTGCTCTGACGCTCCAAACCGGACTCGGATTCCTGCTGACCCTGGTCACGATCCGGGGAGTGCCCATGTTCGCAGAGGCGTTCGGCTGGCAGTGGGCGTTCCCGTGGCTTGCCCTGGGGCCGATCGTGGGAATCCTCGCCATGATCAGACTCCGAGCATCCTCCGAGGCTCGATTGCTCGCCGGCGGGATCGGGTAGCGACTGCCGGTCAACCGGAATCGCTCCAGAAGCGTGCGTCGGGCCAGAAGCTCGTTACATCCTTCGGGAACGACGTGAATGCCGGCAGATGGCCGAGAATCTCGCCGTCCAGGGTTCCACCGGTCCCGATACCCCTGACGGGATCGAATGACGTTCCGGATTCTTCGTCCAGGAACGCTCCGTCACGGTGGATCAGTTCTATGAGCGTGCCGTCGACATCCCTGCTAAACACCGCCCAGCGCGTTGGTTCGCTCGGGTCCAGCACAACTGCAATCTCAACGCCTGCGACCGTGTCGTTTGCAACGAGGGTTCGCTCCAAGACGGGGATCGGATAGGCAGCCGTCTCGGAGCCCAAGTCGACGACGATGGCAAGTCTGCTCAATGAGGTTCGATCGAACCCACCCGGTGCATCGAGAGCGAGGGACTCTGGATGTTCTTCTCTCCATGCGCCCCACGAGGTCATCGAGGAAGGGAAGAGCTCCAAGCGGTCACCCTTACGTGGACCGAGGATCGCCTCACCCAGCGGCTGACTCCACACGCTTCCGGTGCCATGATCCCACCACGTCATGGCGTTGCCCCAGAGGGCGCCCTGGTTTCCGAAGATCAGGGTTTCTCCGTTCAGTTCGCGGCGATGGACCATCGCCGTTCCGCAAAGCGGTCACCACGTGACGAGAACAGGAATCCCCGCGATGCGGTCGATGACCATCTCCCGGCCGTTGAGGAAGCTCACGGGGTAGGCCTTGGCTTCTCCGTCTTGCTCGATGCCGATGACGAGTGTGTCGTCGCGCCATGGAGTGGCCCCGGCGGTCACGAACTCTGGGTCGTAGATCGGGCGGATGGCGTCTCTCGCCAACAGCTGCCGGAACCCTCTCGGAAGGGGGTCACCGGATCGCGAAGCGTCGTAGATCTGCTTCGGGTCCGGGGCTGCATACGACAGGATGCCAAATATGACGACTGCACTCAGTATCCCGATCACGCCGAGCACTGTAGCGACGGTGTCGAACCGGGTCCTCACGATTCCGGGAGGGGCCGGACCGGCTGCGATGGTCTCCGGGCGTTGGTCATACGGAGGGCGACCGGTCGTGGCGTCAATCTGCATGAGACTGTCCGATTAGCGACAGTGAGGAACACCTCCCGATCTCGATGCGTTCGTTAGAGGTACAGCGAAAGGAACATCCCGTGACACGAACCACCATGGTGACAATGCTCGCCGCAATAGCCCTCGTCGCTGCCGCCTGCGGCGCTTCGGTCGACGATTCCGAAGCCGAGGACCCAGCCACGGAGGCTCCCTCAGCTACCACGGCATCGACGTCCACCACGGTGACCGCTGAAGCCGCAAGCTCTGCCCTTCCGGCGGGCCCGTCTGCTCTGGATGATCCAGGCTCAGGCGAATTCCCGGAGCCCCTGGTGCCGCTCGATGAGATCATCTCCGGCGGGCCACCCCCCGACGGTATCCCACCGATCGAGGATCCGGTCTTCCTCGACGTCGCCGACAATCTCGAGATCCTCGATCCCGCCGAACCCGTCGTTGCCCTCGAGATCGATGGCGATGCACGCGCCTATCCAATTCGCGCGATGATCTGGCATGAGATCGTGAATGACACCGTTGGGGGAGTCCCGGTGTCGGTCACCTACTGCCCGCTCTGCAACTCCGCCGTTACGTACCGGCGGGAAATCAACGGAATCGAGACGACGTTCGGCACGTCAGGAAGGCTCTTCGCATCAGCACTGGTCATGTACGATCGGGCCACCGAGTCACTGTGGACGCACTTTGATGGGAAGGCCGTCGTCGGCGTTCTCACCGGTACCCAGCTCGAAGCGATCGGATCACCGCTCATGGCATGGGGGGACTTCGCAGCCGCCTATCCGACGGGGAAGATCCTTGACTGGAACGCAACCGGGTTCAACCGCGACTACGGCAGGAACCCCTACGAGGGCTATGACGATGACACCACCCAGCCGTTCCTCTTCAGAGGTTCTCTCGATGATCGCGGACTTGCCAAGCAGCGAGTCGTTGGCATCGCTCTGGACGATGAAGCGGTGGCCTATGACCTGAACGCTCTCAGCGT
>RCNF010002047.1_pt1 | contig 10789 bp, 7 predicted proteins | sample 2041311 | NCBI WGS metagenome assembly RCNF01 (sample SAMN09708228, study PRJNA481090) | Marine sediment metagenome, whole genome shotgun sequencing project. | biome: marine sediment; feature: ocean; material: sediment; isolation source: Sewage treatment plant 2 marine sediment (STP2) ... | reverse complement strand
ATTTTTAAAATTGACGCTGCTTTTATAAAAGAGTATAGAAAATGGTAAATACTCAAATAGATAGACTGAAGGCTGAAACTGATAAAATAGCTACTTTTTCCTTCGGCCTAAACACCTGAAAGATCCTGTGAGAATGTTCTTCAAAGAACTGAATTAATAAAATAAATAAAACCAGGAGTTTAGAACTATGAGACCTTATTTTGAAAAAATGACGGAATTTGGACGCGAACTTAATAAAGGCCAGATTTTAAGCAGCGAAGAAAATGTTAAACAAATAAAGGAAGTAGAAGCTGGGATAAAGGAGGCCGTTGAAAAGGTCAAAGCCGTTGGATTCCCTGAAGAAAAAATCAATGCCCGTGGTATGATGACCGTATGGCAGCGGCTTCGATACCTGGTTGATCCTGGAACATGGTCTCCTTTGCATACCCTTTATAACCCTGCCGAAAACGAAGAAGGAACAACCAATGTTTTCGACGGACTGGGAAAAATCTCAGGCAAATGGGCTGTTATTATCGGTTTTGACAATAAGCTTCTGGCCGGCGCATGGGTACCCGGACAGTACGAAAATATCCTGAGAGCAACGGATCTGTCAAAGCGGCTTAATATTCCGCTGGTCTGGCTGGTAAACTGCAGTGGTGTAAAACTAACCGAGCAGGAAAAGTTCTATGCCAATCGACGTGGTGGTGGAACTACGTTTTTCCGGCATGCTGAACTGGAGCAAGCCGGGATTCCCATTCTTGCAGCTATTTACGGAACAAATCCCGCAGGCGGCGGGTACCAGGGAATCAGCCCCACAATACTTTTTGCCCATAAGAACTGCAATATTGCTGTTGGCGGCGGCGGAATACTAAGCGGAATGTCTCCCAAGGGACATTTCGACAAAGAAGGAGCCGAAGCACTGATAGCTTCTGCAAAACAGTTTAAGGTCGAACCTCCTGGTTCTGCGAAAATTCATTATGATGCAACCGGATTTTTCAGATATGTTTACGATGAAGAAACCCAGGTGCTGGACGGAGTAAAGGATTATATGAAGGACATGCCTGCCTATAATCCCAAATTTTTCCGTGTTGCGGACCCCAAGCCCCCGAGATTTCCTGCAGAAGACCTGTATCGGCTGATCCCTTTTAACCAGAAACAGATGTACGATTTTGACGAAGTGCTGGCACGCCTTGTTGACGGCAGTGAACACATGGAATTTAGGCCCGGTTACGGACCGGAGATTTATACCGGATTATGCAAAGTCGATGGATACCTGGTCGCTTGCATAGGCAACCGCCAGGGATTTCTGGGAGAAAATTATCCGGAATATGCAGACTATCCAGGTATCGGCGGAAAGCTTTACCGCCAGGGTCTTATCAAGATGAACGAATTCGTAACTCTTTGCGGTAGAGACAGGGTGCCCATCGTCTGGTTCCAGGATACATCAGGAATCGACGTGGGAGACATTGCTGAAAAAGCAGAGCTTCTAGGATTAGGCCAGTCCCTTATCTATTCCATACAGCAAACCGACGTTCCCCAAATGCTGATACTGCTTAGAAAGGGAACCGCAGCAGCACATTATGTTATGGGCGGACCCACTGCAAACCGACATAATGCCTTTACTCTCGGAATAGCAACTACGGAAGTATATGTAATGCATGGTGAAACAGCAGCAGCAGCAAGTTTTTCCCGCAGGCTTGTAAAGGAAAAGGATGCCGGCAGGGATCTGGATCCGGTAATAGATAAAATGAACAAAATGGCACAGGAATATCACGACTACTCAAGGCCCGTATATTGCGCCCAGCATGGCTATGCTGATGAGATCTCAAATATGGGTGATATCAGAAAATATATGGCTGCCTTTGCAGGCGCACTTTACCAGAACCCGAAATCTATCTGTCCTCTTCATCAAATGCTTTTGCCAAGAAGTATCAAAGGATAAGGTGGAAAGGTGGAAGGCTGTTGGGGGAAGGTGCTTTTAAAGCCTTGTTCAGTGCAAAATCATATTCCGCCAAAGCACGGCAATCGTGCCCTTTAGACCCCTTCAGTCTTCAGTCTAAACCCCTTCAACCTTGTAAAAATGGAAAATCAGAAAAAAGCACAACGCCTGGTACAGTTGGATGCTAGCGTAGCCGGACCGCTGTTCATGCTGTCAGCAGCATTATTGTTTACGCTTCTCAATCTTTTGATCAAGCTGCTTGGTCCGCAATTTACCATCTGGCACATTGGTTTTTACAGGTTCTTCGGCGGTATAGTTGTACTCCTCGCCATCTTCGGACGCCACAGCAATCTGTATAAAGGAAATAACATCCGCCTGCTGATCATCCGGGGGTGTACCGGATCTGCTGCCTTTATTTCCATTATCACGGCGATTCGTTTGCTTCCGGTATCCACGGCCCTGGTCATTTTCTATTCCTTTCCGGCCTTTGCCGCCATTTTCTCTTTTCTGATTTACGGAGAGCGCATCGGAAAGCATGAAATCATCTGCATTACCGTGGTCGTGATCGGCATCGGGGTTCTGTTTGATTTTCAGCTCACCGGGGGACTTTTCGGGCAGACCATCGCACTCGTGGGCGGTGTGTTTGCCGGGCTGACCGTAACGTTGATTAAGACGCTCCGGGAGAAAAACGGCCCTGTCATCATCTATCTCTACTTCTGTACCATGGGCGCATTGGTGACCTTCCCCAAGTTCGTCATGCACCCGATTCTGCCGTCCACACCCATTGAATGGGTCATGATTCTGGGAATCATCCTTGCTTCAGTAACGGCACAGCTTCTGATGAACCAGGGCTTTTTCTACTGCAGTGGGTGGGAAGGCGGGGTTTTTATGTCCGGCGAAGTAATCTTCACCGCCATAGTGGGTATTTTCTTTCTGGGGGATCCCGCTACCTGGCGCTTCTGGACCGGAGGACTTATGATATTCGGAAGTGTAGTAGCCCTGAACCGGTTAAAGGCCAACGGGAGAAAACTGCCGAGCCTTAAAAAGAAAGCTCCTGAAATGTAAATTCAGAACTCCTGACCTGTGTACATATTTTTCAAGTGTTATGAAAGCACGGTCGAAATTTCAAATGCAACATTTTAAACATCGAACATCGAACGCTCAACATCGAACGTCGAATAAGGATATCGCTTCGCTCCTTTAGATTATAAAATTGAAACACCGAAGGTGTACAGTCATTCGATGTTCGACGTTGGATGTTCGATGTTGGATGTTCATTTTTAATTTAGTTCATAGCAGTGTTTAATAGAATATGTTGCATTCAGCTTTGCGCCAGGTCAGGAGCCCTGAAATTTATTTTTAAACGAACCCTTAACTTCTTATTTTTTTGATGATGAACCAGCCTGCTGTCAGAATTAAGAGAATCACAAGCAGTAGTGCGGAAAATGCCAGCCAGGTAACATAAGTTCCCCGTTTGAGCAGTTTGTACGGGTTCAAACTGGCCTCGATTACATTTCTGCCTAATTTATTCCGGTATTTCTCAGGAATATCTGGCAACCCATCACCATCGGTATCAGGAAAGCTTTTGATATACTCCATAACAGCCTTCCACTCCTTAAGCTCTTGAATCCCAGATTTTTGTTTGTCCGAATCCAGACGCATGGTTTTTAAATCATCAATGGGATTCCCGTTGCGATCTTTAGGTACAATATCCAGAACATTCCAGGTAAAATTTCCGATAACCTTCAAAAACGTTGAGTTGTAAATGTCGGCCCCAATACGCAACAGGTTGCGATTTGATTCCGAGTAGTCCAGAAGCTGGTAACCGTTTTCTTCATCTCCTATACGGATTTCGCTAACCCTATCGAATATCATACGATACGGGTTGTAAGTAAACTGTATCCCTGATACCTGCAGAAAATAGTCGCTACCTTTAAGCGGATAGACGCTGGTCAGGACCTCTAAGGCTTTCTTCAATTCCGCCGGATAAACATAAATGGTAATCAGCGGGTAACCCATGGTTTCAGCATCATCAAAGCCGATTCCAAGAGGTATGGCGCGAAATACATCGCACACCGCAATTTGTCCGGTTTTCCCCTTGACAATCGGATCCCGGATAACACCGTTGGAAATTATGGAAGCCACAACTTTGGTGGAAGGATCTGCAGGGTTATAATTGTTTTTGTTGATATACCACCGTATGGAATCCGCAATGAGGTTCCCCAGGTTTGATTCCTCGGTTTTTAGGAAAAGATCAAAATCCGTTTCAGCAAGAATTTTTCTGAAAGTGAGGCCTTCTTCAGCCAGAACCTGGCGGTTGATGTCAGCCTTAAACGCTTCAATTTGTCTGGAAATTTGAGTATCACCCTTAATCTTATCATCGATATCCACTAGCTTGTAATTTTTAAGGAAAACGCGACCGTCATTATATGCGATATCAATCACGCCCAATTGCTTGCCGTATGCCCATGCCTGAACAATAATGGTGTCGTTGACCAGTAACGCCTTTTTTATCTTCGTATGGGTATGACCGCTTATGATGATATCGATGCCGTTTACATCTCTGGCCAGGGTTTCATCTTCCGAACGTTTTTTGTTTTCTGATAGCCCGCTGTGAGACAGGCAAATCACCATATCGGCCTTTTCGGTTTCCCGAAGAATCTTAACCATCCTTTGTGCCGAAGTGATCGGATCATCAAAGGTAACCGGAGATGCAAAGGGAGCGACTTCAGCGGCGTTTTTTCCCAATAATCCAAAAATGCCGATCCTAAGTCCTGCTTTTTCCAGAATAATATACGGCTTGACAATTCCGCGGGTAAATATTTTTTCCAGGGAATCATCTTTGCTACTTTCTTGACTGAAAACAGCATTGGAAAGAACTAACGGCGGGATCTGTCCGTAACGATGAGCGGTCCTGAGTATTCGCGCAAGCCCGTCCGGTTTCAGGTCAAATTCATGATTGCCAAGAGTGACTGCATCATATCCCATCATGCTCAAAAGCCTCAATTCAAAGGAGTGTTCTCGACTGAGCATATGAAACAACGATCCCATCATAAAATCACCGGCATCAAGAACCAGTACCGGGTTCTTGCGATTTTGTTTAACCGTCTTGATAACCGTCGCAATTCTGGCTAATCCGCCGATGGTTTCGTCATCTCCGGTAATAAAAGGGGTATAGGCAATATTTGGAGGGGCCCCTAAAAAATGAGAATGCAGGTCATTTGAATGAACAATTGTTATTGTTTTTTCAGCTGCTATGATTTGTTGAGATATCATTATCAACAAAAATGGCACAAGGAAAGCTAGTAAACGTTTCATTTTAAAACCTCTTACTTTCCTATTTTGTAATTTTTATCACAATAAATCCGATTCTGCTTCGTTTTATCAGCAGATGTATGGTTTCTCCTTTTTTAATTTTTTGCATCTTTTTCTGGTAATCATTCAGTGTTGAAACCGGCTTACGATTAATTTCCTTTATAAGATCTCCCTGGCGTACTCCGGCAAGTTCTCCTTTACTGCCTGGCTTGACGCCGGTGATCATCACACCCATTTCGTTTTCGTCAAATCCTAATTGCTTTGCTATTTCCGGAGTCAGTTCCGAGGCCATAAGACCCAACCCGTTAGAGCTTTCAGTTTCTTTACTGACAAGAGATTCGTCATCTTTTCTTTTGGCTACCTTGATATAAACCGTTTTTTCCTTACCGTCTCTGATTAACAGTATGGCGATCTTTTTCCCAACAGCAATACCTGCAATTGTCCCGGAAAGTTCACGGGCAGTCGGAACCGGTTTCCCATCTATTTTAATGATAATGTCTTTGGCTTTTATACCCCCTTTGTCAGCAGGATCTCCTTTAAAAACATGAGTGACCAGAACGCCTTTTTTATCCTTCACCTTGTAGTATTCTGCAAGTTCAGGTGTCAGGTCCTGGATACCTACACCCAACCAGCCTCGTGTCACTTCACCGCTTGTTTTTAACTGTGCAATAATTCCATCAGCCAGGTTAATTGGAATGGCAAATCCGATGCCCTGGCCGCTTGCAATTATCGCCGTATTAATACCCACGACCTCGCCTTTCATGTTAATAAGCGGTCCCCCGCTGTTTCCAGGGTTGATGGAGGCATCCGTCTGAATAAAATCGTCATACGGCCCGGATCCGATGATACGCCCCTTGGCACTGACAATCCCAGCTGTAACAGTCTGTTCTAACCCGAATGGACTTCCAATTGCTACAACCCATGTGCCAACTTTTAACGCATCCGAATCACCAATTTTAAGGGGAACCAGATCTGAAGATGCAGCAATCTTAATAAGGGCCAGATCGGTCTTTGGATCACGGCCGACTATCTTTGCATCAAACTCTTTTTCATTTGCGAGTTTAACCTTGATCTGGTCTGCATTTTCTACCACGTGATTGTTGGTCACAATATAACCTTTGCGGTCAATGATAAAACCAGACCCTAAACTGCGCTGTTTAAACTCTCGTTGCGGATCCTGCCCCGGATTTGGCCCGAAAAAGTCCTTAAACGGATCATTGTCGCCAAAGGGTTTTCCAAAAAAATGGCGAAAGACACGTCCTCCCCCTTTTACAATTTTTACCGTCCGGATATTCACCACTCCTGGTTTGGCTTTTTGGGCCAGATCAGTAAAATTCATTGGAACCATGGTGCTCTGGCCAGAGGTTTTTGATATTGCCGTATTGGGTGTAAACCCCAGCAAAAACCCTGCAAAAGATAAAATCATAATATATGTTGTTAGTTTTTTTGCTATTTTCATTTTTTACCTCCGTTAACCTGATTAATTTCTACTATAAACCAAATGTGTTCATAATAAGCAATTTTATCACTTTTTACAAAATGTCAATTTATAATGTGGCTACAGCGTCTTTGGTTGTGTTTTTAACCCTGTACATGGCTTTATCTGCCAGAATAAGAAGATCTTTTATTGTCCCGGCATCCGCAGGGTGCATGGCAATTCCAAAGCTGGCTGTAACCTTGACCGGCCTGGATTCTGATTGCAGGTAGGTCGTTTCTCTGATTGCAGAGAGGATTTTTTCCGTTAGCTTTTTAGCCTCATGTTTATTGCTGTCCGGGAGTATAATAACATATTCATCCCCTCCGTACTTAACAAGGATATCCTTTTCAAAAAGACAGTCTGTAATGGTCTGTCCAAGTTCTTTCAGCATTTTTGTACCGAGCAGGTGGCCATGCAAATCCACAACCGTTTTAAAATTATCTATGTCAACAAAGACAACTGCAAATTCAGAGTCTCGACGGCCTGAATTTTCAATAAGTTCTCCGATAATTTGATGGAGATATCGTGCGTTATAAAGGCCTGTATATTCATCCGTTACATTCATATGTTGAATTTTTGCAAATAACCGCGAATTTTCAATGGCAATGGCTGCATAGTCCGTAAGAATTGCAAGAAAGGGAAGATATTTTGTTTCAAACAAAGCTATATTTTTAACATTCACAATTTCAATAACCCCAAGGATCTTTCCATGAATTTTAAGAGGAACACAGATAATTGATTCTGTTTTAAACCCGGTCAGTTCATCCACTTTCCTGCTGAATCTGGGATCATCTTCAACATCTGATAAAAACATTGGGATGCCCGTCCGGACTACGTGCCCTGAAATACCTTCACCAGGTTCCAAACGGACTCCTTTCATAAAATCACTATTAATACCGACTGCGATATCAAAGGTTAATTCCCCTGTTGTTTCATTCTTTAAAAGAAGGGACCAGTTCTGGGCCTCAATCCGCAAGCTGACCTTTACCATGATAAGCTCAAGTATCTGTTTTAAATCAAGTGTGGAAGTTAAAACTTTTCCGATTTCCACACATGCTAAAAGCGCATTGGTCTCATATAAACATTCATTTTTATCAGATTTGCCATCAATCATATTTTTCTCCTGAGCTGGCTATGCTGAAAGAGCAGGATAAAGTTAAACCGTAACTATTCAGATTAAAGCTGTTTAGGCTGAAGGCTGATGGGGTCAGAAAAGCACGATTGCTGTACTTTGGCGGAATGTGATTCTTGCATCAAACATTGCTTTAAAATGCGTTTTCTCCTAAAAGTCTTCAGCCTTCAGCCTATCCACCTAAGTTACGTTAAAACTTTGACGGTAAAGAAGTAATGAATTGAAACATTTGTGTCAATAAGGAAAATATATAGATAGCCGTTCACGGCTTGATACTTGTCGGATCGTAGCGTAGATCCCGTCTTTAACGAAAGGAAAGCGGGGAAATTGGAAAGTAGAATTTCGAGAGGCCAAATTCCCAATTTCTGATTTCAACGTTCCGTGAACGCTTACAATATTAGCTTGACATACAGGAAAATATAAATATATTGTTTGTATAAAAAAGAAAGAAAGCCCTTGGGAGGAAACAATATGCCGGTTTATGAATTTGAGTGTCCGAATGGAACAATAACAGAAAAGCTGGTTCGAATGAATACAAAAGAGATTATGTGTCCAAAGTGCCGTAACAAAGCAAAAAAAATTATTTCTGCGTGTACCTTTGAGTTGAAAGGTGGCGGATGGTATGCAGACGGATATTCATCAAAAAAACACTCAAAAACAAAATAAAAAATCAGTTTTTAAAAATATAACAAACAATTTATGGGGTCATCATCTGATGACCCCATTTTATTTTCGCCATTCATCCCTGCTTGACACACAAATCTCATTTGTCTATACTCATTTTAGATCTTAATTCTTACAGTTTAATCCTATGGACATTTCATCATTAAAATCAATTTCCCCTGTTGATGGCCGTTATCAAAAGGTTACCGGGAAATTAAGCGACTACTTTTCTGAAAGCGCTTTGATAAAATATCGTGTATTCGTTGAAATAGAATATTTTATTGCCCTTTGCGACATACCACTTCCTCAACTTGAAAGCTTTGATAAAAATTTAGCTGGATCTCTGCGGACTGTTTATAAAGATTTTACAGATACTGATGGTATAAAAGTTAAAGATATCGAAAAAATAACTAATCATGATGTCAAAGCCGTAGAATATTTTCTTAAGGAAAAATTTGATGAACTGGGGCTTAATCAATATAAAGAGTTTATTCATTTTGGGTTAACATCACAGGATATTAATAATACAGCCATTCCATATTCTTTGAAAAAGGCATATTTTGATGTTTTAAAACCTGTCCTTGATGAGGCAATAGATGTGCTTGGTAAAAAAGCCGTTGCCTGGAAAAATATTCCCATGCTTGCCCGAACCCATGGACAGCCGGCATCTCCCACAAGTCTGGGTAAAGAAATTTATGTTTTTGTTGACCGGTTATTAAATCAAACTGCTCTTTTAAAACAGATTCCTTTTTCAGCTAAATTCGGTGGTGCGACAGGTAATTTCAACGCTCATCAGGTTGCTTATCCCGACATTGACTGGATTTCTTTCGGAGATCATTTTATTAAAAATATCTTTGAACTTGAACGCTTAAAAGTTACAACTCAGATTGAGCACTATGATAACCTGGCTGCATTTTTTGATAACCTTAAACGGATCAATACCATATTTATCGATTTAAACCGGGATATCTGGTCTTATATTTCCATAAATTATTTCAAACAAAAACTTAAAGAAGGGGAAGTGGGCTCTTCTGCTATGCCGCATAAGGTAAATCCCATTGACTTTGAAAATTCAGAAGGCAACCTGGGGATTGCTAATGCCCTGTTTGAGCATCTTTCGGCAAAACTGCCTGTTTCAAGGCTGCAAAGAGACCTGACTGATTCCACTGTTACAAGAAATATCGGTGTTCCTGTTGCTCATACACTTATTGCTCTGAATTCATTTTTAAAAGGTTTTAGCAAATTAATACTCAACGAAGAAGTAATCCGCACTGATCTGCAGAACAACTGGGCGGTTGTTGCTGAAGCGATTCAAACCGTTTTGCGTCGAGAAGGCTATCCCAAACCCTACGAAGCATTGAAAGAGCTGACCCGTACTAATATGCACATTGATCAAAAAAAAATAACCGAATTTATTAAAACCCTTGATGTTGATGAAAACATTAAAGAAGAATTAAATAAAATTACTCCGGAAAATTACACAGGGATTTATAGTTTTTAAATTTGATGGCGTCGTAAAAAGACTCATCTACGGCGTTGTAGCGGTTTTGAGAGGAGAAAATTAAGAAATGAAAGAAATAACTGCCCTGATCGAAGCAAGGCCGTTTTGTATTTTTGACAGCGGCCCGATGGAAAAACTGAAAAAAGAAGGGGTAAATATCATTGATATGCGAGGCTCCGGTATCGATGATGCGAAATTCATTGAAGCTTTGAAAGGTGTGGACGCTGTGCTGTGCGGCAACGATCTTCTGGTTAATGATGCAATGCTGGATATGGCGCCTCGTCTGAAAGCAGTCGCCAAGATGGGTGTAGGATTGGATACTGTGGATATTAAAGCAGCTTCCAGCCATAATGCAATTGTTTTTAATACACCGGGAGCAAATAACCAGGCTGTGGCTGATCACACTTTTGGCCTTATTTTAAGCCTGGCCAGAAAAATTGTTTTTTGCGATCGGAGCCTTCGGGATAAACGCTGGGAACATACTAAAATCATGGGTATTGAAATCTGGCAAAAAACCATAGGGTTAATCGGACTGGGTGCCATCGGCCGGTGCGTAGCACTAAGGGCAAAGGGTTTTAAGATGAAGATTGTGGCATATGACCCCTTCTGGCCCGAAGAATTTGCCGATGAACATGGTGTCGAAAAAATGGAGATTGATAATTTACTGAAAGTCTCCGACATTGTCAGCCTGCACCTGCCTCTGACTGAGGAAAATAGAGGAATGATTAATGAAAAGACCTTGCACAGCATGAAACCCACGGCGCTGCTCATCAATGCAGCCAG
>RCNF010002046.1_pt1 | contig 10792 bp, 12 predicted proteins | sample 2041311 | NCBI WGS metagenome assembly RCNF01 (sample SAMN09708228, study PRJNA481090) | Marine sediment metagenome, whole genome shotgun sequencing project. | biome: marine sediment; feature: ocean; material: sediment; isolation source: Sewage treatment plant 2 marine sediment (STP2) ... | reverse complement strand
AAAAGGCAATCCCGCCTGGCCCAGGTCAACGAGGATGATCTTCTGCAGCCGGGTTCGCAACTCGTGGGCGCCGGGTACATCATCTACGGATCCAGCACCATGTTCGTGTACACGGCCGGCAACGGCGTGCACGGTTTCACCCTCGACCCCTCTATCGGCGAGTTCCTGCTCAGCCACGAAAATATCATGACCCCGTTTACCGGAGAGATCTATTCGGTGAACGAGGCCTATGAGCCCAAATGGAGTCCGGAAGTGCGGGAGGTCCTGCGGCAGCTCAAGTACGGGAAAAATTCTGAAAAAACTTCCCGCAAAGATGCGCCCACCGACGGGGCCGGCATGTCCTCGCGGTATATCGGTTCCCTGGTGGCCGACTTCCACCGCAATCTTCTTTACGGGGGGGTCTTTCTGTACCCACCCACCACCGACCACGCGGACGGGAAACTCCGCCTGATGTGTGAAGCCGCTCCCCTGGCCATGATCGCCGAAAATGCCGGCGGATACGCCAGCGACGGATTTCGCCCCATCCTGGATGTTGTTCCCGACAACCTGCACATGCGGGTTCCGCTTTACATAGGCAGTCGCGGGGATGTCATGTGGATCGAGACCATGCTTTGCAAGGGAAGTTCCAATATCTAAAGGGCATTGGGATTAAAATTGGGGGAAAATAAAGGGCAGCCACTAGGCCGCCCTTTATTCGATACTGACAGGACCGGTCAGACCTGAGGATCCATCTGTTTCTGCAAACCCCGGGTTTCTACCACCAGGCCCAGCGCATTGTTCCGGCAACGGGGGCGGTGAGGTGTGCCGGCCGGAACCACGAAGGCCTCGCCCTGGCGAACCTCGACTTCCTTTCCCTCCATCTCCACGATCAGGGAACCCTCGAGGATATACACGAATTCATCCTTCTCGTGAGTGTGGACCAGATAGTCCCCACTGTACCGCACAATGAACGCGTGATAATTATCATCGATGTTGGTCACTTCAACAGGACGGAACACCTGCGAAAGCCCGCGGGCCATTTTCAAAACGGGAAACTTCGGCACCTCTGAAACTCCTTGACGTGCGCGGCCTGAGGCCGCGCGGGATCACTCTTGTTTTTCCGCCTGCAGCAGGGCGGCTTCGTTCGAAGTAGGATAAGTATTCACCAGAGCTTGGCCCATGGCTTCAGCATCGTCCGGGCGTCCGAGATTCAGCAGACACGACCGCCCTTTGTAAAGTGCCGCCGGCGCCTTTTCGCTGGCGGGGAAACGTTCCAGCATGTCTTCAAAATAACTCAAAGCGGCCGCATCATCACCCTCGCCGTAGGAAATATCTCCCAGCCAGTAGAGGGCGTCGTCCGAGAGTTCGGATTCCTTGTACTTGAAAAGGAACTCTTCGAATCCTGCCTTGGCCAGGTCCATATTTCCACGGTTACGGTCCAGTTCGGCCATTTCAAAGATGGAGCGACCTTCCTCGGGCAGGGTCTCGGTCCCCACGCTGCTGGCAGCCGGCGGCTTGTATTCTCCCAGGGTGGGAATTCCCTGCCGAGTGGCCAGCAAATCGACCCGCGCCGAAAGGTTCCGCATGTATTCGGCGTTGTCGTCCAGCTTTTGCATCAACTGGTCCAACCGCGTGGACACCATGGACAGCTTGGCCAGACGCATCGCCGAGGATTCGTCCCCGGCGTCACGATCCATCCGCAACAGCTGGCCGAGGGCCTCCATCTCCTGGAGCAACTTCATGTTTTCGGTTTGCAGGTGGGATATTTCGTCCCGGTTTTCCTGCACCGAAATCTCGATGCGGTCCAGTTGCGGGGCGCACCCCGCCATCAGGACCAGGGCCACCACCGGCAAGTAACAAATCCGGCGGGGCGGCGCAAATTTCCACATGTTCAGCCGTCCCTAGGGGCGCTCGAAATGCGCGCGCCGGTTATTGGCCCAGGCATTCTCGTTGCTGCCCATGGAAAAAGGTTTGCTCTCGCCATAACTGGTGATCCGCAACTGACTGGTAGGCACCCCGAGACTGACAAGGTAGTCGCGGACAGCCCGGGCCCTCTTCTCGCCCAGCGCCAGGTTGTATTCGATGGTGCCGCGCTCGTCGCAATGGCCCGAGATGAGGATGGTCACACCGGCTTCCTTCATGATCCGGGCGTTGCTCGAAAGAATGCCCATGCCCTCGGTGTCCAGGTCATACTGGTCAAAGGCGAAGAAAACATCACCCACGCCGTAGTCGGCGGGGTCCAGGTTGAAATAATCGGGTCCTTCATCAACCACTGTTTCAATTTCCTCAGCCACCGGGGGCTCCGGAATGACTTCCGTTTCCTCCCCGATGCCGGAACCGACGGTGGGATCGGTTTCGACTTCGGCCTTTTTGCCGCAACCGGTCAGGGAAATCAGGGCCACCACGAGAACCAGGCCCAGGGCCAGCAGCACACTGCGGGAAATCCATCCTCTGTTCATGCCTTACGCTCCTTAGAAACGATGAAAATCGGCCTGCCCCTACTGGGACCAGGCTGGGGTGATGTCCGGGTCATCGCCGAACGTCAATTGACGGAAACTATCTTCAACAACGTCGTAAACAAACAACTTGTAGACCCCGGTCCGTTTCGAGGCGAACACGATGTGCCTCCCATCGGGCGCCCAGCTCGGGTCTTCACTGTCGCGCCACCGGCTATCGGTCAGGATGCGCCTGTCCTCGCCGGTGGATTTCATCAACACGATATGGGAGTAATTGCCCATTCGTGAGACGTAGACGATTTGATCCCCGCTTGGCGACCACACCGCCGAATCATTGTACGTACCCTCGAAGGTAAGCCGGCGCCTGCCGGCACCCTCACTGTCGATGATATATAACTGAGGGGTACCCGTCCTGTCACTTGTAAAAACCAGATCCCGGCCGCCCGGGGCCCAGCTGGGACTGATTTCGATCGATTTGGCGACCGTCAGCCGCTTGATGATCTTGCCTTCGGGAGAAATCCGGTAAATTTCCATATCGCCGCTCTTGGACATGGACAACACCAGTTCTTTCCCTTCGGGATGCCAATCGGCCCCGTAGTTAAGGCCCTCCAGGGCGACCACCGACCTGACCTTCCCGTTGCGGGTATCCAGGCTGAAAAGCCCCTGCTGACCGTCCCGGTAGCTGGTAAAGGCGATCTGACCGCCGTCGGGCGACCAGCTGGGGCAAAGATTCAACTCCCGGTTGGCGGTCAGGCGCAGCACCCCCTCGCCGTCGTAGTCCACAACGTACAGATCACGCCGGCCTCCGGTTCCCCGGGAAAAGACGATCCGGGACAGACACATGCCCGGTTCGCCGCTGAGCCAGTGGATCACCTCGTTGGCGAAATGATGGGCCGTGGCGCGCAACTGCGACGGCAAAGGCCGGTAACGTTTGTTCATCAAGAGCTGCCGCTGGGGAAAGGACAGCAAGTTCAACGAAATGGTGATCGGGGCCTTTTCCCCGGTCAATTCGGCGTCCCGCAACGGCCCCTCAACCGTTCCCTCGATGGCGAACTCCAGTTGCAGACTGTCGGCATCGCTCTCGGACAGCCCCACCCGGAACAGTCCACTCAGGCGCAGATCATTGGCCACGACCGACACCATCAGGTCGGCGGCCTCGGACGAAGGCACGCCCCCGGCCAGAACATCGAGCTCGTTGATCAGGACATCGGTTTTTATGAAAGCCGTGCCCGTGTGCTCGATGATGACCTCGCTTTTGCGGCCCTGGGCCGCGGCCTCACCGGAAAAACAGGTCAGCAAAAAAGCGAAGGTGAGAATGATTCCACTGATTCTTGTCATCAGGTTCCGGGCTCCAGGTTGAAAATGAAGGTCACGCCGAGTGACGGGCTTGTGAATTGAGGCGGCAGGGGCGGCAGCTTGGTGGTCTGGACCGCGCGCAGGGATTCCCGATCGAACACCCCGACGCCGCTGTTGCGAACCAGGGTGACCTGTGAAACGGCTCCGTTGCGGCCGATCTGAAAATGGATCGCGCACGACACCACGGCATTTTTTCCAAACCCTACTTGCCGGGGTTTCCAGTTGCGGGCGATAAGTCCCTCGACCCGGGATAGATACCAGGCGAAGGGAAAATCGGAATCGGTGTTCCCCACGCTGGGTCCGCTGATCACGGGTTTGGCCACCTGGTCCACTGGTTTATCCGGAGTCTCGACCGGTTCTGCCGGAGGATCCTCAACCTCGACTTTTTCCTGCGGCTTTTTCTCTTCCTTGGGGGGATCTACCGGTTTGGGCTTGGGCAGTTCCTTGGCCGGCAATTCCGGTTTGATTTCTTTCTGGGGTTCCGGCTGAACGACCGGTTCGGCTGGGATTTCCCGGGGCTGTGTTTGTTGCTGAGGCAGATGGACCATCTTGACCTTGATCGAATGGGCCGGCTGGATGGGATTGCGGGCCACATGATTCCCGAACATGAACACCACCACCAGCGCGATGGCGTGCACGAGAACAGAATACGGGAGCCCACGGCTCAGCATCATTGATCATCCACGGGTTGATCGGTCACCAGGCTGAGATTCAGAAATCCTTCCACCTCCACGGCGGCCATGACCTTCAGGACAAAACCGTAGGGCACTTCTTCATCGCTGCGCAGGTAGACCGGCACCGAGTCCTTGTCCTCTTCGTAGGGCGCCAGCAACATGGCCAGGTCGCTGATCTCGATGGCCTGCTCCTGGAAAAATACCTGCCGGTTGTTGGTGATGGAGATAACGGGCCCTTCCTTGACCACGGAATTGCGGGTGGCCGCTTCAGGCAGATTGACCTCCACCCCGCCCTGGATGTAGGGCGCGGTGAGCATGAAGATGATCAGCAGCGTCAGCGTCACGTCCACCAGGGAGGTGATGTTGATGCTGGCCATGGCGCCGTAGGATCGCTTGCGACCAGCCATCAAATGGTCTCCTTGTCGTGAACCTCCGGCCGGTGGGCCTGATCCCTGCCCACGGGTGCCGACTCTCCGGCGACGGCTTCTTCAAGCACCGTGCGCAGACGATCCATTTCGTTGGCCACCAGGTCGATCTTCCGCACGGTCATGTTGTAGAAGATGACCGCCGGAATGGCCGTCGCCAGGCCCGCGATGGTCGTGATCAGAGCCTCGGCAATGCCGGGCGCCACCACCGTCAAATTGGCGCTTTGCATCGAGGCCATGCCCCAGAAGGAACTCATGATGCCCCACACCGTACCCAGCAGCCCGAGGAAGGGCGAGATGGTCACCGCGGTGGACAACAAAATGAGATATCGTTCCAGGTTTTCGATTTCAAGGTAGGAAACCCTCTCCGACGCGCGGCGAATGGCCGGCCACTGTGAAAGGGAATCAGTTTCAAGAATGAGGTTACCCAGAGGCAGATCCGTGTTGTCCCGACACCAGGACAACAGGGCCGTCCGCTCGGGCCCGGTGTCCGAACCGCTTTCCAACCACGCTTCGCATTTGCTCCAGAAATCCTGGTGTCCGGCGCGGACCCGCGACAGGGTCCGTGACTTGTCGATAAAAACGGCCCAGGACATGACCGAAAGAAACAGCAGGACCAGCAGGATGAACTTGCCGAAAAAGGTGGAATCGGCCACCAGGCCGACAAGCTCTCCAGGCCCCAGGGTGGCCAGGAAAGCGCCCGAATGCAACAAGGCGGACATGGGTTCTCCTCGGATATTCAGTTTTATGGGGGATTCGGCCCCGTTCCATCCGGCCGGATCCGGGCGGTCCTTCCTTGGTCCGCCACCAGGTCCCGAACGGGACCAGATCAGTTGTTCAGCAAAGTAACCATCGCCCGCGGGAAAGAACAGGACCGGGGCCTGAAAGTTCCCCAGGATTCCTCAGCGTTTCCCCTGAGGCCCAATAGTCAGCCCTGGCCCTTGAAGACCTTCAGGGCAAAAGCGTCGTCAAAATCGAATTTATCCACGAAATCGCTCAGGGAATCCTCGTCGCGCTTGTGCAACAGGCCTTCTTCCACCAGATGGAAGACGATACGGCCGAAATCGATGGTCGCATGCACGCCCCAGGCGTTGAACACATCGCCGGCCATAACCCCGTACCGCTGCCGGCCCAGATCCCGGATCCAGTCCAGGAGATCCACGCCGGTGATATGGCCCCGTTCAACCATGGATTCCATGGCGTTTTCCAGGGCTTCCAGGACAAAAACATACGCATCCGGACAAAAGGCACCTCGTCGGTCGGCGAGCGTCCGGATGGATTGCATCAGGTCCATGGTTTCGGTCATGGCCCTCTCCCAGGAAGTGAAGTCCACGTTGATCGATTCGCTACCATTTTAAGGACATCCCGTTCCCTGTCAACCATCAGTGGCCCCGGTAGGCCCAGCCAGCAGGCGGTCGTAAAGATCGAGATAACTTTTCACCACGCAGGATACGCCGAAATCGCCGGTCGCATCCCTGCGGGCCTCTTCGGAAATTTCCTGTCTCAGGGCATCGTCCTGAAGCACCTTGACCACCGTCTGGGCCATACCCGAGACATCGTGGGGATCCCGGAGAAAACCGTTCAGACCATCCTGGATGAACTCTCCGGCCCCACCGCGGTTGGTGGCCACCGGAATCACGCCGCAGGCCATGGCCTCCAGGGCAACCAGACCGAAGGATTCGTGCAAGGACGGCAGCAGCATCACGTCGGCGACCGGCAGGACGTCTTCCAGGCTGTCCACCTGTCCCAGGAATTCCACCTTGTCGTCGAGGCCGGCATCGATCACCTGCTGCCTGACCGCCGGCATTTCGGGTCCGTCTCCGATCAGAAGCAGACGGCACGGCAGAACCTCGCTCACCTTGGAAAAAACATCCACTACCGCCCCTACATTCTTGACTTTACGGAAGTTGGAAGCATGAGCAATCAGTTTTTCACCCTGCGGGGCAAACCTGGCTTTCAGCTGGGCATCGTCAAAGGGCCGGAAAACGCGGGTGTCGACGAAGTTGGGGATGACCTCGATGTTTTCACCCGTGCCGAAAACCTTGATGGTCTCATTTTTCAGGAAGCTGGACACAGCGGTCACGGCATCGCTCTGCTCGATGCAGAACCTGGTGATGGGGAAAAAGGACGGTTCCTGCCCCACCAGGGTGATGTCCGTTCCATGAAGAGTCGTGACCACTTTCAGGCTGTCCCGCCCGCTCATCTGCTTGGCCAGGTAGGCGCTGGCCGCGTGGGGAATGGCGTAGTGGACGTGCAGGATGTCCAGGGCGCAACGCTCGGCGACCTCGCTCATGGCCGTGGCCAGACTCAGGGTGTAGGGCGAATGCTGGAACACCGGATAGTGAGGCATTTCCACCGGATGGTAGAAAATGTTCTCGTGGTATTTGCGCAGACGAAAAGGAAGTTCGCTGGATATGAAATGGACTTCACATCCCCGCCGGGAAAGGTGCAGGCCCAGCTCGGTGGCCACGACCCCGCTGCCGCCCTGGCTGGCGTAACAGGTGATGCCGACGTTGGGCATCCTCATCGGGCCCACCTTTCGTCAGGTAAATCATTCAGGACCGGAAAGGAGGGACTTGCCAAGGCCTCGCCCAGTGCGACCCCGGCGCGACGGCCCCAGGTCCGCGCCCGGCGCTCGATTTTTTCCAGAAAGGCCGTGTCGTTGATCCAGGTGGCCTTGCGTCCGGGTTGCCGGGAAAACTGGCTGGCATAACAGGCCAGCGACTGCTCCTTGGCCGGCCAGGTAGCGGAAATATCGAAGATGACGGCGGGTTGACCATCATCGGGACAGACGGAAAAAACGGACTCAGTTTCCCAGCGCTCGGCAGCCTCCGGCCAAGGGGCGCCGCCTGACCACAAGGTCCCCCCCGGTGCCGGGGTTTGCCAGGCCACCAGGCGGGCCAGAAAGGCCGCTCGTTCCACCAGCTTGGGAGTTTCCTGGTGATCGGGATGCCGCACCGGGTCGGGTGCGGTGACGATCCATCGAGGCTGAAGGCGGCGAACCACGCCCACCACCTGGGCCACCTGGTCCCTATCCGTGCTGTCGATGAACCCGTCGGGCAGTTCCAGCTGAGCCCGCCCGGCCAGACCCAGCACGGCCGAGGCCTTTTCGGCTTCACTCCAGCGCTCGGCGACTGTGGCGTTGGTTCCCAGTTCCCCCCGGGTCAGATCCACGGCCCACACCCGGCGGCCCCGATCGGCCAGCAACCGGATGGTTCCCCCCAGACCGATCTCCGCGTCGTCGGTGTGAGGAGAGATGACCAGCAGGTCGCAGCAATTTCCCTCAGGTTGGGTCATGGCAAATTCCTCATGGTTCATTGTGGAGACGGAACTTCGATCACGAATTCCCGCCACTGTCCCTCGGCACCTAGCTTCAGATGTTGGCTGGCGGCTTCGAGGCATGCGGTCACCAGGTCTTCGCCCCAAATCGATGCCGCACAAAGATAGGCCAGGCGTCTCTCCTGCCTTTTCCCGCCGGGAAACACCCACTCCGGGCCCAACGGAACCGCCTCTTTCAAAGAACGTTCGATTTCATCTCGCAGCATGGCCTCCACGCCCTTCCGCCAGCGACGAGAACGACCATCTGCAAGGTTAAGAGCTCTGTTTTCAGTAAGTTTCAGGTCTTTCTTGAGAATGTTTTCAAGAATTTGGCGCACCTCGTTTTCAGCTTTTTCGGCCAAAGTGGCCGCCAATCGGGGATCGGAGGTACGGCGTTCCCTGAAAGCATGCAAGCTGTCCGGGTCCATCCCAACCGGAAGAAGCCAGGCGAACAAGCGGGGTACCAGCGGCGGACGGCCGATGCCCAGTTCCCCGTACACGGTGTCCAGTTGACGGAGGTAGGCCAACTCTCCGGGCCCGACCACCACGGCCGCCGGACGCAGAAGCCAATCCTGAACCGGGCTGCGAAGCATGACGCCGGGCCGAAGCTGGGAAGTATCCGGAACGGAACTTCCTGACCGCCAAGGGACGCGGCTGTCACCATCGACCAGGAAAAGGGGATTTTTCAGGGACCGCTGGTTTATCTGGGCATGCCACCGGTGACCGGCCAGCTTGTTCCCCCGGATTTCCGCAAGGTTGGCCAGTTCTTCGTGCTTTTCCAGGATCAAATCGTAGAGCGGACCTGCGGCCGCGTGAAGCCCGGAATCATCGCCCGACACGATCATCAGTCCTGTCCCCTGGAATACCCTCAGCAGCGATCGGCGCGCCAGACGGGACCAGGTCCACCCGGCGGACACGGCTTCAGCCCAGATAGCGGCCAGATCTGGCGTCAGTGGATCGGTCGGAACGGAGGAGCCGGCCGCAATCTGTTCCAGCCAAACGGCGCCCGCTGCGGTGACCGGATCACCGGATCTGCGGCCCAGCATGCCGGGGCGTTGTTTGGGCCCGGCTTTGGTTATCTCTGCGGGCCCGGTTACCAGCCCCAAACCACCGGGTTTTAGCGCCACCGGATGAAGGGCCTCCACCAGGTCATCGTCGTCATCTCCGCTCCAGAACACCGGAACGGTCGGCCTGCCGGCCACCGAACGGAAGCGGGCCAAGGCAATGGTCGTGGCAACCTTGTAAAGGGTGTACAGAGGGCCTCCCAGGAATCCCGGCTGTTGCCCGGTGACCACGATGTCCGCTTTGCCGGCCCTCAGGGAAGCCACCTGGGACCGCAGCAGGATTCGATCACTATCCAAGGACAGGTCCTGTTCCTGGGTCTGCATCCACCCGTCCACCCACGAAGACTGAAAAAGAGGAGCCGCCTGGCAGGCGCTCTCCGATTCCAGGGCGGCCGCTATTTCCTCACTGGCGCCTCGGTTTCCCGGCTTCACAAAATCCGCATCCAATTGCCCATCGAGCCAATCGCTGAATAAACGGGAAGATGCGATCGCATCTTTAAGTTTTTCCTGAGGTTTGATTTGCATCGTCATAATATAATGTCTTTTGGGTTCTTTTGAAAAACAAGGATCCAACGGCTGCCCTGCCCCAGAGGTTCCCCGTCATAACCTCCGGCCGCCGCCACCCGGGTCATTCCCGATTGACTGGTCATGGTGTCCAGGTCATCCAGAGTAAAAACCGCCACCCTTTCGGTATACCGCAATCCCTCGGCCGAAATGCCATACTTCTTCGCTTCGGTCTGGCACCCGGATCGCGGTGCCAGATGCACCCTTTTCTCCACCAGTGATTCGCCCTGGACGAACTCCCTTTCCTCGCGAATCACCAGAGGTCCCAGTTCCCTCTCACGGAGCTGGGGCTCCTGACCACCGAGTTCGGCCCGAACTTTATCCCCATCGAAATAATCCAGATACCAATGCCCACCCGGGACAAGAACTCTGGCCACTTCCTGGACCGGCACCCTGTTTGCCGCCGGGGAGCCGAAATACCCGAAAGCCGTGAACAGGGATAGCACCGCCGGAAAAGCTGCGTCGGAAAAAGGCAAGGCCCGCATGTCGCCACGGACCAAGCCTGGAGGGGTCTCCCTTTGAATCCGGGACCGGGCAAGGCTCAACAAAGGCGCGGAAAGGTCCAGACCGACGGCCGCCTGTCCGGATTCAAGAAGCAACTCCAAGTGCCGGCCATCGCCGCAGCCCAGGTCCAGAACCTGGCCACCGGATGCCGGTACCAAAGGAGCCAGGCGAGGCAACAAGGCGAGGCACCGTTTCGCCTCGGCGGTATCCCGGTGCTGGTATAGCAAGGGATAGTGGGCTCCGAAGGCCTGCCGGAACCAGCCGTCACTCACCTGCGACCTCCGAATCTTCCCAGCTGATCTCGCCTTCCAGAATGCCGTGCCTGATGATCATCGTGTCCTCGGCCAGGGCAAGTTGATGGGGATGGTCCAGGGTATAGTGCAGCCCGCGACTTTCATGGCGGGCCCGACCGCACATGACGATCAGTTCCCCAAGCAGGGCGATGTTCCGCA
>RCNF010002045.1_pt1 | contig 10792 bp, 10 predicted proteins | sample 2041311 | NCBI WGS metagenome assembly RCNF01 (sample SAMN09708228, study PRJNA481090) | Marine sediment metagenome, whole genome shotgun sequencing project. | biome: marine sediment; feature: ocean; material: sediment; isolation source: Sewage treatment plant 2 marine sediment (STP2) ... | reverse complement strand
TCCTGCGAAGGCTCGAAATTCATATTTTTCCATGGTTAGGGAAACGGCCGGTTAAAGAAATTGAACCCCCGGAATTATTGCGATGTTTGGAGCGGATAGATAACGGCGGAGCACGAGAAACCGCTCATCGTGTCGCAACTATTTGTGGCCAGGTTTATACTTATGCAAACGGCATTGGCACCCAGATGGTGGTCGACTGCCTGAAAAGCGAATTCAATTTTGACATCACGACCGATTCAATCCGTGCTGCCGTGCGTCGTGCTTCCCTCCGCGGCTTGGCTCTGGAACTGCGTCAGGGCTACACCAAGGAAGAATTCCTCGGGTTGGGGATCTTGGATTTTCTCAAGGGCGAAAGCAGGGAGAAGATCCTTGAGCGAATCGATAAAATGCTTAAAGGCGAACCAGTCTCCCACGTAGATGAGTGTGAAGTTATTACTAAAGATGGACACGAGATTTGCATATTATTTACTGCGAGAATTGAATATGAAGATGACAAACCAGTAATAGCAACGAATTCGCCCGTGTGGCAACAGAAATGCAAACAGCCCGATCATTCCTGTTACGACACCGGATAGTCCAACTGTTGAAAAATGCGCGTCGGCGGCCATGCCGGAAACAGAGGAAAAGACACCTGCCGCCAGACCAATCACGATATAGGCAGAAACGTATGCGAAGCTACCGATCAGAACCTCAACTGCAGCTGCAAATGCGATAAAGAAAATAAGGTTAAAAATAATGTGCGACCAACTGCCGTGCGCGACTGTCGAGGTCAGCATTGTCACCGGGTTCCATGAATCGGTTTCATAGGCGAGGCCTTCATCAGGATCTTCAGGCACCTTAATGTGATAGTTCCTGAGTTCGTCAGTCAACATACCGGTTACATAGAGGCGTGAGTCTTCCTGGCTTAAGCCGGTTAACTGCTCAGTATCCGCGGCGATTTCGGCAATAGTCTCTTTCTCGTTTTCCGACTCGGCGATCCAGTAGACGACTTCAATGCATGCCATGTCATTGTCTTCGCCTGCGATATCGAGAAATATCATGCGCTTCAGGTTGCTTCTCGGCGCGTCGCAAAAATCGTACATTGCGCTTTCGTATGCTTCCCAGTCATTTATCTGTTTCAGGAAAACGCCAAGGCAGACCACACATATCAGCACCGTCAGGTACGGGAAACGTGCCAGTTTGAAATCTGCTTTAACCGGGATAAACATTGCTTGGGTATGCTTTACCAGAGCTCGAAGCGCTCTAAGGTAGCAGCAATAAGGTATTGATTTATATGCTCTGTGTCTAGATTTTGGCAGTAGGAGCAATATGAGTTATCTGGCAGTGGTGGATCAAACGGGGTCTTTAATTTTGAGAGTTCGCGGCTAAAGCCGCCCCCACAGATTGGTACAGACCGTGGGAGCGGCTTTAGCCGCGAATAGCGAGTGTCAGCGACGCTACTCTGCGATGCAGCTAGTGTCTGCGAGTTTCCGTCGGGAATCGTCAGCCGTGTAGACAAGCACGCAGTCGCCGTCATTCAGCACCAGGCGAAACTGCATCGGCATGTCCATGTTACGTCCCTGGGCCGGCAGGTTTTCCATGCTACTTGACGGGTTGCGCTCGATTGTGAGCACGCTGCTGTCATTTAACGCATTGCTGGCGAGCGTCACATTCGTATCAAGTGCTGCGTTGATTGCATTCTGTAACGCTATGCGACTGTCGTCGGTCGGGTTCGTTATGCGTGCAGCGACATCGCCGTCCGTTGCCAGCGTTTGACAACCGACCATCGCGAATAACAGACCCGCAATTATTGCTTTCGATTTCACAGCGCGAACGATCATTGCCGCATGATTCGATTGGTATGCCAAATTGATTTTGGCACGATGCCGTCGGTGGCATCCATCGGTCTACCGGTTTTGCTCAGGACACCTGGAGCGATGCTGATCGGCGTAATACATCCCATTCCGGCCTGGTGGGCCAATGCGACCTCAAGTCGATTTTCTGTCGGATCGCCAAGCAATTTCGTGAAGTCGTCCTGAACGGTGCAACCAAGTACGTTTGCCTGGCCATCATCAACGACAGATGGCACGAAACCGTCAGTGTAATCGCCAAAATTCAGGTCGTTTACACCACGAAACTGGATGGTGAAATAAGTCGTGCCACAGTTATCCTGAGGGAAAAAGCCGTATGGTTTCCCGCAAGTCGTCGAACCGATCTGGATGACTTCGACACCGGCGCCACGAAGCCCATTCATGATTGCTTCGCTTGCGGAACAGGTTCCGGCACTGGTAATGACATAAACCCGGGACAGGTTTAGCGCTGGTAACGGCGCGCCTGGCGCCAAGCTGAAGCCCAGGGTTGTGCTGTGAAATGGCGTAGGTGCAATCGGGTTACCGAAAATATCAGTCACTGTATGCTTGTCATTGAATTGGGTGGTCTCAAAATTGCGCCCGGCGACCTGCGCCGGTCCTGCGATCATGTACGCCATCTGTGCCGCAATATCGAGAAACCCGCCACCGTTGTAGCGCAGATCAAGAATCAGGTCGTCGACTCCCTGACCGGCAAGCAGCATGTTCACCGCGTCGATCAGGCCATCTTCGGCCGTCGCTATATGATCATTGAAAACCATGTAACCAATGCGCCCTGTTGGCGTCACGATGACCTGAGTTTCCTGAACTGGTGTCGATGTAATGTTGGCGGAAACCAGTGTGACCTGGCGAGGGTTCGCAGCACCGAGGTCCTGGATGGTAAAATTGTGTGATTCCCCGGCTGCCGCAGGAAACAGCCCTGCATTCAGGGCATCGACACCTGCCTGTGTGTTGGTGTTCACATCAAAGCCATCTACTTCGAGAATGGTCGCGCCACGGGCGAGGTTGGCTGCCGCCGCTGGCGAATTAGGTTCAGTTAAGGCAATAACGATTTCACGTGGCGGCGCAGTGGACAAGAGCACCCATTGAGCACCGTATCCACTTGACACACCGCTCTGAGACAGTTGAATCCAGGCTTCGGTGTCGAAAGTGAAATGAAACTTGTCCTTGTCTTGTCCGGAAAGCGTTATGGCAGTCGTTCTTAACTCGTCGAAATAGGCGATTGGATCATTAAAAACGCCCGGATCCTGATCAGTTATCTCGTTGTACCAGAGATAGGTATTGTCACTGTAAGACCGCAGAAAGTTGTTTTCATCGAGTGTTGCGCCTCGTCTATCGCTGGTACCGGCGCGGGGCGCCTGACACTGTGCCGCAAAAGTACTCGTTGGCATGAAGACTCCCGCTTGCCAGCCGTTGCCAGCCGGTGGGGGAGTGCCGCCACCGCCACAGGCGGTTAGCACCAGCAATGAGGCGAGCAGGGAAATTGGAAGAATCGCCTTCTTTTTGGCGGTCCCCGAAATCAGGGAGCAAATGGTGGAATCAGTCAACGCTGAATGCCTTTCTAAGCAGCGAACCGGGGCGTAAATAGTACTCGGTTATTTCCGTCTCGGAAACTGTCGCCATTTGGCGTCAATAGCCACGCTGTTAGCTCCACAGTCGACTATTAAGTCGTGTTTACGCCGCTTACCGTTGAATTCTTAGACTAAGTGGCAGCAAAACGGTAGCCTGCGGCAGAATGGATAAATTACGTTATGTTTGCGAAAACTTTAGAGAGCAAATGGGGATATGCGGCCATGAGTGACAACACGACAAAAAATATTCCGAATGAGGAGCGCCGAAAAATGCTGGCGCTCTTGTTAGCTGGCGGGACGATTGCCACTGTGCCAAGCGCGTGTGCAAAAGATGAATCAGTCGATGAGGGTCTTAACAATAGCCTCCTGTGGGCGGTCGCCTGGAAACAAACAGCTGCGGAATATCGAGCACTCTGTTACCAGGCTTACAACCTCGCACGCATGCGACTGGACGTTGCGCTACAGCAACGAAAAGCTGGCGACCGACCATTAGCTATCATCACCGACATGGACAACACCATGCTGCATGTTGGCAGTTATTGGGGCTATCTCGTCAACGAGAATAAGGATTTCTTTGACGATGCCATTTGGGATGAGTGGTTGCCCAATAATCTCGTCACGACGGTTCCTGGTTCTCGCGATTTCTTCAACTACTGCAGTGAGCAGGACGTCGAAGTCTTTTATGTCACGAGCCGGAACCAGGGTGAGCGCACCTATGAATATGCGCTGGCACAACTAAAGTATCTTGAGGTTCCTTTTGCAGACGAAAGTCACCTTCATGTTTTCAGCGAGTCGTCAGATAAAACGCCTGCAAGAGAAGAAATCGCCGAGGATTTCGACATTGTGGTGCTATTGGGCGATAACCTGAATGACTACAAGCGGGACTATTACGTTAAGGATATCGATGAGCGACTTGCACTGATGGAGCGCGATCGAGCGGATTGGGGAACGAAGTTTATTTTGTTGCCGAATCCGACAGATGGCAACTGGGTCCGCGCCATTTTTGGCGAGTCTGAACCGCTGCCAACGGACGAGAATCGTCGCAAGCTTAAAGCAGCCGCAACACGTCTTGCCTGGGATGGCCGATAATTCCGTCGTTATCTTTTTGCCTTCAGGGTTACCTGTTTAATGTCTGGACAAAATATCGTTGTTATTGGTGCCGGCATTATCGGTGCATCTACGGCACTGGCATTGCAGCGGGATGGGCACCAGGTAACGTTGATCGATCGCGAAGGTCCCTGTGCCGGCGCGTCATTTGGTAATGCGGGCGCGGTCGTTAATGCTTCCAGCGCGCCAACGGCCATGCCGGGCATCTTGTTTGACGTACTACGCATGATCGGCAAGCCGCTGTCCCCGTTTACAGTCAGATTTCGCCATTTACCGAGGGCATTACCGTGGATGCTCCGCTTCATTAATGAAAGCAGGCGCTCACGAGTTGATGAGAACGCGAAGAACCTGCATGCGCTGACAAATGCTGCAGAGCAAAGCTGGAGCACGCTGGTATCCGGCACGGGTCTTGATGAATTGTTGCGGCCTTGTGGTTGGTTGAAGGTTTATGAATCGGATGCCTCGTTTTCCGGCACTGCATACGCCAGGTTGTTGATGGATGAACTCGGTGTTGCGTACGAAATTCTGGATTCGGCTGATATTCAGGCGCTTGAACCAAATCTCGCGCCGGTTTTTAAGCACGGCATTTTTCAGCAAGATAGTCTAATGATCAGTAATCCCGACCGATTGACCCGCGGCATGGTGGACTTGTTTTCAGGCAGGGGAGGCTGCTTTCGCAGATTCGATGCGCAGCGACTGGAGCTTGGAACCGACAATGTTGTTATTCACGACCAGTCTGATTCTTTGCTTGCAGACAAGATCGTTATTGCCACCGGCGCATGGTCACGCGCTCTCGCAACCCAGGTCGGCGACCGTGTGCCACTGGATACCGAGCGTGGTTACCATCTCATGTTGCCGGCCGAGAGTAGTGCCATGCTGCAACGATCGGTCGTGAACGCGGATCACTCTTTTGTTTTGTCGCCTATGGATACGGGTATGCGACTTGCAAGCCAGGTTGAATTCGCGGGACTTGATGCAGCACCCGACTATAGCCGGGTACGCAGTCTCCTGCCGGCGGTGGAACGCATGCTGCCGGGCATCGACACCACGGAGCAGTCAGTCTGGATGGGGTGTCGGCCATCATTGCCGGACTCGTTGCCGGTCCTGGGCTACGCGACGCGATCCAACAGAGTCCTGTACGCCTTCGGTCACCAGCATTTAGGCATGACACTTGGCCCGCGGACTGCACTTATAACTGCCGATCTGGTGGCAGGTCGCGATCCGCAGGTTGATTTACGCCCATATCGTGCCGATCGGTTTTAATAACCCGGCAAGTGCCGCAACATGCCTGTGTCTGTACAGTATGATGCTGGGTCAGTTAAGGAATAAGAATAATATCTATGGATGACTATGGAATTCTCTCGGTAGCGCCGCCGATACTGACTGTCTTTGTGGCGATGTACAGCAGGAATGTCATTCTTGCATTGATTGTCGGCATCGTCTTCGGTTCGCTGATAATCACTGGTTTTAATCCGTTCCACGCGATTCTGGACTCGATGGAAAACCAGGTCCTCTCCGAAATTGCCAGCGGCACGCAGGTGCAGGTAATTCTCGCCATGCTGATCATCGGCGGTTTCGTGAAAATGCTGGATGAATCTGGTGGTGCCAGAGCTTTCGCGCGGCAGATGACCCAGGTAGTGTCGACGCGGTCAAAGGCGCAAATACTGGCATGGTTGACCGGTCTGGGAATATTTTTTACGGACTCCGGCAACAGCCTGATTGTTGGTCCGCTGTATCGATCGGTATTCAGGGAATTCAATCTCTGTAAGGAAAAACTCGCCTATATTCTTGATACCACATCATCTCCAATCAGTATCCTGATTCCGTTCATAGGCTGGGGCGCTTACATTATGAGTTTGATCGACAAGTCCTATGGCGAAATCGGACTGACTGAAAACGCATTTGAGGTTCTCATCAAGGTTATTCCCTATCAGTTCTATGCCTTCCTTGCTTTGATCTCTGTGCCGATCGTTATTCTAACCCGCAAAGACTTTGGACCAATGCTACGCGCACAACGGGATTATCTCAGGACGGAGTCTGCAGCGGTTTCCGTGCCGGCTGAGATTCCCAGCAAAGAAAAGGAGTCAACTGCAACGCCGCCTGAATCGGAGGAGCGCCTGGTTACTTTTGTTTTGCCTATGTGCGTAATGTTGTCACTGGTTATTGGTCTGATTAGCTACCACGCGGCACATGATGGTGTGACTGGCGTGCATATTCGTTCGACCCTGGCCATTGGCTATCTTTCTGCATCGTTTGCCTGTGCAGTGTTGATGTACCGATTCAGTGGGGTTTCGTTCAACAAATCGTTGCGCACTTTTATTGAAGGCGCCGAAACGATGGTTTATGTGTCGATCGTCCTTGTGCTCGCCTGGTCGCTGAGTTCGATCACCAAGGATCTGCACACGGCTGAATATATTTCTTCACTCATTAGCGGCAGCGTGTCGCCGAGATATTTTCCGGCGATTGTGTTTCTACTCGGTGCGGGTATTTCGTTGTCGACTGGCTCTTCTTATGGAACATTTGCAATATTGATGGCGATAGCGGTGCCGGTTGGTTTTGAGTTGGATGCCTCAATGTATTTGACGATAGCAGCTGTTCTGAGTGGTGGTCTGCTCGGCGATCATATTTCGCCGATTTCAGATACGACAGTCCTGGCCTCGGTCGGTGCTGATTGCGAACATATCAGTCATGTCACGACGCAAAGTGTCTATGCGGGGATAACCGGAAGCGTCACCTTGCTGGCTTTTGTTCTGGCGGGTATTTACGAAACGCCTTTGGTGCTGCTGGTGGCAATTGTTGTTTTGTTTATCAGTTTCAACCTGGTGATGAAGTACTTCGGCACTGACGCTCACGCCGAGGCGACGCTTAATCCGGTTTCGCCTGCAGTATCACCGGTGCAATAGTCGACCGGCACAGATCGCGTCTGGTTGGATTAGTCCGTGGTAGGGGCGCTACTGACCAAAGGATGCCGTTGACGACGTATCAGTCGTGTCATGAAAACGCTAATACCATACAAAAAAAACGTTATTCCGGCGCCAAGGTAGTAAAGCGTTATTTCGAACTCAACACCAAGATACAGCCCGTTGGCGAAAAACAGCATTCCCAGGAGCACGTAAAACTGCGGAATTCTTTCGTAGACCGGTGTTGGTAACCACATTCTACTATCACTCTTACCAATGGATGATTTTCACCGTCAAAATGCGCTCAAAACCAGGTACATAAAAGTGGATTTTTCACAGATTTGGTAATTTTGTCTCTTATCAGGTTCCAAAGTGAGACGTGGCTCGCAATGCACGCCAGGAAACCGGCTGCAAAATGTAAAAATTCTGACCTTCTCGAATTGATTCCCGGCTGTTCAGTCGTATACCACCGTACTGATAATGGCCAGAAAATCTCCGACACCACTTCTGAATGCGGCTACGTTTACACGTTCATCGTTGCCGTGAATTCGCGAAAATTCGGCTTCTGGCACGACGATCGGGTCAAATCCGTAGCTCGCAATCCCGAGGTCACGAGTGAAATGACTATCAGTGAATCCGGTAGCGACAGATGGCATTACCCTGGATCCGGGATGACGTTCTGCTGTCACGCTTTCGATGGCTTGATAAAGTACGCTTGCCGTTGATGATACGGCTGGCGTAAACGCCATGATTACTTCAACGTCTACACCGCTGCTCTCTATGATATTGCGGACGTCTGTGACGAATTCTTCCGCTGTCCTGTCCGGCAGCATGCGGCAATCTACCTCTGCCCATGCCTCAGGCGGGACAACATTAATCTTGTTGGAAGCACCCATACGGGTGATCGAACAGGTGTCGCGGGTCAAAGCGTGTTGAAAGGGTGAGTGCGCTTGCAGTTTCGCCAGGAAACCCGGCTGTTTAATAGCTGATGTCATATCGGCATAGGCGTCTGCCCATTCACCACTCATGTTTTGTCCCATCGCTGAAAACATCGCGTCAACGGATGGAATGATTCGGGCCGGGAAGGGGTTTGTGCGTAATATATTCAGCGCATCGACTATGCGTGTTACCGAACTGGTTGCATTTGGCATAGAGCCATGTCCGGGCGTGTCTACGGCAGTAAGTCTTAGCCACACCGGAACTTTCTGCGTAACTTCGACGCTGAATATTCTTTCTCCATCGCGATCGGTACCACTATCACCCTCGTTGATCAGTAAGCCGACGTCCTTGAATATTTCCGGGTGATTTTCGACCAGCCAGCCGGCGCCATACAAGCCTCCGGCTTCCTCGTCTGCTGTGGCAACAAAAATCACATCCCGGTTTAGTGCCGCGCCGGACCGGTGCAGACTCAGGAAAGTAGCCAGCTGCGAAATGCCAGTGCCTTTCATATCCAGCGCGCCACGTCCCCAAAGATATCCATCCCGGATATCTCCCGAGAGTGGATCCGTTGTCCAGAACTTGGGATCTGCCGGAACGACGTCGGTGTGCTGTAAAAGGATCAGGGCCGGTTCATCGCCACCCTCGAGGCGTGCCCAGATGTTGCCGCGTCCAGGGGCACTTTCGGCGGTCTGGAAACTTATGCCTTCAGCAGTAAATATTTTGGCATAGAACTCAACAGCACGGGACTCGTTTCCTGCCGGGTTGATCGTATCGATCCTGATGAATTCCTGTAGCCAGGCTACCGCTTCGTCATCGATAGATTGTGCGTAGGATTGAACGGCAACGGCAATAAGCATGATAAGAGTGAAACAAAAACGTAGCGGCATTTTTTTACCCCGTTATGATAGGACGACGGAACCGTAACACGGTTTATGACTACCCGGAATAACCTATGCAGCATCGCCCAAACGAGGCTACTGAAGAGTCGCCGCGAGAGCAGGCACGCAATGGAATTATCGCGGCGTTGATCGCGTACATTTCGTGGGGCGTGCTACCACTTTATTTCATCCTGGTGAAAGAAGTTGATTCGTTAGAGTTACTGGTTCATCGCGTGATCTGGGCGATTCCATTTGGTGCACTGATTATTCACATGCGCCGCCAATGGCCGGAGGTGCGGCGTGCACTGACACACACACAAATGCTCCGCTACCTGACAGCCAGCGCAATTCTCATTGCCGGTAACTGGCTGGTCTACATTTGGGCCGTACAACAGGAGCAGATTTTTCAGGCCAGTCTCGGTTATTACATCAATCCACTGCTATTCGCAGTTGTCGGTGTTTTCTTTTTTGGTGAGAAACTGCGCCGGCCGCAATTGATTGCCATTTCGTTGGCTGCCGTGGGCGTAGCCATTCTTGCCTTCAGCGGCACGCAATTTCCGACAATCGCACTTTTTCTTGGGACAAGTTTCACGATCTATGGCGTCATTCGCAAAAAAGTTGTGATCGGTGGCATGCCGGGTCTTTTTATAGAGACGCTGGTGCTTTTGCCTTTGTCTCTTGGTTATCTGTTTTGGATCACGCAGGCGGGTAAAGCCACGTTTTCTTTTTCAGAGCCGGGAATGGCGATGTTGCTGGTATTGGCAGGTCCGATCACAGTGGTACCGTTACTCTGTTTTGCGCTGGCAGCGAGACGGCTGAATTTGTCGACACTCGGCATGATGCAGTTTATCGGACCAACCCTGCAATTCCTGGTAGGGCTTGCGTACGGTGAGCAACTGACGCGCGCTCATATCATGTGTTTTACCTGCATCTGGATTGCCGTCGCAATTTTCATCTGGGACGCATGGCGCGCCAGTCGGGTGCAGCGAGGTGTTATAGCCGACGTGACTTAGCCAGCAGCGCCGCAGAGAGCAGGAAGCCCGGTTGTGCGACGCCAATCAGTGCAAATATGCCGGGTGTCAACAGAAGATAAAAACCGACTGGTACGAAAGAGATCAGGAAGTAAATGAGCAGACTCCGCGGTCTCGTATTCCAGGCTGCACCGACCGCGAAAAGGCTCAACACAACCAATGCTGCCATTGTCCACAGCGTTCCACGATTAATGCTTCCCGTAGCGTAGGGATTGTTGAGCAAAAAGATGCCGACGAGCGTGACCACCGCAAACGCGGATAGCGTGGTTGCCAGGCGGGCGATGTTGCGTAGGATTTTTTGAGTCGTTGCCTGCATTCAGTGTTTCAGTTCCGTCGCGGGACTCGGTTTGACCGGCCGGCGGAAATGTCCGGGGTTGTTTGTCAGTCATGTTCTGCGACTGTCTTGTAATACAAAACATCAAGGTTAATGAACGATTTAAGCTCTTACAGTTCAAAAAAAGCAGTAGCCGGACTAGCTGATATGGTGTTATAGTGAAGTATAACACCTTGAGCAGGTGG
>RCNF010002043.1_pt1 | contig 10795 bp, 13 predicted proteins | sample 2041311 | NCBI WGS metagenome assembly RCNF01 (sample SAMN09708228, study PRJNA481090) | Marine sediment metagenome, whole genome shotgun sequencing project. | biome: marine sediment; feature: ocean; material: sediment; isolation source: Sewage treatment plant 2 marine sediment (STP2) ... | reverse complement strand
GCGCATGGTCTCGATAACAAGACCGGCAAGCGCATGGGCCTCGTCAACGCCGATGTAAAGGTCTCCAACAGTGCCCATAAGCGCGATTTCACCACGCTCACTTGACCCGGTGCCGTCGATAATCCCCCGGTCTACGGAAATGGTGAAGCCGCGCGGAAACAACTTGCTCAGAAGATCCTCCAGTTGCTCCTGGTTCATGCTGGCCGCTCCTCGCGTCCAGAAACCCATTCGACCAGTTCCGAGCTCTCCACAGAAGGCACGTCTTCGGGATGCGGCACCCCGAGTGCGCGCCAAATGTCGGTTGCGTCGTCCAACTTGCCGTGCTGTTCCATCATGAAATGATGCATGGAACGAACCCTTTCAACCTCTTCGGCAACCTCAGGTTTCCGGAGGATCTCCAGCTCGAACTTGCGCAATGCTTCACCGCTTAGTTCGCCTTCCAGGTATTTCTCAACCAGCCAGGTGTATTTCATCTTGCAGTTGTTTAAATTCCGGGTTATTATAAATCCTGGTCATTAGGGTTTTTTTGCAGCGGTATTTTTTATCTTTTGCTATCTGTACATTTTTGTAGCCCATAGCCACACAGATCTCTTCCATTGAGGCTTTCTGGAAATACATATTCAATACCTTCTGGCATTCTTTGCTCAGTTCCCTGAAATGAGTCTCATAGATCCTGAGTTTATCATCTTCACTTGAATTTCTCCTGTCGTTCTCATCTATGATCACATCAACATTGTCCTGCCTGTTCCTGGATGATTTCCTTTTTTCCAGCTCCTGCAGCCACAAAAACCTTGAAACCGAATAAAGATAAGTTTTGAATTTACAGGTGAGCTCTAATCCATGCTCAGTGATTTTCTGGTAAATCTTGAGCATGGTTTCCTGGAAAATATCCTCAGCGTCGTGTTCATTGCCAGCATTGGTCAGGATCAGTTTCCTTATATCAGGATAACATGTCTGGTAGACATGATTGATGATCCTTTCTTTCCTTTTGGCTATGCCCCTTATGATCTCTATGGCGGAATAATCTTCCATTTATATAGTAAATATAGGGCTATTTCTAAAAATACGCATATAAATTTGGTGATTTAACTCATCTAAATGTATGAATAACAGACTGTAGCTGCTATGCCTTTTAATACGCGTGCGGAGACTTACTGGTTTCAGTTTGATGATAGAAACCAGGTTTAAATTGATGAACGTACCAAAATTAATGATTAAGGTGTTTCAGGTATTCAATGATCAATCCGATTTCCTCTTCGCTGACGAGCCCTTCATAGGAGAGCATCAATCCTTTATTATACCCTTTCGCAATATCTGCATTGGGATCATATATGGAGGTACGGATATAGGTCGAATCAGCCACTACTTCCCTGTCTGCTCCCCCGGATTCTACCTCTCGGGTACTGCCGAAGACACCCAGGTAGGATGGGCCAACCAGTTTGGATCCGTCAGATGAATGGCAGATATTACATCCATTCTTTCTCAGCACATTCAGTCCCGCTTCCCATGCAGGTGTTCCGGCGGCAGGGAGTGCTGCTGTGGTATCCGTGATCCACTGATCAAAATCTTCCTCTGATAACACATTCACACCGGTATACATATATGAGTGTTGAAGTCCGCAATACTCTGCGCAGAAGAGGTCAAATTCACCTACCCTCTGTGCACGGAACCACATATCTTTTTTCAGTCCGGGTACCATATCCTCCTTTACCCTGAAAGCCGGTATATAAAGGCTATGGATTACATCCAGGGCCACCAGGTCAAGCACTACCGGTTGATTCACCGGCACATAGAGGGTATCGGTCACCCTGCCGTTCTCATATACAAACTGGAACTTCCACATCCTGGCAATGGCTTTTATTTCCATCGCATCATCCGGTGGGGTCATCATGGGTTTCCATCCGGCCCAGCCATAATAGAAGAGAACCAGCACAAGGATAACGGCTCCCCCGGTCCACAAAATTTCAAGTTTTGTGTTGCCTTTAATCTGTACTGCCTTGGGATGCTTGCTCTTGCGGTATTTGACAATGAAAAGGATCATCAGGAAGGTCAGGACAATCAGGAAAAGGAAGCTAAAGCCCAGAATGATTATGAATGCCCTGTCAACACCTTCTACAAAATTGGAAGCATCTATTTGGGTTGCTGAGTACATATTTATCTGAATAAATAGTCTAGGAATGTAATAAAAATAACCACGGCTATCAATGCCAGGACCGCAGCCGCGAGGATACCGAACATCTTAACATCATATTTCAGGTGCATGAAATAGGTCAGTACCAAAATGGTCTTGAAGGTCGCCAGCAGCAGGGCTGTCAACACGGTAACGGGACCCAGATCATAACTTGTAACCCCGATGGATATGAAGGTAAATGCCAGCAATGCCAGCAAAACCAGCAGAAAGGTCTTGTAAGGTACGATATGTTGTTTTTCGTCGTTCTTGCTCATGACGGTTTATTAAGTGATTAGATAAAACAGGGGGAAGAGGAATATCCAGATGATATCAACCAGGTGCCAGTAAAGGCCGGCATTTTCCAGGTGGACAAAATTATCATGGGTGATCCTGTCCTTGATAACACGATTGAAAACGATCCCTATAAACACAAGTCCGGCAATAATATGCAGGGCATGCAGTCCCGTCATAAAAAAGTAAAGGCCAAAAAAGAGCACTTCCCCTTTTCCAAGTTCCACCAGTGTTTCTGAACCCGGGTATAAGCCGTGTTCAAATTTCAGGCTCCATTCAAAATACTTGTTGACCAGGAATATTACTCCAACCAGCAAGGTAAACCCTATCAGGCTCAGGGACAGTATCTTCCTTTTTTGTTGCAAGGCTGTGATGGACATGGCAATAGTGGCACTGCTAACCAGTAGGATCACAGTATTCAATGCCCCGATGAATACATCCAGTTCCTCAGCAGCCAGGTGGAAAGCCTGCCAGTTCTTATAACGGAAAACAGAGTAGGTAATGAAGAGTCCCGCGAAAAGCAGCAATTCTGTAAAAATGAAAAGCCACATCCCGAAGCGGGAGCCTATATCATCCCTGTGTTCATCCGTATGTGCGTCTTGTGACATAAAATCATGTTTTATTCGTATTCATATGGCCCCTCGGTAATTTCAATATCCTCTTCAAAGTTTTCAAGGGATGGAGGAGAATCTATGGTCCATTCCAGGGTCTTGCCATGCCAGGGATCTTTATCTGCTATGGGACCAATCTTTGCGGATCGGAAAAGGTTGAAAATAATGATGATCAGTCCCATGATCATCACCACAGCTCCCAGTGAGGAAATGATATTTCCCCCATGGAATTGAGGCAGGTAATCATAATACCTTCTGGGCATGCCAGCCATTCCGAGGACAAACATAGGCAGGTATAGGGTATTGAAACCGATAAAAAAGATCAGCCAGCCCATGTTAGCCCAGGTTTCATCATACATCCTTCCATACATTTTAGGGAACCAGTAATGGATGGCCGCGAAGAAAGCAAAGCCTACGCCACCGAATACAATGTAATGAAAATGGGCTACAACGAAATGTGTATCATGAAGATGCACGTTGGTGGCCAGGGCACCCAGCACAAGCCCGGTTAAGCCCCCGATCATGAAGATGAAAATAAAGGAAATGGCCCAGTAGAAGGGTGTCCTTAAATTTATAGAACCCTTATATATAGTTGATATCCAGTTAAATACCTTAACCCCGCTGGGGATGGCCACCAGGAATGTCAGGATGGAGAAAACATACAGTGCTATACCACTCATGCCGGAGGTAAACATATGGTGCCCCCAGACAAAATAGCCTACGAAAGCGATGGCAAGGGTGGAAATAACGATGGCCTTGTATCCGTAAATGGTTTTTTGGGAAAAGGTTGGAAGGATCTCTGAAATGACCCCCATGGCAGGCAGGATCATGATGTAAACAGCCGGGTGTGAATAAATCCAAAACAGGTGCTGATACAATATGGGATCCCCTCCGAGTGCGGGATCAAAAAAGCCGATATTAAACAATCGTTCCCCGACGGTCATCAACAGGGTAATACCTACTACAGGTGTGGCCAGGAGTTGTATCCATGCAGTGCCATACAGGGTCCAGGGAAAAAGTGGCATTTTCATCCATGTCATCCCGGGTGCCCGCATCCGGTGAATGGTCACAATGAAATTCAGTCCCGTTAAAATCGACGAAAATCCCAGGGTAAATGCCCCCAGGACAGCAGGGAGCATATTTGTTGAAGTCTTAAAACTGTAAGGGGCATAAAATGTCCAGCCAGTGTCCGGTGGTCCGCCGCCTGAGAACTGCGAAGAAATAGCGATAATAGCGCCCAGCACGTAAATATACCAGGAGAGAAGGTTTAACCTGGGAAAGGCAACATCCTTCGCCCCGATCAGGATAGGCAGGAAGAAGTTCCCGAAAACGGCTGGAAGTCCCGGAATTACGATCAGGAATATCATGATAATGCCGTGGAGGGTAAAAAACCCATTATAGGTCTGGGCCTCCATGATGGTCTTATTCGGGGCGATCAGCTCAAGTTTCATGAGCAGTCCGAGTACCGCACCAATCACGAAGAATGACATGATGAGGTAGAGGTACATCAGTCCGATCCTTTTATGGTCGGTTGACAACAGCCAGGCAAAGATGCCTTTGTGTTTTTTTACCTCGAAAAAGCTCGGTTCTTTTCTGGTATCTTGTTGTAATGACATAATCTATTGCTGAATTTTCTTTTTCCTGGTCCGTACAACCAGTATCAATACAAGGATGACGGCCGTAAGCGTAATGATCGGCAAAGACACTCTTGTCATTGAAAGCACATATTTCTGTCCCACAGGATCATAGGCAAAACAAAACTGCAGGATCCTGTTGATTGTGGGTGCGGAGACCCCTTCTGAGGCCTCTGTGATGGCAAGGGTCAGTTCAAAAGGCAGAAAAAATGTTCCGTTAAGGTATCTTGTGATCTTGCCATCCGGGCTCACAATTACAATGGTCGCGGCGTGGATAAAATCATTCCCTGCTTTTCTGTATTTGAATCCAACTGCATCTGTCAGCCTGGCAATATTGGCACTGTCAGATACGAAAAATTGCCAGTATTCCCTGGCGGGTTCGGGGTTGGACATCAGGTTCAGGTAATTGTTCTTTTTACGGTGGGCTAGTTCAATGGATTCACGCGGATCAAAACTGATCGTTAGTACCTGGTAATCCTTGCCCAGCTCCAGGTCCACCTTATCCATTACATCTGCAAGCCCTTCCATCAGGGGACTGCAGATACCTGGGCATCGGTAATAAACAAGGTTGATGATGGTAGGCTTGTCGATGAGGGCAGCCAGGTTTGTAGTCTGGTTCTTCTCGTCAACCACCATGATGTCAAGCGGAACATAATCATCGAGGTGTTCTTCGATGCCCACCTCTGTTTCCTGGGGGGTGATGGCCGTTTGTCCGTTTACGTGACAGGGAATAATAACGATGAGTGAAATACTCAGGATAGCAATGGATAATCTCATGAAGACAACGTATTTATTTATTCGGTATGCAGGGTAAAATCAAATCCCTCAATAATGGGATTGATGAGGATCTTCTGGCAGGCATCCTCTACTATTTTGCCGGCTTCATCTTCTGATCCTGCTTCGATCTCAAGGGTAATATGTTTCCCGATCCTGACATTTGAAACCTCATGAAAACCAAGGTTTTTCATGCTGTTGGTAACAGCTTTTCCCTGGGGGTCAAGTAAGGCCTTCAGGGGCATAACATTAATTTCAGCGATATACTTCATCGATTGTTCGTTTTGCTAAGCAATGATATAAAAGACAGCAGCAGGTAGACCAGTATGATTACCAGCAATGCAACTTCCTGCAATATTATTAATAAAATAAGAGAAATGGCAATAAAAATGTATCGAATCTCATTTCCTTTCCATCCAAATCCAGCGAACTTCATGGAGAACATAGGGATTCTGAGAATCATCAGAATGCTGATGATAAGTAAAATCAGCAGAAGAGAATTTGGCTGAAGCAGGAAGGTAGTAAAACCAGATTGCGGATGGGATATCACTACCATGCTCAGTCCTGCAAAAAAAATGGCTGCAGCCGGTGTGGCCAATCCCCTGAACCCCTCCTGGTCATTCTGAATATTGAAAGCTGCGAGCCGGATCGCTGCAAAAAGAACAAGGAGCATGGGTGAATAGAGGTATAAACGTTCCACAAAGTTTGCTCCGGAAAGGCCGCTTAGCGGAAGTTCGCTCCTGAGTGCATATTCCATGAGTTTGTAAAGGATGGCGGCCGGGGCCATCCCAAAACTGATGATGTCAGCCAAGGAATCAAGTTGTTTTCCGAATTCGGATACGGCCCTCAGCATTTTTGCAGCGAAGCCATCCAGGAAATCAAACATGGCTGCTATCAGTATAAGCCAGGATGCAAATAATAGCTGGTTTTCGAATGCCATTACGACCGACAGGAATCCTAGGGCAAGATTGCACAGGGTAAGCAGGTTAGGAAGATGCTGCCTGAGGGGATGGATCTGGCTCATGGTAAATAGGGGGCAGGTTATAACAATAAATGTAGGGATTTGTTAGTTAAAAATATTAGTTTGCGCGTAAAATTGTTCCATTTGTAATTACATGACCCGCCAGATATTAATAACTCTTACCGGACTGTTCATGGTCTCCGGATTACTGGCCGAGGTGCCCAAATACAGCAATGAATTCCTTTCCATTGGTGTGGGTGCCCGTTCCTTCGGGATGTCGCATTCAGTAGTGGCCAGTTCCACGGATGTCACAGCCGCATATTGGAACCCGGCTGGACTGACAGGTATCGAAAGGGAGTTGGATATCGGACTGATGCATGCTGAATATTTCGCAGGTATTGCCAAGTATGATTATGCCGGATTTGCCATCCGGTTTGATGACAGATCTGTGGGTGCGCTGAGTATCATTCGTTTTGGCGTGGATGATATCCCCAATACCCTTGAACTGATGGATAATAATGGGAATATCCGGTATGACAGGATCACCACATTTTCTGCTGCCGATTATGGATTCCTGTTCTCCTATGCAAGGTCAACAAAGGTTGAGGGACTGTCGTTCGGAGGTAATGCCAAACTGATATACCGGCGAACGGGTGATTTTGCCAATGCCTGGGGATTCGGTTTTGACCTGGGAATACAATACAGACTACGACGATGGTATTTCGGGGCGAATGCCAGGGATATAACTTCAACATTCAATGCCTGGAGTTTTAACACAGAAGACCTTGAGGAGGTTTTCCTTGAAACCGGTAATGAAATTCCATCCAATTCCCTTGAACTCACCATGCCAAGATTAATCCTGGGTGCAGGAAGGTCTTTCAAGCTGCATGAGAAATTCAGCTTGCTGGCAGAATTGAATGCCGATGTGACCTTTGACGGTCAAAGACATGTACTGGTCAGCACCAGGTATTTGAGTATCGATCCGCATCTGGGGATGGAGCTGGATTATAATAAGCTCGTTTTCCTGAGATTGGGCATTGGTAACATGCAGATGATACCTGATTTTGAGAACCAGAAATCCTTTGATTTTCAGCCCAGCCTGGGACTTGGAATTCATTGGCGTAATTTTACCGTTGATTATGCCCTTACCGACATCTCGGATCAATCCATTGCTCTGTATTCCAATATTTTCTCCCTGAAGTTCAATTTCCATTTGAACACTGCTGGAAAAAGTAACTGATCTGTCGGTCACTGGACATTGTTTCCTGATTTTATTTTCTATATTGCCTTGCTAAATCAAAAGGCCATGAATGTAAACCTTGATGATTTCCCTGATTACCTCCACAGTTTAAACCAGCGTAGTATTGAAGAGTGGCCTGCGGCAAAGGAAACCTACGCATTCGTTGAGGATATTATGGATTTCCTTTTTCCTTTTCGGACCAAGGTCAACTATACAGCTAAGGAATATAGGCTGCAACTGGGGAAACTTGAAATAAAGCTGGAAGGGCTTCTGACTTCTATTCAAAATAAATTAAAGCAGGATCCGGGGGAAACCACCAGGACCTTCCTGGAAAAACTACCAGAAATCCACAGGAGATTAATGCTCGACGCAGAAGCTTTCATGACCTTTGATCCGGCTGCTGAATCCATAGAAGAAATCATTCTCAGTTACCCGGGCTTTTGCAGCATTGCAGTTTACCGGCTTTCTCATGAGTTAAGCCTGATGAAAGTACCTGTATTGCCGAGGCTCATATCAGAATATGCGCATGGGAAAACCGGGGTGGATATCCATCCGGGGGCGATCATAGGGGAATCGTTTTTTATCGACCACGGCACCGGTACAGTCATTGGCGAAACCGCAGTCATCGGGAAGAATGTGAAGATCTACCAGGGTGTTACACTGGGAGCTCTGTTCGTAAAGAAAAGCCTGGCAAAGAAGAAACGGCATCCCACCATTGAAGACAGTGTCATTATTTATGCCGGCTGTACCATCCTGGGAGGGAAAACCATCATCGGGCATGATTCTGTAATAGGGGGGAATGTATGGCTCACGGAAAGTGTATTGCCTCATTCCGTCGTTTATCAGAAGCATCATGTAGTCGTACGGGACAGCAAAATAGTCTCTGAACAGATCAATTGGGTTATATAACATTTTAAACTAAAGCTTATGAAAGCAAATAATATACTGGAGACCATAGGTAATACAAGCCATCTGAGAATAAACAAGTTATACCCTGCTGAATATGAAGTCTGGATCAAGCTGGAGCGCGAGAATCCCGGTGGTAGTATCAAGGACAGGATCGCTTTGAGCATGGTGGAAGATGCTGAGAAAAAGGGCATTCTGAAACCCGGCATGGTGATCATCGAACCAACTTCAGGGAATACTGGTATAGGGCTTGCGATGGTCGCTGCTGTTAAGGGATACCGGTTGATCCTTGTGATGCCTGAATCCATGTCAGTGGAAAGAAGGAAGATCATGGAAACCTATGGAGTAGATTTTGAACTAACGCCCAGGGAGAAGGGAATGAACGGTGCGCTGGGCAGGGCCAATGAATTGCTGGAGGAGATCAAGGGGTCATGGATGCCATCACAGTTTGAGAATGATGCCAACGTTGATATCCACAGAAAAACAACGGCCAGGGAGATCATCAATGATTTTCCAGAAGGAATAGACTACCTGATCACAGGGGTAGGTACCGGGGGACATATTACTGGGACCACAGAAATCCTGAAGTCGGCATTTGAGGGAATGAAAACCTTTGCCGTTGAACCAGCCGAATCGCCTGTTATCAGCGGTGGAGATCCGGGACCACACGGCATCCAGGGAATAGGTGCAGGCTTTATTCCAAAAGTATTGGATACCAGCCTGCTGGATGGAGCGATAAGTGTGGATAAAGACACGGCGTTTGAATATTTAGGGAAAGCAGCCCGGGAAGAGGGATTATTGATTGGTATTTCGTCAGGGGCTACCCTGGCAGCCATCGCCCAGAAAATCCCGGAATTGCCTGCTGGTAGCAGGATCCTTGGTTTCTGCTATGATACGGGAGAAAGATATCTTTCACTTTTGTAAATTTGTATAGTCCGTAATTTTCAATAATTTCACCCTTCACCAGACCAATAACTAAATAATTACCAAAGTGAAAATAGCTGTTGATTTTGACGGAACCATCGTCGAACACAAATACCCCCAGATAGGGAAAGAGCAATTATTTGCATTTGAAACACTTAAGCAACTCAGCAAACAGAAGCACCAATTGATCCTGTGGACCTACAGGGCAGGAAGGGAACTGGATGAAGCGGTTGAATATTGCCAGGAAAACGGAGTTGAATTTTTTGCTGTAAATAAGAATTATCCAGAGGAACATTATGATGGATCTATATCCAGAAAGATTGATGCAGATGTTTATATTGATGACAGGAATGTAGGAGGCTTTCTGGGCTGGAGTGCTATATGGCAGATCCTTAATTCATCTAATACCCCCGACAAGGAGAAAAAAGCGGTCAATTCAGCAGATAAATCAAAAAAGGCCCGAAAAGGATTGTTCAAAAGATAATTTTATGCCGGCCACTGGAAATTTTTTCCCGGTCTTATTGATATATGTACTGGTGTCCGTATTTTCGGGCTGTGGCAGGAATCCTGTCAACAGCAACGGAAAGGGATCAAATATCCGCCCCGGACAAAAATCAAGACCCAATATTACAAAGATTGTACAACCTGAGAAAAATCAGGTGTTTACCATTGGAGATGCGGTTATTGTCCGGGTTGATAAGGTGGCTGATACAGTTCAAGCTGTTGATTCAGTGGAGTTCTTTGTTGGCGGATCAAAAGTCCATGGATGTTTGGAAGAAACCTACAGGTTTGAATTCAAAACCATGGACCTACCGGTGGGAACCCTCTCCATCAGGACGGTTGTATGGCTTGCAGACAGTCTCAGGGAATACCATAACCTGGAGGTAATTCTCTGGTCCGATATTGTCCCTGATAACCTGCCATACCAGATAGTAAATGTATACCCTCATGATATAAAGGCATATACACAGGGATTGATCTACGCGGATGGATATCTCTACGAAGGGACGGGGCAATACAATGAATCATCCCTCCGGAAAGTTGAGATCAAGACCGGTGACCCGGTCCGGCTTACCATACTCGCAGGGGAGATTTTTGGCGAGGGAATTACCATATTCAATGAAAGGATATTCCAGCTGACCTATAAATCACAGGTAGGATTTGTATATGAAAAGGAAAGCTTTAAAAGGATACAGAAAGTATATTACCAGAACAAGGAGGGTTGGGGATTGACACATGATGGAACCCACCTGATCATGAGTGATGGCTCCAACAGGATCTATT
>RCNF010002041.1_pt1 | contig 10804 bp, 10 predicted proteins | sample 2041311 | NCBI WGS metagenome assembly RCNF01 (sample SAMN09708228, study PRJNA481090) | Marine sediment metagenome, whole genome shotgun sequencing project. | biome: marine sediment; feature: ocean; material: sediment; isolation source: Sewage treatment plant 2 marine sediment (STP2) ... | reverse complement strand
CGTTTTCCGGCAACGGCAACCAGATCTGCCACGACCCTACAAAACCTTTCTTTCTCCGCTGCCGCCCTTGATCTATCTGTCACTGACCGGCTGGACGCTCTGGTTTGTATTGATAAACAGGCCGGTTGAGGGACTATTCGGGCTCGGCATTATCGCTGCCGGTCTTATTTTCTATTTTTTATCGCTCAATAAAAGTTACAGCACTCAGAAAACATGAACTTATCCATCATTACCGTTAATTATCGATCGTGGGGACACCTCGAAGCGGCGCTGGCCGCGCTCGAGCCCGGCTTTCCGGACGACTGGGAAATCATCATTGTCGACAACGAGTCGCAACCCAAAACACTCGCAAAGTTTGCCGCTGATTACCCATGGGCCGTCTTTGTCGCAAATCCCCGCAACAGCGGTTTTGGTTTTGCCTGCAACATGGGCGTAGCGAAAGCCAGCGGTACGCATCTGCTATTCATGAACCCGGACGTTGTCGCTACCTGTGATGAGATTCGCCAGCTTGTGCAGGTTAAAAAAGATCATCCGAATGTGGCATTACTTGCACCAGCGCAAGCCGACGAGAATGGCCGCCCACAGAAAGTTTTCGATGATTTCCCGAGTCTGTTGAACCAAAGCAAAACACTGAAGGCGCTACTGCGTTTTATCCTGCCATCTTATTTTCCTGATCCGCGCGCGCGTTACGACAAGCTCACCTACTGCGACTGGGTAACGGGTTCGGTTCTGCTTATTGACCGCGCGGATTTTGATGCCATTGGCGGTTGGTCTGAGGACTACTGGATGTACGTAGAGGATGCCGACCTGTGCCGACGTGCGCACGAACTGGGCATGCTGACTGCTTTTACGCCGAACGTACAGGTGACACACGCACACGGCGGATCGAGCCGGCTGAATATCGATGTGAAATCAATGACAAAAATGGAAGTGATTATTTCCAAGCACGTCTACACAGCCAATCACACGCAGGGTTTGCAGCGCTGGTTGATGCATACCCTGATCATTCTTCTTCGACTGCCGATGCTTGTTGTTGCTGCGGTTTTAGACCTGATTACGTTCGGCCGAATTCCAGCGTTGCGCGTTCGCAGCAAGATGTTTTCCGGTCTTATTAGTTATTATTCAAGTGTAATGGATAGCGGTGAGTGGCTCAGTCCAAGAGCGCTGGCCAATAGATCGGACGCGATACAATGACAAGGCACTCACATTTTTTGCTGGCAATCCCGATCGCTGTTCTTGCGATCCTCTCAGCCTGCACTGCGGGACAACCCGCCGTCATCGAAAAGCTGGACGATTTAACCGCAGTCACTGTTACATACTGTCGAACGCCGCTGATAATGTCGCCCGACACGCCTCACGACCGGGATTCCAGAAGAGACTACGTGCAGATAGGGGCTATTGAAGTCAATCGAATGGGGGCACTCGAGTATTATTTGTGGTTCGGTATCACTGAAGTGAACAAGACGGCGGGGACTGACACTCATCCGGAAGGCTTCGCGTCTATAGTGCTTGCCGCGAACGAAAAAAGCATTGAACTGGATGTAAAAGGTTGGTCGCCAGGCGTCATTGGTGCCAGCGCTCCTGTGTATCAGAAGTTATTTCCGGATTCAGCGGATGCCTACTACGAGGTCACACTGGATCAAATCCAGCTGCTGGCTGATTCCGATAGCTTAATGCTGCGCACAACGGGTCCTGCAGCCAGAGAATTCGTATCGTGGTACAGCCAAACAGCGTTCGACAGTAACCTGGCTGAGTTTCTCAGAGAAGTGATGGAGTAGGCTGATACGCCAATGACACATCAGGAGTCGCCCTCAGTAACAGGCGGCGGGAAAAGAGGGGCAAAACATGTCAGAAGCAAATGCGACAGGTATCCAACCCGCACCCTGGCACCTTTGGGTGGTCGGCGTATTTGCACTTCTGTGGAGTGCGATGGGGGCCATGGACTACGTCATGACACAAACGCGGAACGAAGTTTATATGAGCGCGTTCACGCCCGAGCAACTCGCCTTTTTTTATGGTATTCCAACCTGGGCGGTGGCCACCTGGGCTATCGCAGTCTGGGGTGGAGTGCTGGGTGCGATCATGTTGTTGACCAGGCGACGTCACGCAGTATGGATATTTTTTGCCTCGCTAATCGGCATGCTGATTACATCATTTCAAAATTACGTTCTATCCAATGGAATGGAAATCATGGGAGACCCTTTTGCGCTTGGATTTACCGCCGCAATATTCGTTTGTGCGCTATTATTTTTTTTCTACGCCCGTGCAATGCGTGAGCGGGCCGTACTCGTCTAACCCCTAAAGCATCGCGCCGGACAACTCGAACTCGATGCGGCGTGAGATATCAGGGTTGCTCGTCATCCGAGTAATTTTTCTCAATCCAGTCGCGGTAACTACCGTCCATTACCGCACGCCACCAGGTTTCGTTGTCAAGCATCCACTGCAGTGTGCGCTGCAGCCCGGAATCAAAAGTCTCGACCGGTTCGTATTCAAGTTCGTTGGTGGCTCTGGTCGCATCAATCGCATAGCGCCAGTCGTGACCAAGCCGGTCTTTAACGTACGTTATCAATGATTCTGTAGGCTTGCCGGTGGCAGCAGGTGCATCCGGAAACTTGTTGCTGAGCTCGGTGTCAGTGGTAAAGATAGCGTCGATATGCGTACAAATTTTCTTGACGATATCAATGTTAGTCCATTCGTTGTTGCCACCGATGTTATAGGTTTCGCCAACTGCACCCTTCCTGATAACCAGGTCGATGCCGCGACAATGATCATCGACATACAACCAGTCGCGAATATTTGAGCCGTCTCCATAAACAGGCAACGGCTTGCCTGTCAGGGCATTGACGATCATCAACGGAATGAGCTTCTCGGGAAACTGATACGGCCCATAATTATTCGAGCAATTACTGGTCGACACCTGCAAGCCGTAAGTGTGGTGATAGGCACGCACCAGGTGATCTGAGGCTGCTTTGCTTGCGGCATAGGGTGAGTTAGGCGCAAACGGCGTAGCTTCAGTGAAGGCAGGATCATTCGGCCCCAGCGTACCGTAGACCTCGTCGGTCGATACATGTTGGAAACGGTGCCATGACGGCGCATCGTCTCGCTCCAGCCATACCTCGCGGGCTACTTTGAGCAAATTATGTGTGCCCATCACATTCGTCTGAATGAAGGCGTCCGGCTCGTGAATGGATCGATCAACATGTGACTCTGCGGCAAAATGTACGATCAGGTCCGTTTTCTCAGCAAGCATTAGCGATTCGATCAAAGCCTGGTCGCCAATATCACCGTGAACGAATCGGTAGGATTCAAGTTCATCCAGTGCAGCAAGATTTGCCTTGTTGCCGGCATAAGTCAGCGCATCAAGCACGACAAGTCGATCAGCGGGGTATTTTTCCGCCCAATAGAGCGCGAAATTACTACCGATAAACCCGGCTCCGCCTGTAACGAGCAAACTATGCATAGACTTCTGCATCCTTAAACGCCACGCCGGCCAGGTCTTTGTCCGACATTAATGGCTCCTGCCCGTCCTGCAACGGCCAGTCGATTCCTATATCGGGATCGTCCCAACGTAATGTCCGCTCGTGCTCTGGCGCGTAATAATCGGTGCAACGATATTCGAAATCAGCGGTATCACTGAGAACCTGGAAGCCATGCGCAAATCCGGGCGGAACCCATATGATCTTCCGGTTTCCGGCAGACAACACCTCCCCAACCCATTGGCCAAAGGTTGCTGATGATTTTCGGAGGTCGACCAGCACATCATAGGCCTCACCCTGAATGACGCGAATCAGCTTTCCCTGCGGCCTCTCAATTTGATAGTGCAATCCACGAACGGTTCCCTGTGCCGAGCGACTTTGACTATCCTGCACGAAATTCGCATCAATGCCGGCTTTACTGAATTTCCGTGCCTGCCACGTTTCCATAAAAAACCCGCGCGGATCCTCAAAAACAACAGGATCGATGACGATCACTTCCGGAATTCTGCTCGCCGTGAACTCCATCAGAAAGTTGTGTCCTCCAGCATGGCCGTCAAATAATCACCGTAGTTGTTCTTGCCAAGCTTTCCTGCAAGAACCGCTACCTGTTGCGCATCGATGTAACCATTTTTGAATGCAACTTCCTCCGGACAGCAAATCTTAAGACCCTGCCGATGTTCGATTATTTGCACGAACTGTGCCGCCTCAAGCAGTGAATCGTGCGTGCCGGTGTCCAGCCAGGCAGTGCCCCGCCCCATTACTTCTACCTGCAGTGCATCTTGCTGCAAATAAAGGCGATTCAGATCGGTAATTTCGAGTTCGCCGCGCACCGATGGTTTGAGTTCCCTGGCCAGCTCAACCACGCGCTCGTCGTAAAAATACAAGCCAGTCACAGCGTAATTCGATTTAGGCTCTGCTGGTTTTTCCTCTATGCCGAGTGCCCGCCCATTTTCATCAAAATGCACGACGCCGTAACGTTCCGGGTCGTTCACATGATAGGCAAATACAGTCGCTACATCCGGACGCTCCGCTGCTGCGCGTAATTGTCGTGCGAGCCCATAGCCGTAAAAAATATTATCGCCGAGAACAAGTGCTACCGACCCGCCATCGATAAATTTCTCGCCGATGAGAAACGCCTGGGCAAGGCCATCGGGTGATGGCTGCACCTCATACGACAACGAAATCCCCCATTGGCTGCCATCGCCAAGCAATTTCTGAAATGCTGCCTGATCTTCGGGCGTTGTTATGATCAGGATATCCCTGATGTCAGCCGACATAAGCGTCCACAACGGGTAGTAGATCATCGGCTTGTCATAGATCGGCATTAACTGTTTGCTGACAGACATCGTCAGAGGGTGCAGTCGTGATCCGGTACCACCCGCAAGAATAATTCCCTTTTTGTTACTCTTGCTCACCCCTTGTCTCCGCTGGCGCTATCGATGATTTTAAAAGCGGGAATTGGAATAATGTACTTACCGCCACTCGCCGCAAAATCTGCAGTGCTCTCAATAATCTCACGGGCAAAATTCCACGCAAGAATAACCAGGTAATCCGGCGGATTCGCCGACATAACCGAGCGATCGACAATCGGAATGCCATTGCCCGGGGAAAACTTTCCAATCTTCTCCGGCGTGTCGTCCACGATGTAATCGATGGTTGCTGAATCGATGCGACAGGCATTTAACAAAGTGTTGCCTTTCGCTGAGGCCGCAAATGCGGCAATCTTCGCACCGTCACTCTTCAACGCACCCAGCTTTTCTGAAAGGTCGCTGATCAGAGCATCGATCTCGCTATTCCACTGTCTGTAAATTGCGCTGTCATGGTAGCCACCGTCTTTTTCCGCAGTGACAAATGTATTAACTGACGATAGAACTTCATGCGCACCCTCATGGCCGATAAAGACTCTGACGGTGCCGCCGTGAATATCCTGCTTTTGCACATCAAAAACGCTCATGCCCAACGACGCGGCAAGTCGCCGGACCGGCTCAATCAGGACATAGCTAAGGTGCTCGAAATAAATCGTATCGAATTCCCGATGCTCGATAAAATCAACACCGTAGGGAAACTCCAGCATCAATGCGCCCTTCTCGTGCAGGCAAAGTTTCGCAGCTGCAACGAAGCCGCGCACATCGTCAACATGTGCAAAAACGTTGGTCGCCGTAATTAGCCTGGGTTGCCCATGACTACGCAAAATCTCATTGGCGACATCCGCCGACCAGAAATCGGTAATCGTTTTGATGCCGATTGATTCTGCGATTGCAGCAATATTCTCTGCCGGGTCAACGTTAACAACGCTAACACCCAGCTCGTCTTTGAATTCAGCAAGTAGCGCACCATCATTGCCCGCAATATCCACAACCAGGTCGTCCGCGCCCAGATTCAGGCTGCTACCGACCGACTTCGCCATCTGCCGGCAGTGTTTGACGTAGCCCTTATTGATCGAGGAACGATAGGTGTAATGCGAGAACATCTCGCGCGGATCGATAACGACCGTCAATTGAGACAAAGAACAGTTCTGGCAATACTGGACCTGCATCGGGAATCGTTGCATTTGCTGAGCTTTCGCAGCACTCGGAGCCAGGTTATTCGCCAGCGGCATCATTCCAAGATCGAGGTACCTGAGCAAATCTTCACTACCGCATATCCGGCAATTGCTTACTGCCGTGACAACGCCCCTACCCGCTTCGCTTGCACTCCATTGATCCAGGTTCAGCGAGGAGTCGGCGGGAGAATCATGCGCCGCTTGCGCTCTTTCAATTTTCTTCACGTCCGGATTTCGCTCTTTCGCGTATTCATAAATAGTGCGGCGCGGCCCGCCAACATTCAGTACGCCGGTGATTGGGCCAAGCGCAGCGCGTAAAATTTTCGGCGCCGCAACATCAACATATTCCTTCGACGACCACTTGTCAGCGAATGCTGCTGGATAGTCAAATTTTCTGCTGCCAAAACTGGTGCGAATAATGAGGTGATTGGGGACAGCACGCACCGCAGCCTCACCGGCAAGCTTTGTCCAGGCATACAGATTCGACGGCAAGAGCTCGTCAGTCTCCGCGTAATTGCCTTTCTCGCCCTTGTACACATAGTCGGTCGAAAGAAAAACCAGTCGTATACGCGTGCCAATACAAGCCTGCGCCAGGTTGGCGGTGCCCTTGATATTGACATCGAGGGCCGCCGCTGGATTTGCCTCAATGTCTCTATTATTAGTAATTGCCGCAGCGTGCAGGATAACGTCAGGCACATGCGCCGCTACGTAGTCGGCAACCGCTGCCGCATCGCATATATCGAGCTCAGCGTGCGATGGCGCCAGCAACTCAGCGTCGAGCTTCAGCAGTTCAGTTCCCAGGCGCCCGGAGCCTCCCGTTAACAATATTTGCACTTTTCAGACTCCGTCGAAGCGGCCAGTTCATGAAGACAGGCGATCCACACAGACTTCCTGTCGCGGACCAGCACACGGGAATGCCCGCATGGTACAGTCCCGCATCGTGGCTGTCTAAGGGTATCCTTGTCGCGGATGCCCCGGTAACGATAACAAAAACGCCTGATTTCTGTATGATCCTAAGGCAAAATGCGGTCGTGGAAAGACGCCGGGTCCGATTGCTCGAGCGACCCACAAACTGACACCCGCCGGAGACTTCATGAGAAAATTACTGAACAAATTGTTGATCAAGTTCGGCCTGTTGATTACCAAAGCGCCGCAACTCCTCGCCGATAAATCACTTGATACATCGGAGTTGTTCCCGGCCGAGCTAACCGAGAAGGTCACTGTCCGCACCACACAAAACCCACCACGCAACGACCTGTTCGATATCTTTTCCGCTGACACCAATGTGCACAAATGGCATCACTATTTCGAAATTTATATGAAGCACTTTGCACGCTACCGGGACAGGCCTGTGCGCATGCTCGAGATTGGTGTGTATCGCGGTGGTTCACTGCGCATGTGGAAGGATTATTTTCACCCGGACTCAACGATTGTCGGCATCGATATAGATAAGTCCTGCAAAGCTCATGAAGTCGCGGACAAGAATGTTTTCGTCAGAATTGGCAGCCAGGCTGATCCGAATTTCCTGGCTGAAGTGACTGGCGAATTCGGACCATTCGACATCATTCTCGATGACGGCAGCCATAAAACGCACCATCAGATCATCAGCTTTGGTGCCTTGTTTCGCACAGCGCTGAAACAAGGCGGTTGTTACATGGTTGAGGACGTGCACACCAATTACTGGGTAAAGCACGTGGACAGTCCCGAGACCTTTATTGAGCTCTCAAAGCAAATGGTGGACATGCTTCACGAGCCCTACTTCAACCGAAAAGAGACTGATTTTCGCCTCGGGCATGCAGATGCGCTGCAGGAACTGGAGTTGAGTTACCTGTCAGCCAACCTTGATAGCATCGCCTTTTACGACTCTATCGTCGTCTTCGACAAGAAGCTGAAAAGCCTGCCAAAGTCGGAACTCCGCTAGCTGTCGGCCATATTTGCAAATGAACAGACCCTTGCGAGTCCTTTGTGTCAATGGCGAGAGTGATCCGGCTGAAACCGGTTCATTCATCGAAATGCACAAGTCGGGCATCGACATTAATGTCATCACCTGGCCGGGAACAACCAACTACAAGGCACTCGTGGCGGCCGGAGTGCCCACCATCGGCTACACGTTAAAGGGCAAAATCAGTCCTGCTTGTATTCGCATGATGCGCCACGAATTGCAGAGCAAGCCTTACGACATCCTGCATATGCTCGACAAACGCGCAACGATGAACGGTCTGTTCGCGTCGATCGGTATAGACGTCAAACTCGTCGCCTATCGCGGCATCGTTGGCAATCTGAGTTACACCAGCCCGCAATCCCTGTTATATCTGCTGAATCCACGAATCGATCGCATCATCTGTGTTTGCGAAGCTATTCGGAAAAATCTTTTGCAACTCGGCATGCCCGGTATTCGCATGCGACGCGACGTTCCCGTCACGATTCACAAGGGCCACAACCCGGATTGGTATGTAGAGCCATTCGAGGATCTGCAACAATTTGATATACCAAAAAATTCATTTGTTGTTGCCTGCACTGCGCGCGGTGTGCGACGAAAAGGAATTCCCGTTTTACTGGATGCAATCGACAGGCTGCCTCCTGGTTTGAATATCCATTTTCTGCTGGCCGGCACCTATATGGACAAACCGGAGCATCAAAAGCTGGTCGCAACCAATCAGTACGGCAGCAATATTCACTTGTTTGGCTTCCTCAAGCGGATGCCCTGGATTCTGCCAAATTGCGATATCACTGTATTGCCATCGTTACGGCGCGAAGGGCTGCCAAGGGGCATTATCGAGGCGATGATCGGCGGAGCTGTACCTATCGTCACGGATTCAGGTGGCAGCCCCGAGCTGGTCGTTGAAGGTCAGTCCGGATTCGTTGTGCCGCCGGGCGAATCGCAACCGATCACCGATCGAATCCTGAAGCTCTACAACGACCGCGAACTGCACCAGCGCATGAGCATCGCCGCACAGGAACGAATTCGTAAGCATTTTACGGTCGAGGAGACGGCGCGCCAGACAATCGAACTCTATCGGCAGCTGGTGCCCAAATAGACCACAAAAAAAGGCGACGGTTTTCGACCCAACCAGTATCGCTGGAAATAAGAATCATAGATAATCCGGCAAGTTGCGTATCATTATTCAAGTGTTTTACGAAGTATGGTCCGCCAAACACGGAACCTGGTTGCGCAATTGGCTAGTGGTGCTGGACACCCATAAACGACAAGATGTTCCGGGCCACCCAGGTAATTTGTATTGGCTCAGGCGTTTGTTATCCTCACTCTCGACATCCGAAAGACTGCCACCGATTTATTGCAGTCGAGCATAAGCGTCTTCGACGACCAACGCAGGTTTTGGAATATTTAGGGAATAGAACATTGCCCACGTCGAAGTCAGTAGACGAAGGCAATTGGATATTTAGAATTATGCGAAACACTATCTTTTTGGTGACACTGCTTGCTCTGTTGGCCGGGTTGGCACCGCCGGCCGTAGCGCAAGATAATGGTGAGTACGCCAACTTCAATGATCCGTTCAGGATTTATTTGGGAGGCTTCCGCCCGACGCTCAGTTCGACGATTACGATTAACGGTGAAAATGTGACACCGCCGCCCATCAACATCGAAAATGTGCTCGGAGTGAGCGACGCCGAATCTGTACTCTGGGGTGGCGTGCAATGGAAAATTTCCCAACGTAACGCAATAGAGTTCGAGTTTTTTCAGCTGAATCGCGATGGATTGATAAATCTTATCCCGGAGCCAATAGCAGTCGGCGACCTGATCATTGAAAGCGGATCGATCAATTCGGCATTTGATATCGGCGTGAGCCGGCTAACTTATGGATTCTCGCTGATGCGCAGCGAGCGCATGAACCTGCAAATAAAAGCCGGTCTGCACATTGCGGACATGTCCGTCGGCCTGCAGTTAGCCGGTGCCGTCTGCGACGTCAGGTTGGGTGAGATGCCACCGGGCTGCCCGGGAGCGCAGTCTCCTCCGCTCGAATCAGAAGACGTAGCGGCGCCGCTGCCACATTTCGGGGGCTCGTTTTCTTACGCGCTTAGCGAGAACATTGCAGCCAGATTTCAGGTGATCGGCTTCGCCATCGAAATCAATGATATCGATGGCAGCCTGATTGAGGTTGACGCGGATATTGACTGGAAGCCCTGGCGAAATTTCGGTTTCGGCGTCGGTTTGAGATATTTCAATGTCAATGTCGACGCACAAGGGTCGAATCTGAACGGTGAATTCGACCTCGAGTATTACGGGCCTGCAGTGTACTTTGCGGCGTCGTTTTGATTCGCTAATGGTATGGCGATGGAGTGAGTCCTCTGTGGAGGATGCTTTGCCGGAACTCGCGTAATCACCAGCGTTGATTGGCAGAATCTCGCCTGCGCTTTTTAACTACCATCGAACACGGGTTCTCAGGGCAATACAGCCACAAACGCATCCGCGATCCGGCTGTATCCGACAGATCTGGCGTGAACATCAGGTCCGACTGGCGCCACATCACACATGTACGTCAACTCGCAAATGTTCGCCACGCTAACTGGCAGCAGATCATTGGGTGGTGGCTGTGTCGACTGCACGATGGTAGTGAAGTCATCTGACTCGAACGCAGCTGCCACGTCAGCCACGGGCACTCCTGCGGTAGCGTAGGTCATGCCCAGCACGTCCATCACGACAGCGACGACCTGGGCCGACTCCACCGTAAGCGCCTGGCCGGCGGCATCCACCAACCAGGACGACAGGTAAGGATTGTAGTAATTCATGCCAACGATGGTTGTGTCGGGACCGGCAGCGTTGCGC
>RCNF010002040.1_pt1 | contig 10806 bp, 9 predicted proteins | sample 2041311 | NCBI WGS metagenome assembly RCNF01 (sample SAMN09708228, study PRJNA481090) | Marine sediment metagenome, whole genome shotgun sequencing project. | biome: marine sediment; feature: ocean; material: sediment; isolation source: Sewage treatment plant 2 marine sediment (STP2) ... | reverse complement strand
TTTTAATGATTCTAATATTTGAGGGAACAGCTCTCGATTCAAAAAATAACTCACAACGATTACATCATACTTTTTTTCTGGCATTCCATTACTTTCAACATCAAGAAGAATAGTTTCGATATGCAGTTCTCGTTCTCTGGAAAAAGATGCTAAACCTTCAATTACAAAAGAGGAAATATCTAAAGCATCAACAGCAAAACCACTCTTAGCTAGAAATTGAGCATTGCCTGCCCTGCCACAAGCTAAATCTAATGCATCACCTCCTGCAAGAGGTAGTAAGTAGGCATTCTCACTAAGTACTGTTGCTGCTTCTGCTGAAGAATAATCTGCTTGTTCGTATGCTTCATCCCACTTTTTCTTTTTATCTGGCATTTATTTCCTCCAGAATGCAGGCGTAAGAACAACTAGCAATGTAAATATTTCTAAACGTCCCATGAGCATAGATAAACACAATAACCATTTTGAAAAATCACCAACCTCTTGATAATTCTGTGCCACTTCTCCAAGCCCAGGGCCCAAATTATTTAGCGTTGCTGCTACAGCAGAGAAAGCAGTAACTTGATCCATTCCTGCTGCCATTAATATCAACATAAACAGTACGAAAATAGCGATATAAACCGAGAAAAATCCCCATACTGCTTGAATAACACTTCTATCTACTGGTTTTTTATTTAGCTTAATGGCTATTCGAGCATTTGGATGAATTAGCCTGAGTACTTCACGCCACCCTTGCTTAAATAGCAACAGAACTCGAATAACTTTCATTCCACCACCGGTAGAACCTGCACAACCACCAACAAAGCTGGCAAAAACTAAAAGAACGGGTAAAAAACCAGGCCAATGGCTATAATCTGTGGTGGTGAACCCTGTTGTAGTCGCTATCGAAACAACTTGGAACATTGCATGATAGTAGGATTCTGAAAAGCTCCCATAGACGTGCATAAAGTAAAGATAGGCAAGCGCGACAATAGTCAAAAGAACAATTAACAAACCATATAATCGAAACTCTGAATCCCTTTGATAGGATCTTAAACTGAGTGAGCGCCAAGCAATAAAATGCAAACTAAAATTAGCTCCCGATAGCAACATAAAGACCACAGCAACAAGCTCAATCGCATGACTACCAAAATACCCCATACTTGCATCATGTGTAGAGAAACCACCTATCGCTACAGTAGAGAAACTATGGCTGATAGCATCAAACACATCCATGCCAGCAATGTAATAAGCGACTGCACAAGCTACAGTAAATGTTAAATATATTATCCAAAGTAACTTTGCTGTGCCTTTAATTCTAGGTGTTAACTTAGAGTCTTTTACAGGACCAGGTGCTTCTGCGCGGTAAAGCTGTATTCCACCAATACCTAAAATAGGAAGTATGGCTACAGCCAATACTATAATACCCATACCACCCAGCCATTGCAGTTGTTGACGGTAAAAAAGAATGGATTTTGGTAAATCATCCAGACCTGTAATTACAGTTGCCCCTGTTGTCGTTAAGGCAGATACAGATTCAAAAACCGCATCAACGAATGATATTTGAAGTTCCTGAGAGAACATCAAGGGTGCAGATCCAGATACCCCTAGAACACTCCAGAATAGCACGACGACTAGAAAACCTTCACGTAAACGCAGCTCTCTTTTTCTATGTCGTACCGGGAACCAGAGGACTGCTCCTACGATCAAAACCAATAAAAAACCTTTGATAAACGGCGCGATAGAGAGATCATTATAAACCCATCCCACAACCACAGGCGGGAGCATGGTGAAACTAAACAGCACCATGAGCAGGCCTAAAATACGCTGGATGATAAACAGTTGCATAGACTTACGACCTAGATATGGCCTAAACCAACCTGAAACATTTTCTCAACGGCAGTAATATAACGCTTATCTGCAAGGAATAGGATGACATGATCATCTTCCTCAATCACTGTATCGTGGTGCGGCATAATTACTTCATCGTTACGAACTATCGCACCAACAGTAACTCCTGGTGGCAATTTTAAATCCTCTCGTTTTCTACCAACGACTCTGGAATTTTTAGAATCACCATGAGCAATAACTTCAATCACTTCTGCATCGCCTTTACGAAGAGAGTGCACAGAGACAACATCACCACTTCGTATATGGGTCAGTAACGCGCCAATCGTAATTTGCTGCGGCGATACAGCATGATCGATATTCGCACTTTCAACTAAATCTACATAGCCCGTACGATTTACCAGAGACATTACTTTACGAGCACCTAAGCGTTTGGCCAGCATTGCAGATAATATATTCGCTTCATCATCATTGGTGAGGGCGCAAAAAATATCGGTATCCTCAATATTCTCTTCAACGAGCAAAGATTCATCAGCTGCATCACCTTCAAGTACTATAGTCTTGTTTAAAGTCTCTGCTAATGTCTTAGCAACTTCAGGAGATTTCTCAATTATTTTGACTTTATATCTTCCTTCTTCAAGTGCATTTGCTAATCTTCTGCCTACATTCCCTCCACCAGCAATCATAATACGTTTGTAAGGTCTATCAACACTTCGTAATTCACTTACGACTGCTCTGATATGTTGAGCGCTTGCAATGACAAAAATTTCGTCATTAGCTTCTATTACAGTACTTCCGGTTGGACTGATTGCTTTGCCATCTCGAAATATTGCAGTAATCCGCACCTTCACTTCAGGTAAGTGCTCACTGAGCTTACTTATCTCATGACCTACCATAGGGCCTTCATGGAAAGCTTTTACTGCAACTAGCCTTACCTTACCGTCTGCAAAATCTAATACTTGAGTTGTGCCTGGATTAGATATCAGACGATAAATATAGTTAGTAATTAATTGCTCAGGACTGATTAAAACATCAACAGGAATTAATTCGGGAGTAAATAATTCAGGATGCTGTAAATAGCCTGAAGCTCTTACTCTAGCTATCCTGGTTGGGGTACGAAATAAGCTATACGCAATTTGACACGCCATCATATTAACTTCGTCGCTATTGGTAACGGCGATTAACATATCAGCATCGTTTACATTTGCTTGCTCCAATACATCCGGATGGGAAGCCTGTCCTTGACGCGTATGAACATCAAGCTTTTCCCTTAATTCTCTAAGTGAAGAAGCATCTGTATCTATGATAGTGATATCGTTGTCTTCACTCGCAAGATTTCTTGCCAAAGAGCTTCCAACTTGACCTGCACCCAATATCACAATATTCACTTTTTACAATCGCTCAGGTTATTTTCCATATTTTTTGGGATCTATTTTAAGTGAACGCATTTTTCGATATAAATGAGTACGTTCCATTTGCACCAACTCTGCAAGTTTACTGACATTTCCTTCTACCAGCTTCAATTGATGATCTAAGTAATCATGCTCAAACTGTTCTCTTGCTTGTCGTAAAGGTAATTCGAATAGACTGTCAGAATTTTGGCTTAATTCTTGTGAAAATATGGGTACTTCTGTTCCAATCGCTTCTTCAACCTCTTCTTGAGTTATTTCCGAATCAGTTCCTAAAATTAACAAGCGTTGCACAAGATTACTTAGCTCTCGAATATTCCCAAACCACTGGTAATTTCTTAAGAAGTTTTGTGCGGGAACTGAGAAATGTCTATAGGGTAAGCCATCATGTTCAATTTGCTGATCAACATAGTAATTTAACAATTCTGGTACATCTTCTGGGTGCTCTCGAAGACCTGGAATCATCAGCGGGACTATACTTATTTCCAAATAAAGTTCTTTATCAAAACTCTCAGTTTCAACATCATCTCTTAAATCATGCTGTGATGAAAAGATCAGTTTTAGATTTAAAGGTATATGCGCGCTTCCTCCAACTCTAGTGAAATAACCCTGCCTTAAAGCGAATAATAATCGTTTTTGCGCATCTTTAGATAGAGCAGCAATATTGGAAAGATAAAGACATCCACCTTGAGCTTGATCAAGCAGTCCATAATTAATTTTATCGTTATCTTCAGAACCAAATATTTCTTTGCTCATATTCTCTTTTGAGATAAGAGAAACTGTTGATTTTAAAAATAACCGTTCACTGCTATCACTTTGAGAATGAATATAACGCGCAAAAACCTCTTTACCAACGCCCCCCTCTCCATAAATGAGTACCAAACTATTATGCTTAGATATACGATCAGCTTGCTCCCTGAGCTTAACCATTAAAGTACTACTGCCCACAGGGTATTGAGGCGCGCTTATTTGCTCTCGAAGCTCTTTATTTTCTTGAACTAACTGCTCTGAGCGCAGTGCATTTTCAATACACAGCAACATTTTAGCAATTGATAATGGCTTCTCAATAAAATCATGGGCGCCTAAACGAGTAGCCTCAACAGCTGTTTCAATGGTTCCATGTCCTGACATCATGATGACAGGACAGCATAGAGAACTGCTTTTTTGCCAATCTTTTAATAACGATATACCGTCTTGACCTGGCATCCAGATATCAAGTAACACTAAGTCTGGACGACGTTTTCTTCTTAGCTCTTTAGCTTCTTCAGCATTTTCCGCTGTTTTAACTTCATAGCCTTCGTCTTCCAGTATTTCACTGACTAACTGGCGGATATCTGGCTCATCATCCACCACTAGAATATATTGTGCTGTCATCAATTATCCTTTTCGTACGGTAGGTACACAATAAAACTGGCGCCTCCGTTTTCATTATTCTTGGCTAAAACACTGCCATCATGTTCTTCTATTATACGCTTTACAATAGCTAAACCTAAACCACCACCTTTGGTTTTAGTAGTCTTATACGGTTCAAACAAATGCGGCAGGAGCTCATTTATTATTCCTGGACCATTGTCTTCAATAACCAAGATAAATTCTTGAGTGCCTTCCTCTGTTTGTTGTACTTCACTAGTAATGGTTAGTTTGGAATCGCCATTCTCATCAAACTCATGCATTGCATCCAGTGAGTTTTTAATCAAATTTACTAGCAGCTGCCTTATTCGATCACCATCAATATTAAGTATAGGTGAACCTTCAAGGTTTAGAGTAATTTCGGCTTTAGATTGATTAATTCTATAAAGCTCAACAACTTCGCGGATTAAGCCATTTATATTAATATTTTTTAATTTAAGATCAGGTATTCTGGCATACTCACTAAATGCATCAACCATTGTTTTCATGCTATCTACTTGATGCACAATAGTATTACTCATTCTTTGGAGCAACTCTGCAGAATCATCATCTAATAAAGGCTTTAGTTTGCGTTGCAACCTTTCCGCTGAGAGTCTAATTGGCGTCAGTGGGTTCTTAATTTCATGAGCCAATCTTCTAGCCACCTCTCCCCAGGCAGCATCATGCTCAGCTTGCACCACTTCACTAATATCATCTATAACCAATACATAACCTTGTGCTCCATCGATAAGATCAGGTAAGACAACACCTCTACACACTAATGTATGTTTCGTATTTCCAAGAATTAATGTTACTTCGGTTTGCCAATCCTTATCTTTAGGGTTTTCACTAGATGCAGAATTTAATAATTTAGGCATAATTGCGCCATAGAAAGGCAGTAACCCTTCTGTAACACTGCACAATACTTTAAAGCGTTTACCTTTGAACTTTTCAAGGGAAGCATCCAAAAGCTGCTCGGCTGCAGTATTTATTCTTCTGATAACAAATTCTTCATCAAGTGTAATTACACCTGAGGTCAAGCTTCCTAAAACAATGTTTAAATAATCATGTTGTCTCTGAACTTCCTGTTGACTATCCGCACTTTCCTTTTGCGCCCTAGATAATTTAGTCGTCATGACATTAAAAGATCTGGCTAATAAACTAAAATCATCCTTTTCATTCACATCTAGCTTTTTTTGTAAGTCTCCAGATGCAACCGCATTGGTAGCCTCCAACAATGTTCTAACAGGCTTAGTTAGCCTTATCGAATAAATAAAGGCAGCCCAAACTGAAAATAAAACAGACAACAACATGATGAGTAATAACGTTATTCTAAATCCTTTTTTGATTAACTCTTTCTGATAACTAATCTCCTGATACTGTTTATAGGTATCTTGGACGCTATCGGCTAATACTCTCTCTTTTTCAGAAAAAGAAAATAAGGCTGTCAGAATTAATGTCTCTCTTCCAACCCCTGGAGAGATATTTAATGCGACACGTGAAAAAAGACCGTCCTCTCCTACTGGCTCAAGTTGGTACATATAGCCACGACTTGATAGCTTTCTAATAATATCTTCAGTGGGAAAATGCGGCAGTAAAGTACTCATTTCTTCACCGCTATAAACTAACACCCGTTTATTACTTCCAAACAGAACGATCTCATAGGCACCCATTGCTTTTAATTGCCTGTCTATGAATGAACCATAATCTAACGTATCTACTCTGGTAAGCGCTGTACCCGCTCTTTCTAGGTTGAACAAATGTTGTCGCATACGAACATCAAGAGAGCTTCTAGCTAACTCTAGAGAATCGTCTAACGCCCCTTCTATTTTTACATTGAACCAGTTATCAACCCTATCTCCAATAAAATTCATAGAGAAATATGAAACAACCAAAACGGGTAAAATCGTCAATAAAGAAAAAGCATACATCAAACGCAAAGTAAATCGTGAGCCTGCTTTTTGCGAACGCAAATGTACCAGTGCTTTAATGACGTTATAAAGTATTAATCCCAGTAATATTACCAATACAGCTATATTTAACGGTATTAACCAAGTATTAATTGCACTAGATTGTTCAGGATTTTTTATCGAAACACTTAATAATATAAATGAGGTTACTAATAACAAAAAAGTAACTAAAACAGGGAGAACCTGAAAAAAGAATGTTCTTAAGGAAGGGGCCACAACACGCCCTCGCTAGTCAAACGATATTGATCGCTAAATATTGACTGGATACGCAATGGCAAACGTAAAGTAGCAGGAACCATATCAGCTATGGCAAAAATATAAAACTCCCCATCATCTAAAGATGCAGAGATATCAGGTAATATATAACTCCTTAACTCACCTAATTTACGCAAAGAAGCAGACAGGCTTGAGAAATTCCAATGCTCATTCGTGTCATTCCTAGACAACACATAATGTCGACTCAAAGCATGATACTTAAGTTGAAAACTAACCGTTAAAATTGGTATATCTTTGTTAAACCACCAACTGCTGTGCTCGCCTAAACGAAATTGAACCCTAGAGTTTAATGTCACACCATTTTTTAACGCATCGCGTAAATAATCAGTCAACTCATAATCTATACGAGTAGAAACTTCGAATTTTTCCGGATTTCCTTTTAGATTAAAGTCTTTAAAATCAATCTCTCCAGCAAAAATATTGAGTGATGGAAGCACCATCAACAATACCATTAACAGAGAGATCATTATTTTAGAATAGCAGAACATGTTGCTATTTTACCACTATTGATAATGGTTGTAATCTGCTTGAGCCATATAAAACCAAAAGATTAATACACCCCCCTACTTTTAGGAGGTTTTTACCTATTAAATGAAAAATATTACAAACATAAAAAAAGCGGACCGAAGCCCGCTGTTTTTTTTAGCATATTAAGAACTAACACTATTTCTTAACTAACAGCTAATTCCCTTTCTTTCTCTGACTCTAGTTCTACATCTTTCTCTGGATAAGCTAGTTTTTGCATAGACTTAATTTTATTCTGAGTGAAATCCTGAGACCAAAAGTTTTCCCAAAGACTGATGAAATTCATTGAATTCTGCATCAAAGCATCTTGATCATATCCACCTGCACCTTGGGCTAAGGTAAGCCATAAATAATTTTGATGAAAGTCATCACACGCTTCATTTTCTTCATCATCAGATACTCCATGTACTTGGTAATAGCCCTCTTGCACAGGAATCCCTAACGCTCCTGTATTTAAACGCATTACAGGACTAAATATCATCTCTATTTCTTCAGCTATCGCTAATAGAGTCAACAGTAATGCGTAATCATTATAAGCAGCAAGAAAGCACTCTTTGAGTTGTTGAGTTACTGGTGAAGGAACAAACACTTGTCTATCTTCATCGGTAATACTTATATCGCTCGTTAAGTCTTCAAAAAGAATTAAGTGATATCTTTGAGGTGTACCCTGAAAGTTACAAGGCTCTCCAATTTTGTAGTAAAAACCGAATTCATCCAGGACTACGGCCGTGGCTATCAGTCATTCGGACTGCCGAAGCTGATGGGCCGGGTGGTTGGCCTGCTGCTGTATCAAGGCGCCCCGCTCAGCCTCGATGACATCACTGCCGAGTTGCAGGTCAGCAAGGGCCCCGTCAGCCAAATCATGGGCCGTTTGCGCGAGCACAATCTGGTGCGCCGCATCTGGGTACCCGGCAGTCGCCGCGACTACTACGAGGCCGAGCCCGACATTTTCGGACAGGCCTTCACCAACCACGCCGCATTGCAGGGACAGAACCTGGCCCTGGCGCGCAAATATACTCAACTCATTCGCGGCACCGACGCCGAGCTGCCCGAGAGCTTCGCCGAACGCATGGCTGAGATGGAGCGCTTCTACACGATGATGAACAAGCACCTGGCCAACTTCCTGGCGGAGTGGCGGGACTCGCGGAACGAAGGGAAGACGTCATGAAACGCTTGCAGGACAAAGTGGCCATCGTCACCGGTGGCGCCGCAGGTCTGGGTCGCGCTACGGTCCAACTTTTTGCAGCCGAGGGCGCGGCCGTGTCGATCTGGGATGTGAATGTTGTCGCGGGCCAAGCCCTGGCCGACGAGTTGATCGCCGCCGGGCACAAGGTCGAGTACCGGTCGGTCGACGTGGCGGACACCAAGGCGGTGGCCGAAGCGGTGCAGGCTGTGAAGGTGACCTTTGGCCGCGTTGATGTGCTGATCAACAACGCGGGCATCACCCGCGACGCCACGTTGTTGAAAATGGAAGAAGAGCAATTCGACCAGGTGGTGGCGGTGAACCTCAAAGGCGTCTTCAACTGTGGGCAGGCCGCGGCCCGGGTGATGGTTGAGCAGGGTTCCGGCAGCATCGTCAATACCAGCAGTGTGGTGGCGTTGTACGGCAATTTTGGCCAGTCGAATTATGTGGCGACCAAGGCCGGTGTCATCGGCATGACCCAGGTGTGGGCCCGGGAACTGGGCCGCAAGGGTGTGCGCGTGAACGCGGTGGCGCCCGGCTTTATCGCCACCGAAATGGTCATGGCGATGCCCGAAAAAGTGCGCGACATGTTGTCCGGCAAGGCTCCTTTGCAGCGCCTCGGAAAGCCCGAAGAAATCGCCAATGCCTATCTGTTTCTGGCCTCGGACGAAGCCAGCTTTGTGCACGGCGCGGTGTTGAGTGTTGACGGCGGGTTGGTGGCCTAGATGATGCGTAATGCCAGAATCATCGCCACGGAAATGTACGCGCCGCAGAACGTGGTGACCAATGCCTGGTTCAACGAGCAGCTCGGTGAAGACGTCGGCACCTGGCTTGAAGAGAACCTGACGATTCGCGAGCGCCGCTGGTGTGGGCCCGACGAAAGCACGGCTGATCTGGTGACGGCCTGCGCCGAACCGATGTTGGCCAAGGCGAACCTGCAGGCGGCCGACCTGGACCTGATCATTGTCGCGACCGATACGCCCGAATACATCTCGCCGTCCACCGCGGCCATCGTTCAGCACCGGTTGGGCGCCTCCGGTGCCGGAACATTTGACGTCAATACGGCGTGCGCGGGTTTTGTGACGGCCCTGGACATGGGCGCGAAATACATCCGCAGCGACGAACGGTACACCAACGTGATGGTCATCGGGGCCTATGCCATGAGCAAGTATCTCGATCGGGACGACAAAAAAACCGTGACCCTGTTTGCCGATGGCGCCGCCGGCGTGATTCTGCAAGCTGATACCGAGGGAGCGGGCTGGCAGGCAGCGCAACTGCACACCGAAGGCCAGTACGCCGATTGGATGGGCATCTACGCGGGCGGTACGGCTCAGCCGATCACGCCGGAAGTCGTGGCGGCCGGCAGTCATAAATTGCGCTTTGTGCGCAAGTTCCCCAAAGAGATCAACCCGACCACCTGGACGCGGATGATCGAAGAAACAGTCGCTGCGGCCGGCTTCACCGTGCCGGATATCGATCGCGTCTTTTTTACCCAGATCAACATCAACAGCATTCGCGAAACCCTGGGCAACCTCGGCTTAACCGAGGCCAAGACCCATTGCGTGATGGATCGCTACGCCTATACGGGGTCGGCGTGTATCCCGATGTGTCTGGCCGAAGCCGACGCGCAGGGGCAATTGAAAAAAGGCGACCTGGTGGTTTTCATGGGCTCGGGCGGCGGACTGGCTTTTGCCTGCGCCGCTTTCACCTGGTAGACGAAACGGAATGAAGCGGGCATGAACGCAAGCGCAGCAAATCAGATGGTGACCGCCGGTTGGGGCGTGGTGGGCCTCTATGCCGCGGTGATCCTGTTTTTTGTGGTGCGCGGGGCGCGCCAGAACCAGTCGTTGGCCGACTATGCACTGGGCAATCTGGCCTTCTCCCCCGTGGCGGTGGGTTTGGCCCTGGCGGCCTCGATGACCAGCGCGGCGACGTTCATCATCAACCCCGGTTTCATCGCGTTGTATGGGTTGAGCGGCGTGTTGTCTTATGGCGTGATCCTGCCTTTGGCGGCGGTGGTTTCGCTGATCGTGCTGACCAAGGGTTTCCGGCGGCACGGCATTCAGGTCAAGGCCCTGAGCCTGGCGCAGTGGATGGGTACGAGGTACCAGAGCAAGGGGTTTGCCCTGTTCTACGCGGTTTTGTCGCTTTTGCTGATCACGTTCATTGTCCTGATTGTCGTGGGCCTGACCAAGGTGCTGAGCAAGACGCTCGCCGTCTCGGAAATGGG
>RCNF010002039.1_pt1 | contig 10807 bp, 6 predicted proteins | sample 2041311 | NCBI WGS metagenome assembly RCNF01 (sample SAMN09708228, study PRJNA481090) | Marine sediment metagenome, whole genome shotgun sequencing project. | biome: marine sediment; feature: ocean; material: sediment; isolation source: Sewage treatment plant 2 marine sediment (STP2) ... | reverse complement strand
TCGGCGGAAGGATCCACGGTCAGCCAGCGCGAGTCTTTCGCGGCAGGTTCCCCCGGCGGTGATTCAGGCCTGCCGGCCATCCACAGCACCAGTTCCGCGGCTCCGAAAGCCAAAACCAGCGGAATGGCCAGCAACAATAGCCGGCCGAAGATTCTGCGGAACCGGGAACGTATCGGGGACATTCGGGTCGCCTCAGGGCCTGTTTCAGGACCTAGTTCATGACCTACATGATGTAAAAGTTAATGCTCAACGACAGGCTGTGACTTGTCGAGGTGACATCCGTGAACCCGGCGAAATCACCCACGGGCAGGTAGATGTAATCATAGGCAAAGCCGATAGCGGCCTCATCTGCGACCCGGAACTCGTAACCGGCCCCGGCCAACAGGGTCATGGCGCTTTCATTGAAAATCAGGCTGTCCCTGGCCAGAGGGGCCGTGGCGTTGAAATCCAGGGTGCCGATGCCGATGCCGCCCCTGATCCAGAAACCTTCACCCCGTGGAAACCAGGCCCCGTCGAGAATGAAGTGGTAAAGGCTGGCCGAGGTGCTGGTGTAGTTCAAAGTGTAGTAGCTTTTTTTCCAGCCGTGGAATCCGATCGAGCCGATAAAATAGTCGCTGGGGGCCCAGCCGATGCGGGCGCCTCCTGAGAAGGTGCCGATGTTGCCGGAGTCCAGGGTTGTTCCGCCGGTAGGGGTGAACTCGATCGAATTCCAGCCGTAGCCCAGGGTCAGGCCGAACACGGTCCCGTCCCGATCGTGGCCGCCCAGGTCAATCGCGAAAGCTGACGAGGCCGTAACTACAAGCAGAACAGCAGTTAACAATATGCCGGAAATATGGGATCGGGTCATGGGTATCGGCTCCTGGGTGGGGATTAAACCTCTTATTTCTAAGGGAGGAACTTAAGGGAACCGACCGGGTTCGTCCACCGCCGAATTGACAGAGGCAAGAACTGGGAAGATGAATTCCATACTGGAAATGTGAATTCACCCGAGGTGTCGATTTTTCAGGCGTCATCGGACTTCAGTGGCTATATTTTCCCACCAAATCCCTCTCCTAACCGGATCTTGATAAAACGGGGCCTTGCGGATGTGGCGGACAAACCGAAACCCATCCCGAACCCGGCAACACCTGGATGGTTTTTGTGAAAAGTTTCTTCAAGAATCCCGTCGTGGCTTTCTTTTCCTCCCTCAAGCTCAGTGCGGGGCTGCTGATTGTCGTGGCCATCGCCAGCGCCAAGGCAACGTTCATTGAAAGCGATTTCGGACGGGAGGCCGCCTACGACCTGGTCTATGCCGCGCGCTGGTTCGAGGTCCTGCTGATTCTGGTGACCATCAGCCTGACCCTCCTGTTTTTCAAGCGGTGGCCCTACAAGCCGCGGAACTTCGGGTTCATGCTGGTGCACATCGCCATCGTGGTCATCCTGATCAGTTCAGGAATCACCCGTTACATGGGGTTCGAAGGGGTGATGCCGATCCGGGAAGGGCAGTCCGCCGGCTATTACCAATCCGACAAATCCCACCTCCAGGCCATCCTCGAGGATGAAAAGGCCACCTACCCGGTGCGTCTGTGGAAATATGGGGAAAACAAGATCTGGAAGGGCATCACGCTCGGCGGAGAGGATTACCAGCTGGGCGTGACGGAGTATTGGCCGCGTTTCGAAGAAACCTACCAGCCGGGGCCCGGCGGAGTGCCCGCGCTGCAGTACGGGGATTCACACAACGGGGAAATCATCACCCACACCCTGATCCAGGGCGGCAAGGGCCACATCGGGCCTTCGGACGCCAGCTTCCTGACCGACGACTTCAGCGAGACCATGAGCCTATCGCCCTACGGCGATCTTCGCCTGCACGTTCATGGATCTTCTTGCACCATTCCCGTCGATCCCGGTTCGGACCAGGCCCACGAATGCGGCGGGTACCGGTTTCGGGTAACCGAATTCCAGACCGACTTCAAGGTCGGCGGCAAGCCCAACCTGGACGGTCCCCTGAACAACCCCATGATACGGTTGGAAATCACCGCTCCCGACGGCACCACGGGCGAGCGCATGTTGTTTGCCCTGCATCCGGATTTTTCCATGGGCCACGGCGGTGGTGAGGATGATTTTTCCGACCTGGATATGCTCTATCAGATCAATCGTGGCATCGAGTTTGCCACCGGCGGGCCGACCGGTCTGCAGGGCCGCGCCACGTTTGCCATTCGTACCATGGATATGAACACCCAGGAAGAGGGCTCTCACGCTCCGGGCGAAATATTCGACGTCCATGAGGAAGTTCTTTACGCCTCGCCCGAAAATGATCTGTCCTTCGTGCCCGTGGGCATTTTGGAGTCCGTCGTTCTGTCTCCGGCTCTGAGCGAAGACGCCAACGCCAGGGCGGCCGCGCGAGTGGTCATCCGCGATGCGGCCGGCAACGAAGCCGAGGCCATCTGCAGCGAGCACAGCCGGCCACAGAGTGTGACCCTGGGTGGACAGACAATCCAGCTGGCCTATTCGCCGATTTTCAAGGAATTGCCCTACAGCCTGCACCTTGATGATTTTGTGCTGCAGACCTATCCGGGCAGTGACAATCCGGCCACCTACGAAAGCTGGGTCTCGTTGACCGACAAGGAAAAGGGAATCGAGGGGCAGAAGATGCACATCTACATGAATCATCCTCTGGACCACCGGGGCACCAAGCACTTCCAGAGTTCCTACGACCCGGACCTGCAGGGCACCGTGCTGACGGTCAATAACGATCCGGGCAAGCTGCCCACCTATTTCGGCTACACGCTGATTTCTTTGGGATTTCTGATGATCATCCTCAAGGACCTGCTTTTCCCCTTGAAGAGCAAGTCAAAGAAGATGAACCAGACCTCGGTCGCCCAGGCGGCGGCGGTGGCCACGATTCTGGCGCTGGGCGCCGCGGGTGGCGCGCTGGCCCAGGCCCACGATCCCAACGACGGCCAGGACCATTCCGGCCACAACCATGCGGCTCCGACCGGGTTCGTCGAGCTATCCGAGCCGGCCCGCGACACCGCGGCCCGCTTGACCATCCAGGATTTCCGCGGCCGTATGAAACCTTTCGACACCCAGGCCCGCGAAATGGTGATGAAAATCGCCAAGCGGTCCAAGTTCGAGGGCCGGCATCCGGTGGATCAGTACCTGAGCTGGACCTTGAACCCCTTCTTCTGGGTGGACAAGCCGATCATCGGCGTGCGCTTTCCGGGCCTGAAGGATTTGCTGGGCGTGGACCATACGGTCAAGCACGTTTCCTACAACAGCCTGATCACGGACGACGGTCAGTACCGCATCGGCACCCAGGTCCAGGAGGCCCACCGCACACCCGACCGCGACCGGACCAAGACGCAGCGCAAGCTCATCTCCTTTGACGAGCGTTTCCAGCTGCTGAACATGACCTTCCGGGGCTTCAACCTGAAAATGTTCCCCGTACCCGGCGACGAGAACAACACCTGGCTCCCTTTCCAGGATGTAACTGCCAAGCTGAATGCAGAACAGCAGGAGACCTATCGTGCAGCCTACGCGTCTTTGAGCCAGGGCGTCGAAAGCGGCGACAACGCCATGATTTTGGATGGTCTGAACCGCATCAAGGCCTTGCAGACCCAGTTCGGTTCCGCGGTCCTGCCTTCCAAGACGGTCACCGACGCTGAACTTTTCTACAACCGCAGCCACATCTTTTCCTGGATGATGATCCCTCTGCTGGGAACCTTCATCGTCCTGCTGCCTGTCTATCTGTGGAATCTATTCCGCAACCGCAACGCTCGGATCAGCTTCCGTAATCCCTTCTACGCACTGGGCGTGGCCATGTACATTTTCGCCTTCGGCGGGATGATCCTGGGTTACGTCATGCGCTGGATCGCCTCGGAGCGCATCCCCATTTCCAACGGTCACGAGTCGCTGCTGTTCATCAGCATCGCCGTGGCGTTGGCCGGGCTGATCTTCGAGTTCGTCTACCGTCAGGGATTCCCAGGAGCGTTGGGCGGACTCTTGACCACGGTGGTTCTGGGCGTGTCCATGCTATCGACTTTCGATCCCGCGATCGGCCCCTTGGTGCCGGTGCTGGTGTCGTACTGGTTGAACATCCATGTGACGATCATCACCTCGAGTTACGGCTTCCTCGGTCTGTCGGCTTTGATAGGCGCCCTGACCTTGTTCCTGCTCATGGCCAAGGGCCAGGGCCGAGAGAACGTGCACGAAGCCATCAAGACCCTGGACAACGCCAACAAGCATGTGCTGATCACCGGGCTGGGCCTGCTGACGATCGGTACTTTGCTGGGCGGCGTGTGGGCCAACGAGTCGTGGGGCCGTTACTGGGGCTGGGACGCCAAGGAAACCTGGTCGCTGATCACGATCCTGGTCTACGCCGTGGTGCTGCACTTCCGGTGGATCCCGCAGATGCGCTCGATCTGGCTCAATGCCTCGGGCAGCCTGGCGGCCATCGCCTCGGTGGTCATGACGTACTTCGGCGTGAATTACTTCCTTTCCGGGCTGCATAGTTATGCTCAAGGGGATGCGGCGACGGTACCTGACTGGGTGTTTATCGGGTCGGGATTGGTCCTGGCTTTGATCATCGTGTCCGGGCTGGTTAGCCGGGGCAAAAAATGGGAGGCCGAGGCGTAAGGCCGTCCTCCTGCTCATACACAAAGGATCCGGCTTGTCCTCACGCCTTCGGCGCTGCGGATTAGCCGGATCCTTTGTGTATGAGCAGGAGGACTACGCTCACGTCCCGGCCTGCCAACTTTTTCCCCGGCCTACCAAGCTCGGTGGCAAGGGGGGGGCGCATTCCGCTGAGATAATAATAACCCTGCAGAAAGTGCCCCCCGGGGGTTTTTCGCAGGGTTATTTTTTGTCGGAGCGTAGAAACCCGCCGGCGGGTTTTTCTGCAAGAATACTCAAAATCCGCGACCAGGAATTTCTAGGTTGGTCACTTGGGCTGGGGAGTAGCCAGCCCCGCCTCGTCGGTCATCTGTAGCTTCATGGTTTCCATATCGCTCAATGGGAGCACCTCGGGGGCGCGGCCGTCGCGGTAGATCCAGACCCGGCTGCGGGGCTCCAGGGTCACCACTTCGCCGCCGGCGGAAGACGTCACATCGATCCCACCAACCCACAGGCATACGCAGGAAGCTTCATCGGTCCGGAAGACGGCAAACGTGGTGCCGGTCATGCGGGCGGACAATTCGTCGGTGACAAACGCCAGGTCATAGTCGAGTTTCTGGCCGCCTGAAGTTCCGTAGATCTCGCCGCTGTCTAGTTTCAAAGTGCGATCAATGCCGAACCAGCGTCCGGGGCCCGACGGCAATTCAAGTTGAGTGCCGGCCAGCAGGCGCACGCGCAGGTGGTGTCCCAGCTGCAACTCGAGTTCGCTGCCCGCTGCCACGACCACAGATCCGCTGCCGAATGATTCGCCCACGGCTACGGACCGGCCCTCGACGGTGATTCCGCCGGCTTCGACCGCGTCCAGCACGACCCACTGATCGGCGGATTGCCAGCCGTACAACGCAACCGCCAGCACACCCAGGGCCGCGGCCATGAGCATGGCGGCCCAGCGCGAGCGCCGCTTTTCGGCGCGTTTCGGGGGAGCGTCAGCCTGGGTTGCGTCAGCCTGGACGGCACCGGCCATGAAGGCGGCCCGAGCCCGTTCGCGGGCCTCGATACTGGCGGCCGCCCGCGGCAGACGGTGCAAGGTGGCCATCAGCAGTTGTTCGTTGTTCTGATCGCTCATGACGCACCTCCTTCACTGGCTCGCGCATCCATGAAAGCACGGGATAGCCTGGCCACGGCTCGGCTGTGCCGCTGCCTGACCGCATCGGGATTGAGTTCCAGCATGCCGGCGATTTCGGAGGTGGGCAACTCCTCGAAGTCCCGCAGCAGGATGATTTCACGGTCCTCGGTCGATACCACGTCCAGGGCGGCCCAGACCGCCCGCAGCTCTTCGTCGTGTTCGAGCACGGCGGCCACATCGGGATCCGGATGGGGCAACAGGTGAGCCCCCGCGGCCTCTGGGGATACCTCGGCACCGCGGCGCCGCTGACCGGCCGAGCGCCAGTGGTCACGAACCACGTTGGTGGCCACGGTGAATACCCAGCCGGTGGGATCCCGGTCGGGGTCGAGGCGTTCGATTGTCTTCTGCAGCCGGATGAAGATCTCCTGCGTGAGGTCCTCGGCGCTGGTCCGGTCGCGCGTCAGCTGAGCCACGTGGGCGTAGACCCGGTCGTAGTAGTATTCGAAAAACACCGCCATGGCCGGACCGTCGCGCCGCACTACCTGCCGCAGCACGCCCGGTTCGAGCCCGTCGTCGGGTGTTTTGAATTTAGATCGTGCCGGGACCATAAAAGTGCCGTTAATCCTTCTACGAGACCCACCTCGACAGTGGGACGGGTGGCGAGAAAAAAAAAGAGGTCTAAACTTGTCACGATTTCCTAGGTGACCTCGTAGACCTTAATGAAGTCCCCCATGAAATGCAACCGGCATAACGCCGGCACTTCTCAAACGAAAACAGGAGATAAACATGATGATTCTGCGTAAAGCTCTGCTGATAGCGGCGGCCGTGTTGGCCATGGCCGTGCCGGCAGCCGCCGCCGAATTGACTTTGTCTTTCAATAATCTGCCGACCCTAAACGAATCCACCGAAGGACTTTACGAAGGTTGGGCCATCGTCGATGGCATGCCCGTTTCCACGGGCGTGTTCAATGTCAACGGTGCCGGCGAGCCCGTCATGCCCGGTGGTGGCGGCGTGATCGCTTCCTTCCCGGTGCCTGATTCCATCGGCATGTCCTCATCTATCAAAATTTCCCTGGAACCGGTCGGTGATGCCGATCCTGCCCCCTCGGGTTTGATCGTCCTGGGTGGGGACGTGGAAAGTGAAATCACCGCGCTGACGGCCGCCGTGCCCGGTCTGGACATGCTGATGACCTCCGGCGGCAGCTACATCCTGGCCACCCCCAGCGACAATGCCGTCGATCCCGCCAATGACGACCAGGGCATCTGGTTTCTGGCCATGCCCGGCCCCGTGGCCGGTTTGACCAACCTGCCGGACATCGGCCCCAACTGGAAATACGAAAGCTGGGTCGTGGATGTCAGCGGTGGCGGCCCGGTGCCCTACACCGGCGGCACCTTCGACATGGCTGCAGGGTTGGATTCGGACGAAGCCGGCTGCAACGGCGGTGGCCCTCCGTTCCCCGGCCAGGACTATACGGCCTTCCACTGTGGCCCGGTCCTCGATCTGGACAGCGGCGATTTCGCGGCGGTCATCAGCATCGAGCCCGTTCCCGACAACGGCCCGGGACCTTTCATGTTCAAGCCTTTGGCCGGCATGATTCCCACCGACGCCCTGGATAACGGCGGCATGGTGGGTAACCAGGTTGCCGACACCTTCCCCACCGGTACGGCCGGCATTCTCGGCACAGTTCCGGTTGCGGAGACCAGCTGGAGTTCGCTGAAGGCGTCCTTCCGGTAGGCGAAAATAATTGTCGATGGAATTGCGGCCTGGTTTTGGCAAACCGGGTCGCATTTTTTTCTACAGATTTGGTCAAGGTCTCGCTGTGCCGGGATAAAAAATATCCCTGCAGAAAAGGCCCCCGGGGGGCCTTTTCGTGGGTTTTTTCGGAGTTAAATATCCGCCATTTTCTGCAGGGTTTCCCAGGCGGTGACCACGTGTTCGCGCCGGGTGGCCCGCTGGCCCACGGCCAGCCGGATGGTGAATACGTCATCCAGCTTGGTGTGGGTCAGGTAGATGGTGCCGTCGGCATTGATCCGGTCCACCAGCCGGGCGTTGGCGGCATTCAGGGCCACTTCATCCATTCCCACGGGTTTCCACCGGAAACAGACCGAGTTCAGGGGCACCGGGGCCAGCCGCTGCCAATCGGAAGCTTCATCGATCCAGCCGGCAAATTCCCGGGCAAGGGCGATGTGCCCGGCGATCATTTCCTGCAAGCGACGGGTCCCGTAGTTGCGAAGGACAAACCATAGCTTCAGGGCGCGGAAGCGGCGGCCCAGCGGGATGCCCCAGTCCATGAAATTGTTCACCTCGCGGTCGCGCCCGGTTTTCAGGTATTCGGGGTGGACCGACAGGGTGCGCTCCAGGTGGTCCGGATCGCGCACGAAATAGACCGAACAATCGAAGTTGGTCAGCAGCCACTTGTGGGGGTTCAAGACCAGGGAATCGGCGTGTTCGGCGCCCTCGAAAACCCAGCGAAATTCCGGGAGGATGGCGGCGTTGCCGGCCAGAGCGGCGTCCACGTGAAGCCACAGACCATGTTTTTTTGCCACCGGGCCGATGGTCTTCAACGGATCGATGGCCGTGCACCCGGTCGTCCCCACCGTCGCCACCACGCAGCAGGGAACCAGGCCGGCGTCCAGGTCGGCGCTGATCTTCGCCTCCAGATCGGCCGGGTCCATGGCCCGGTTCTCGTCGATATCCACCAGCACGAGATTCTCCGAACCGAATCCCGCGATCTTGGCGCCCTTCAGCACGGAGGAATGCGCCTCGCGCGAAGCGTAGATGCGCAGGGCCCCGGCGCCCGCCAACCCCGCGGGCCCGGCGGCGTTGACCGAATAGGAAGTGGCCTTTTCCCGGGCACAGACCAGGGCGCACAAGGTGGTGGTCGAGGCCGTGTCCTGGATGACCCCATGAAAACCTTCCGGCAACCCGATCATTTCCCCCAGCCAGCTGGTGACCTTCTCTTCGAGCTCGGTAGCCGCGGGGCTGGTCTGCCACAGCATGGCGTTGACGCCCAAACCGGCCGACAGCATCTCGCCCAGAATGGAGGGGGCGCTGTTGTTGGCGGGGAAGTAGGCAAAAAAGCGGGGGTGGTTCCAGTGGGTCACGCCGGGCAGGATGTCACGCCGGAAATCGGCGAGGATGGTCTCCATGGGCTCGCCCTCTTCGGGTGCCGAGTCCGGAATCAAGGCCTTGATGTCTCCGGGCCGGCTTTGCGACATCACGGGGAAGCGGTCGGCATGATCCAGGTAGTCGGCGATCCAGTCAATGACCTCGTAACCGTGGCGGCGGAATTCATCACTGTTCATGGAGTCTCCCGGGTTGTATTGGCCTCGAAACAAGCTTGAAGGGGCCGGGGGATTTCGTCAACGGAAGCCTTTTGGCCAACCACCTGCAAGCCAGGCAGATACGATATGGTGGCTGAATAGGCCTCATTGTGGTAGAATCAAGACACAAATGAGGACATGGGCGGTATCTTGATGCCTTCCTTGGGTCTGGGCCGTTGTTTGCGTATATCAGCGTGTTTCCCGATCTTTTAACCTCGCCCATCATCATCAGGACCAACAGGCATTCCGCGCTCCACAGGAGGAATCCATGTTCAAGACCAGTCCGGGCCGCTTGCTGCTGCTCATCCTCGCCCTCGTATTCTGTACCGGATCCGCCCTGGCGTTTTCGCCGACCGGAGAAGAATACGAAGTTCCCTTGAAAGAATTCGCCCCCATCACTCCTTTTGACCAGGCCGACCGCACCGCGGCCCATTCCCAGTCCCTGAAAGATATCTTCGGCGGCCGCTGGCACGCCCAGGGTTACAACGCTTCCAACGGGAAACCGCGCTGGGTCTACGGCAGCGGCCCGGTCGTGACCGGTGCCATTGCCGGCAAAGCCGACCTCGGACCCGCCGCCCGCGGCGTCCTGGAACAGATCGCTCCTGTTCTGGCCCTCGACGACCAGGAATTGCGCCTGGCCGACACCCCGCGTGCCGGCAACAAGTGGGCCGCCCATTACCAGCAGACATACAACGGGGTCGACGTCTGGCAAGCTCGCGTATCGGTGGTCTTTTCGGAGGCGGGCGGCCTGATGGCCGTCGGCAGCCGCTATCGCCAGGGAATCGACCTTGATCCCGTGCCGACCTTCGGTGCCGGCGCCGCGATCAGCGCCGCCCAGGCCGATCTGCCTTTCCCGACCGCTCTGGACAGCAAGCGCGGCGATCCCGAACTGCTCGTGCTTCCCGTCCCGGTCTCGGCTTATGAAGAGGAATACCATCTGGTCTGGCGGGTGCGCTTGCAAAGCGACGAGCCCCTGGGCCATTGGGTCACGCATGTCGATGCCCACGACGGCAGCGTCGTCTGGCGGTTCAACGATGTGCGGCGCGAGTACTCCGGTTCTACCCAGAGTACGGTCAACGAGGACACCTATTGCCTGGGCTTAGAAGCCCAACCCATGCCTTATCTGCGTCTGACCGCCTCGGGACCTTCGGGGGGCATCTTCGAGACCGACGCGGACGGCAACTGGTCCATCCCCGGAGCCGGCGGCTCCGTGCCCATTTCTGGAGATCTCTATGGTCCCTGGGTGGATCTCAACAATTACAATGGCGGCGAGGCTGAATACAGCGGTACGGCCCAGGCCGGCGTGCCGTTGCAGGTGGTCTTCGACGATACGAATTCGCGCCAGGATGAACGCGACGTCTTCGACGGCGTCAACGACGTCCACGACTTCTTCGAATGGATCGATCCGGGTTTTGCTTACGCCAACACGAGGATCGACGCCTACATCAACCGCACCGACGGTTACTGCCCGGGCAACGCCTGGTGGGACGGAACCATCAACTTCTGCGCTGCCGGCGATATATACGCCAACACGGGCGAGATCCAGAACGTGGTCCAGCACGAGTTCGGCCACGGCGTGAACGACTACATTCTCGGTTACCAGGGTTCCACTGGCATGGGCGAGGGCAACAGCGACATCCTCGCCAACCTCTTGTCGCAGGAATCCATCATCGGTCTCGGCTTTTTTGTCGGGAACTGCACCAGTGGGATCCGCAACGCGGACAATAATCTCGTCTACCCCGACAACGTGATCGGCCAGTCGATTCAT
>RCNF010002038.1_pt1 | contig 10812 bp, 14 predicted proteins | sample 2041311 | NCBI WGS metagenome assembly RCNF01 (sample SAMN09708228, study PRJNA481090) | Marine sediment metagenome, whole genome shotgun sequencing project. | biome: marine sediment; feature: ocean; material: sediment; isolation source: Sewage treatment plant 2 marine sediment (STP2) ... | reverse complement strand
AAGGGAAATAAGTATCATAGTAGGGTGCGCCGTGCGCACCAAAATCCCAGCCAGTAAGAATTTTCACGGTGCGCACGGCGCACCCTACAGTGGAAAACATTCTTAACTTACTGGCATTGGGGAGTAAAAACCTTTAAATAGTTTTTACTCCGGTCCCAATACTTTATTTAGCGTCAATAAATAATAGGGGACAGCAGTGGCTCAGACTCCTTTAATTCATACTTTAATTCAATTTGTCACTTATGGGCGACCCCTTTAATTCAATAAAAAATGCACTCTATTTTTTTGGATTAATACTGGTCATCATTTATCCTGTTCCTATTTTAAGTCAATACGAAGATTATATGCTGGCCACTGTGTGAGCTGTCTTCAAATGGTACTGAATGTCCGCTTATGACTGCGACTTCAGCTGGTCGATGCAACCAGACTATCAGTGTTTTACAGGTTTTATCCACTTAGCCAGGGTAGCGAACATGTCATCAATCTTAAACGGTTTTGGAATATGGTCATTCATTCCCGCCGCTAATACTTTCTCTCTATCACCTTTCATCGCATTTGCAGTCATGGCAATCACAGGCATATCTTTGAACTTTTCCTGTTTACGTATTTGGCGAGTAGCTTCGTAACCATCCATAACAGGCATCTGGCAATCCATCAGTACGCCATCAAAATCCTGTTTAGCTAGCACGTTCAAGGCGTCCTGGCCGTTAATTGCAGTTTCAACAGTAATATCTATCATTTCAAACAATTCACGCATATATTCCTGATTTAAGTCGTTATCATCAACCAGCAGAATTTTTGCTCCATGTAGTCGTGCAGTGGGGTCATCGTGAGTACTTTTGCTTTGGGCATTTGATGAGCCTATCTGTGAAAGGCTGCCCTGTTGTTTTTTTAGATGAACAGTGAATGTAAAGGTACTACCGACATCTTGTTCACTTTCTACCCGGATTTCACCATCCATCATCTGAACAACTTTTTTAGAGATGATCAGCCCCAGACCAGTGCCGCCATATTTACGTGTGGTCGAATTGTCAGCCTGACTGAATGGCTGGAATACTCTTTCCAGCTGTTCCGGAGTGATGCCAATACCGGTGTCCTGAACGTTAAACTGTATGCGGGCATCAAGCTCGGTTTCTTCCTGTAAGGTAACTTTGAATGATATCGTGTCACCCTGGTTACTGAATTTCACCGCATTGTCACCCAGGTTAATCAGAACCTGGCTCAGGCGCAATGGGTCACCATTCAGATATTTGGGGACGTCTGGATCGATACTCACTAACAGCTGAATGCCTTTTTCTTCTGCCTTTAATTTGAGCAGGGTGACCATATTATCGATGACGGCATCGAGCTGAAAATCAACAGCCTCCAGCTCCAGTTTATTTGCCTCTATTTTGGAAAAGTCGAGGATATCGTTGAGGATGCTGAGCAGGTTTTCAGCAGAGTGATGGGCCTTACCGATATAACTTTTCTGTTTGTCATTCAGCTCAGTTTTCAGAACCAGATGTGTCATGCCGATTATGGCATGCATAGGAGTGCGGATTTCGTGGCTCATGTTGGCCAAAAAGTTACTTTTAGCTATATTTGCAGCATCAGCGGAAACTCTGGCTTCAGCTAACTGGACATTGGTGACACGCAATCCTTCACTTTTTCTCTCCAGTTCTTGTTGCTGTCGATTGAGTCTTGTCATAGCCAGCTTTTCCTGGTTGCTGGTATAACTAACTAGAAGGTAGAGTCCTGCTGAGCCAGCACCAAGGTTGAGTATAAAAAAGATGATCCTAGCAGCTTCAGGAATGGGCGTTATGTTTGCGGATAAAAAATGTTGAATGGCACCTGAAATAAGCAGTAACACAAAGTAGGCAAGAAACCATTTAAGAGCATTATTTTTATCCAAAAATATGGATGCGGCAATGGGAGTAAATAGTGCCCATATCATGACAGTACTGCCATGGAAAAAGCCGCCTAGCGACCACATTAAAAAAAACGGCAGTAGCAATACTAAAAGCAACTGACTCTTTTCTAAAAACGTCGTTTTCTTGTTTTTGAAGTAGTAGACCAGTGTCAGTACCGAGATAACTGAATATAACATTGGTATTGTGCCAGAAAGAGAATGGCCTAGATAAAAATATATTGAGCCCCAAATAAACGCGGCCGGCCCAATAATCAGGGGCACAAGTGTCAGAGCAGCTTTTTTTTGACGAGTTTCAGCGTTATCTTCAGGCAAATAACCTGACTCAACAATCCTGGTTAGGTTATCTTTAAAATTAAACATCTCATATCCAAAGATAATCTTATTTCGACTTTTTTCTCATAATACATTATATAGCATATATTTGAATATATTCTAAGACAAGATATGAAGTGACTTACAACACATCACCCTAAGTGTCTTTGCAATGTATTTGGGATCAGAGTAAAAACTCATGGCCGTCCGTTGTTGGCCCAGGCTGTGTGAAATTCAACATTTTGTTCTTAACGGTTAGTATTGCTTATCTCAAAAGAAGGGGGACAGGCCTTACATTTCACATTATGTAAATTGTAATGCCTGGCCCCTTTTACCTCTTCAAAAAGGTAATTAAATTAAAGGGGCGGTGACAACTGAATAATAAATTAAAAGTGACGGATGAATTTAAAGGCGATTAATTATTGGTTAGTAAATAATCTCTCCGTCACTTTTAATTCGTACAACTAATAAAGGGAGCTTTACAGTTGGTTGTGAGTTGTGCTCGCTGTTAAGATTGACCTATGAATAATTCAGAACAACTAATTAAAGAAGAGATAATTAAAACTGCGGGCATGCTCCATCATAAAAATATGTTGGCGGCATGTGATGGCAACATTAGTTATCGTTGTGATGATAACACCATTCTGATCACACCTTCAGGAAAGCCCAAGTTTCTTTTAGAAGAGAAAGATATTGCGGTTATCGATATTAATGGCAAGGTGATTAAGGGAAAGCCCAGTAGTGAAATGTTGATGCACCTTGAGGTTTACAGGATGAGGACGGAGGCTAAAGCAGTCATTCATGCCCATCCGCCAACGGCAGTTGCCTATAGCATCGCTCATCCTGACGCAGAGGAAATACCCGGTAAAAGTTTTTCTGAACTAATTCTGGCCGTAGGTAAACTTCCCATCGTACCTTTCCAGATGCCGGGAAGCCCGGAAATGGGAACGGCGCTACATCCATATATTAAAAATTCTAAAGTAATGGTACTGGCTCGTCATGGCGCAATAAGTTTTGGCGAGGATCTTGTCGAGGCTTATAATGGAATGGAAAGGCTGGAGCATTCCTGTGAGATTTTACTTAAGGCGAAGCGTTTTGGTGCAGTGACAGAACTTGATGATCAGACTATCGATGCGCTTCATGCAATGAGAAAAAAGATTGGAGATAAAACCCTATGAGAGATTTGTACTCCCTGGGAATCCGTTTTAAAGACGGAGAACTTTATATACTCGACCAGCAGCTTTTGCCTCATAACGAAGATCTGATCCTGGTTAAAGATGTGGATCACATGGTGGAAATTATCCACATGCTGAAGGTAAGAGGCGCACCTGCTATAGGTATCTCAGCCGGGCTTGCACTGGCTAAATTCTCAAAAGGCATTGATGAGCGGGATAAAGTTAGAGAGATGGCGCTTAAACTGCGTGTATCACGCCCTACAGCCGTTAATTTAATGGTGGTTATTGATCGAATGCTTGTGCATTTAGAGAAGGAAAACTTTCATCAGCTTTTTGAAGAGGAAGCGATCAGGGCCTTCGAAGAGGATGTGGAGCTCTGTGACAGGATGGCTGAATATGGCGCTGAGTTAATTCAGGATGGTGATGGTATTCTTACTCATTGTAATACGGGAAGGCTGGTTACTGCAGGGGTAGGAACGGCACTTGGGGTAATTTTTAAAGCCCATGAACAGGGTAAAAAAATTCATGTTTATGTCGATGAGACCAGACCGTTACTGCAGGGGGCGCGCCTGACTGCGTGGGAACTGGAACAGGCGGGAATTCCCTATTCAATTATTACTGACAATATGGCGGCCCATATGATGAAAACCGGAAAGATTCAAAAGATCTTTATTGGTTCTGACCGGGTGGCACTCAATGGCGACTTCGCCAATAAGATTGGTACCTACTCACTCTCGGTGCTTGCTAAATACCACAATATTCCTTTTTATCCGGTAGCCCCTTACACCACAATCGATTTTGAATGTAAATCTGGCGATGGCATTCCCATTGAAGAACGTGAAGCCTATGAAGTGCGTGGTGTTCGCGGAAGTTTCGGCGATGTGTGCTGGGCACCAGCGAACGCCCCCGTTTGCAATCCGGCGTTTGATGTTTCTCCGGTTGACAATGTAACCGCCTTTATCTGTGATAAGGGCGTTTTTACCCAGGAAATGTTAAAAAATGGTGAGCTAAAAAATTTATGACTTAAAAGGGAACGGATTAAATAATAATCAATTCTACATAGTGGTTAATAAATAATCCTTCCGTCCCCTTTTTAATTAATTCACCTATTATTAATATACGGCTAATTAGATGAATCCTCTTGTTTAGGAGACTATTTTGACTCAACTTCAATCTGACGAAAATCTTAATTCTGGTATTAATAAAATCAACACTAAAAGTTTTGCTAATTTCTGGATGGGCATATTTTTCCTCATATCTTCAGTCTCGCTACTCATTCTCATGATGATGTTTATATTTGTGTGGCAACCGATCTGGACTGAAGGTTTCAAGGACTTTCACACTATTAGCAATGCTATAGACAAGCTCGATAAAACAGCAAAACCTGCGTCAGAGGCAATTCCGCTAATACTTGTGCAAATGAATCAAATAAATCAACACATGTATCAAATGAATACGACTATGCATGAGATGAAAAGGATGAGCAACACCATGCATGAAATGCAAAACACTATGCAAGGTATGAGTGAGTCGGTAGGCAATTTGGAAGAGATGACGCCCGAGATCAAAAGGATGACGATGGTCTTATCTACCGAAATGCCGCGATTGAGCTATACCATAGGCCGGGTAAATAACAAAATGCCGAATATGGGTTTCATGCCATTTAAGTAAAGAAAAAAACAAAGTGTTAAAGGGGACGGAGGATTAAAAATGATCAGTACTGCAAAGTGGTTAAAAAATAATCCTCCCGTCCCTTTTAGCCAATACAATAAAAAGGTTCGATTGTGGACAAAATGATTGGTAAAAAATTTATGATCTCCGGTATGGCCATTGAAATTATTTCTGATGATGGTGAAAGATGGGAAACTCGTAATATCACCACGAAAGAAACTGTGTTTATTAACAAAGTAATTCTTCATGATGCTATCAAGCTTGGTAAGGCGGAAGAAATCTCACAACTGGATGACAAAAATTAAGTGAGTAAAAGGGGCAGGCTTATTTAATCTACTAGCTTAAGTGCCTGCTCACAAACCGCTTCAGTATCTCCTGCGCATACGGTGTGGGTTTTCTGCTGACTTCCTTTTTTAATGCTTTCGCTTCATGTGGTTCGAAATAACCGTGGTCGGCGTAGGTGTCGATGCGCAGTATAAATCCTTCGGCATTGCCCTCCGGGTGGAACTGGGTGGCGTACACGTTCTCACCAACGCGGAACATCTGTACCGGGCAGTCGCTGCCGGTCAACAGTAATGTCGCACCTTCGGGCGTACTGTCGCAGGCTTCCTTGTGACCAAGCAGGACGTCGATCTGCGGCGGGAAGCCTTTGAGCAGTTTGTCCTTCTTACCTGCTTCGGTAATGTCGAGGCCGACGCAGCCAACGGTTTCACCATATTTTGTAGTGATGGGGGTACCCAGGTACAGACCCAGCAGGCCGTTACCGGAGCAGGCGCCGAGGAAAGGGAAGTCGCTGCTTACCACCTTTTCCAGCAAGCGCATGAAATCAGCTTCAATTTTTTTCTGGATGCCGGATTTTTTGTTTTCGGGCGTGCTGATATCGAACGGGCTGCCGCCAACGATGATGGCGGCGTAATCGTCAAGTTTGATGTTACCAGGGATGCCATTATTCTCGATGCGTATCCTGCGCGTATTCCCAGCTTTCAACTGGCCGTACTTCAGAAAGCAGTTGTATTCGCTGTCAGCGGTGGCATCTTCGGGGCGCAGTTGCAGGATCAGGATTGGTTTGGCCTTGGACATAGGCAGTTGAGTCGATAATCATACGCATTACATCTGCGCCGGCAATTGAGATTTAATTTTTCACCATATTGCAGTATTCTAATGAATACTTAATGAACCTGGCACCTATTATTATCGGGATCAGGGTAAACACTAAAAAATTTACTCTGATCCCAACATTTTCGGTCCTTATCTGTTGAAAATGGACAGTGAAGCAAGTGCGTTAGTGGATCTCATATGTCACTGACGCCTTTTAGTTCTAGTTTATGAACGATCTGTAATCAGGCCTTGGCAATCCAGGATTTACACCAGCCTGCTGCGGCTACATCTTTACCCGGGAATATGGCGCATGCTCCAGTAGCGGCGGTGCCACCCTGGTAAAGGCTACAATTGGCACAGGTTTGACCCGCTGTCGTGCTCTTTTCCGTATAGGCCAGCGCTTTGGCAGTAGCGTCATCGGCAGAAAGCATAGCGGCATAGGAAGTGGACTGGAAACCAGCGATGGCTACCACGGGAATAGCAACAAGTCCTTTCAGGATTGCACGACGACTTTTATCATGGGTTTCATTTTTCATAAATTACTCCGAATCAGTATTAAATGTAGTGAGGTTATTGATAAATAACGGGCAGAATACTAGAAGAATTGATTTTGTGTCACAAAAATGATCAAAACCTGTATCTGACTTAGCCAGGATCAGTTTAACCTAAAATAAGCATGTTTGACGTGACTATTTCACCAAATTAAAGCAAAAATCGAATTATTGGCGAATATTCTGCAGTGAGCTGCTGCCCATCATCAAAACACTGGCGGCTGGGGCATGCGCCGGGCGCGCTCAAATCTTACCGAAAAAGATTACGATGTCGAACTGTTAATGCTGTATCTCAAACGCAGCATTAACCCACAAAATCTCATCGGCAACGAAACCGTCATCGGTTTTAAATCTACCGATATCAAAGATTATCCCAACTGGTGGATGGTAGTAAAAGGCAATGACGTTGTCCTGTGTGTAAAAGACCCCGGTAAAGATGTCGATGTGTATTTCACCGCAACCGTAAAAATCATGGCAGGTATCTGGATGTGGGATACTAGCTGTAAAAAAGCGATTGCTGGTGATATGATGAATCTGGTCTGGCCGGAGGCTCTGATTAAAGATGCCAGTCGCTGGATGGAGATTAGTGTGTTTGCGGATATTGCGCCGGCTAGAACATTATAAATCTCTAGAGAACTTTGCACGAAGCATCTTTTCCACTATGGCTGCGTTAAAAATAGTCTCAAAATGCGGGGCCACACAGTGGCAAACTGTGTGTAAACAGCGCTTTTTACTACGGGCTCCTGCCCTTCGCCCTTCGGGTCAGCAGGGCTGTTCAATTTGCTCCTGCAAATTAGTCGACGATTTTTGCCTTGCCATAACGAAAAAACCCACATCGTGCAAAGCTCTCCTCTAGATTTTTTTACTCTAACCAAAAATTACGATTATGTTAAAACTGTGTCATCAAGGCTACCACTCTTAAATTAAAAAATATGATTCCTTCAACATTATTAGGCACAGCCAATATCCCCAATAACGGTGGTGAATTGAGGCTAACTCAGCGCGGGGATGATTTTTCTATTCATCTAAAAGGTGTGCGTGGCGAGTTAATGAATAGTCGAGTGCATGGTTCCGAGCTAGCCCTGGCTGAGTTAGGTTGCGCGCATATTCAAGGCGTGGAGAAGTCAAAAGTGTTAGTCGGAGGCCTGGGGATGGGCTTCACTCTGGCCGCAGCACTCAAAGCAATATCAATAAGTTCTCAGGTGGTTGTTGCTGAACTGGTACTCGAAGTTATTGAATGGAATAAAGGCCTATTGGGCGAATGTGCAGGCAGGCCGCTTGATGATAATAGGGTTCTGCTACACCTGGGTGATGTGGCTGAACTTTTCAAAACAAAGCAAGCCACTTATGACGCTGTTTTATTAGATGTTGATAACGGCCCCGAGGGCTTTACACACGCCGACAATAACAATCTATATTCAATCGAAAGTTTACAGGCTATACGACAAACACTTCATCCAGGTGGCGTGTTAGCGATATGGTCAGCCTGGCATGATCCAAAATTCACCCTGCAACTGAAAAAGGCTCGCTTTAAGGTTGAAGCTGAAACCGTTAGGGCGCATAAAGGTAAAGGCAGTCGCCATACTATTTATTTGGCCAGAAAAATATAGGAAGTTAGTAAGGAGGAATAATAGGGATAATTGGAATCAGAGTAAAAAACTAATTAAATATTTTTACCCCAATGCCAGTAACTTAAGCCCTTTTAGCGCGTTGTCTTCTTCTGGAAGCTAATCCTGAATAGGGTTAAGCTGTTGATGTCATGCTAAACTTCCTTAACGTAGTGCAATTTCCCTTCGTCCCCGTTAATTCTTCAATGTGATTAAAAATAGCTGAACTGTCCCCTGTGAACTTTTTCTCTAACAATCAGTGATAGTTATAATTGCTCCCTTATCTTATTATCTTTATGCTATTAGATCATGTTAGATATGACTATATGAATAAGATACTGGTGAAAAAAATGAAAATAGCTGAAATAAGCCTGATGATTTTATTAATTTTGAGTACTGTGCTCAGTGGCTGTGCATCCACTGGTTTCTACCAGCAAGTAACATCAGGTTATATCGGTTGCGAACCTGAAGATATTCAAATATCCAACGAACTAGCTGAACTCAATGGTACGGAAAACTGGATAGCTGAATGTAGAGGAAAAAAATATATTTGCTCCTATGATTCTTCAGATAATACAGACTGCAATGAGATCAGTGAGAAATAAAACCTGGAGTCAGCGTAAAAACGCACACTGATCCCTGTGAACTTAGGAGTTAAACAATGAATGTATCTTTAAGACGTGCGACTTCCATTGTACTGCTGGTAATCGTGGTTGCCGCCAGTATTATTGGCTGCGCTCAAATTCGTAAACTGACTTACCCGCAGGACTTTACTTATCTGGAGAAAAAGGAAGTTGAAGGTCTGATGCAAAATATGGGTGACGGCATAGTGCGACTCAACCAGTTAGTGACAGAAGCGTCGACATCAGACGCCACCCAGCAGCAAAAGATCGTTGCTGAACTCGACTCACTCGAGCGTATCGCAATTCGCCTTAGTGGTGGACATACACAAACTAATCAATTTGTCATAAGCGATCATATTGAGCAGTTCATCAGCGACCTTGGGACAGCAAAGATGTTTGCGAAAAATAGCCCGCCTAATTATTATAAAGCCGGAGAAATAACGAACAGTTGCCAGGCATGTCACCAGTTTGCGAAATAACTAGGGAAAAACCAGAATGGCACTAAGATAAGCCCTTTTAGCGCGTTACCTTCCTCTGGAAGAGCTAATCTTGAATGGGGTTAAGCTGTTGATAAACCATGCTAAACTTCCTTGACTTAATGCCATTCTGGCCCTCGATAATTAGTCCCGGATAATTCTTCCACGTGTTTTCATGCAACTTTAGTATTCGGCTCGTGTCGCATAACTTACACCAAACAATTTGCCTCATTAATTCTTACCTGTTACACACAACGCATATAATATTAACGCTGTTAAATAGAGGATAATAGCTGATGATTAGAAAGTTATGTTTAACAATTGCTTTATTAAGTACCTGTACCTATGCTGGTGCCGATGTTTCCGACACAGGTTACATTGGCCTGGGTATCGGTTCCATTGATTATGATGCCGAGTCGACCTCCAACTTTGATGATCCAACGGGCTTTGAGCTGATGGTTGGTAAAGAGCTCAGTAGAAACCTGTCTTTTGAGCTTTCATATATAGACTTTGGAGAAGCTGATGATGGAACTGCACCAGTAAGGCGTCTTGAAGGAAAGACTATTACGGCTGGCGCGTTGTTAAGGGCTAAAGTAGGTAGAACCGCTGATGTTTTTGTAAAGTTGGGCATGCATAGCTGGGATAGAGATCTAACAGAGGATGGTGCCGGTGTTATCGCTAAAGATGACGGCACTGATATATTCTATGGTCTAGGTGTGATGGTAAAAACCACTGATAAGCTCAGCTTTGGCGCGCGCTATAACGTGTATGACTTTGATGGAGATGATGTAACCATGCTTTCAATTAATGCTCAGCTAGGTTTTTAAGAAAACTCTAATTAATTTGAGGTGACTACTATTTGGAATAATGAAAAACTAAAAGTGTTTGTTAAAAATACTCTCGGTTGCGGTTGTCCCGAAAAAGTGTTTGAAAAGATTGAAGTAAGCAAACCCCTGACAGAAGAACATGAAAAGGAAATAACGAGGATTGTAGTTGGAGATACTCTTCTGATATACGTCATACGACCCGAGCTATCTGGTAAATTTGTTGATAGTGTTGAATCGATCGGTTTGGCTGGAAAAACCGATCGAGATACAAACAACTACAATCGTTTTAGGTTGGTAGTATCAAGTTTTGAAGACGTTACGCAGCAGGATAAAGTATCAGAGCGTTTTTCTAAAGCATTCAATACGGATGAGAAGATGCATATTCATTTTGTGAATCAAGAAATGGTAGAAGGGTTATGATCTGTTAAAAATTAGTCGCCTTTTATTATCCTAAGTCGCTAGTAAAAACTATGCACTTTAGTGATATTGTCATTCCGACTAAATCGTTGGGAACGATTTAGAATGTACAAAGTACAGCCCGGAGGGTGACTAATTTTGCCGGG
>RCNF010002036.1_pt1 | contig 10815 bp, 6 predicted proteins | sample 2041311 | NCBI WGS metagenome assembly RCNF01 (sample SAMN09708228, study PRJNA481090) | Marine sediment metagenome, whole genome shotgun sequencing project. | biome: marine sediment; feature: ocean; material: sediment; isolation source: Sewage treatment plant 2 marine sediment (STP2) ... | reverse complement strand
GGATTCAGCGATGGGAGTCGAATAGAGGGCGAGATCATTCTCGTGCGGACGGTCCTGCTCCCATTTCTCGATCTCCGATCGGATCTGTCGCGCGAGGAGTCGGGCATCGATGTGACTGTCATGTGAGAGGTCGGCGGAGGAACTCTCGAGGATGGCAAGCGTCTCTTTGTTGAACCCGACCCAACCCTGAATCGACTCGACGGAAAAGTCCTCGACCCCGGTCGCCGACGAGAGGAATCCCTGCGAAAATGCGAGGGATGGATAGAAGATCTTCCAGGTGTCGATATACCTTTCTGCGATCTCCTCGGTCGGCTCGGGCGGCTCGGGCGGCGAGGACTGGACACCTGGGCTGAAGAGAAAGACCAAGAGGATAGCAATCACGCAGGTTTTAGACATCTCGCCTCCAGATTCGAATAGAGGTCAATCATAGAGGAGTCCGCTGCACCTGCTCCGCGTTCGACCAAGCGCTCGTCGTTCCCGACTCGAACCCGTCTTCGAAGATGGCCGAGTACTTCCACCGCGCAATACTGCGGGACGCCACACCACTTGCGGCCACGAGAAAGGTGCCGGCACACCTTGGGATGGGTGCCACCCATCCGAGGTCAGCGCGACAACCGTCAATGTGGCGTCCGGGCCAAGCTAAGGATTCGACTCCGATGCACCGTCATCGATTCTTGTGGTGAACGTCTCGGACGACAGCTTGCGCCCATCTGGGAGATGGGCGGTGACGCGCCAGAACAGCTCCCGTGTGGAGTTGGGGATCTTCTCTTCGGGCAGGGTGTAGTCCGGCTGTCCCAATCCCTTGACCGTTGCGAGAATCTCCAACTCTCCGTCGGTGATGATCACGTCGTAGCGGGTCCCATCGGGACCGGCGCTCCACCGGAGACGACACGCGGTTCGGGGCAGGGACCGAGTTTCCGGGGCGGCCAGTATTTCTTCGTCGTTGGCCTGGTTGCGATAGACCGGCGCGGACGAGGGGTCATTTCTCAGGAACAAACCGGAGCTCAGGCCCACGCCGATGAGGACCGCAGCGGCCGCGGCGGGCAGAAGAACTCTCCGCCACAGTGGTGACCGGTTTCGACTCTCGATCGAGACCACAGACGGCTGCGACAGGTGGTCCGAGGGCAGGATCTCCCGAGCCAGCCGCCAGATCGATGAACAATCGCTGCAACGTGCGAGGTGAAGGATGACGGCCTCGTTGGCGGCGGGGTTCAACTCGCCGGAAGCGGACGCCCAGAGCTCGTCGTCACTCGGACAGCTCCCCGGAGTCCGGTCCATATCTTCAGTCGAAAAGGCGGTTTCCAGACGGGTCGCGTCGTTGTCCTCAGCGCCGCTCATGGTCTGAGCCCTTTCGCTTCGAGACAGTCCCGCAGGCTCTTCATCCCCCGATAGACGCGGTTGTCCGCACTCTTTTCCGAGCAGCGAAGCCGCATGGAGACCTCTGGAACAGGGCAGCCGAGCAAGTGAAGCGTGACGGCCATACGGCGGGAGGAGGTGATTGTTTCGAGGCAGCTGCGAATCTCACGGCCAAGGGAACCCGCCAGTGTTGACCGCTCCGGATCGGGCCCGTTCGATGGTTTGCCGAGCATCTCTTCCTCCTTTCCCGTCTGTTCTCGGCGCCGGCTTCGGCGACGAACTTCATCGACGGTGGCTCCGTGGGCGGCTTTCAGGAGGTATATCGACGAGAACTCGGCATTTCCCTCAGTGTTCTTCAATTTTCTGAGCAGCTGGATGAGGACTTCCTGGGCGATGTCATCCGCCTGGGCGGCCAGGTAGGGCGGACAGCTCCGGTGGACCGCCACGCGCACTCGACGGGCGAGCGCTTCCATGGTCTCGCTATCGTGCGGCGGGGCTGCCTGAAAACCAGCCTTTTGATCTTCGAATGACATCTCTGCCAGTTTACTCTGAGAATCGGTGTTTTCAGGACGATTTGTGAAGCTCCCGCACGAGCTTCGGATACCATGTGAACGATGCCTTTCTGTCGATTCCTGATTCCAGTATTGACGATAGTTCTCCTCTTGGCCACGTCACCGGTGCGAGCGCAGGCGCCGTCCCTCGATGAGTGCCGGGCGGAGATCCAGAAGAACCCGGCGAACCCGGTGGTTTATTACTGTATCTACCGGTCGGTTTTGGCCCATGGGCATCTGGACGAGGCTGCGGCAATGCTCCGCCGGAGCTTCGAGGAGAACCCCCGGGTCTTCAGGATCGAGATGTTCATCGCGTGGATCGACCGGATGAGAGGCGAGGACGCTTCGGATGATCTACTCCGCCACGCCATCGACGGGATGGAGTCCACCGGCGATCACCACGGTGTGGTCTACGGAGGTCTTCAACTGGCCTACCGGCTTGGAGAACACGGGTTCCTCAGCGAGGCGGAAACGCTCCTCGATCGCTGTGCCCGCGCAGCCCGAAAGACAGGGGACCCTGCTATGGAGGCTCGTGTCTGGATCGGCCAAGCGGTCTCTGCCGGGCGGAACCGGGACTACTCCCAGAGGCTTCACCTCATTCTAAGAGCTCAGAAGGCCGTGTTTCCCGATGGTCCGTATGACATTCGATCCATGGTCTTCGAGAGCCTCGGCGCAGTTTACTGGTACCTGTGTCGGTATCAGGAAGCGTTCGACGCGTTTGAATCCGCGGGGTTGATCCACGAACAGGCCCACGATCTCTGGGGGCAGGCGCGATCGGCCTACAACATGGCTTTATGCGCCGGGAATCTCCGGCAGGAAGGAGCCATGGAGGTCGGAGAGTACCGAAGAATCCTCGAGAACGGCCGCACGCTGGCGATCGAAAGCGGCAACTCTGCGGCGGAGTCTGAGATGACGGTCCTTCTGGGTTGGCTCTATCGTGGGGAAGAGGCCATGCGGTACTTTCACTCGGCCTTGAGTTCCTCTCGCGAACGGGCCTTGATTCCGACCGAGGTCAATGCGCTGCGTGCATTGGGGATCGTCTCGGCCGAAATGGGGCCGCAGTTCCAAGAGGAGTCCGACCGGTACTTTTTTGAAGCGAAACAGAGAGCCCGAGAGACGGAACAGGATTTCCTCGTGGGTGAGACCCTGGCTGCCGAGGCCCGGATAAAACTCCAGTTCCGATCCCGGGAAGAAGGCATTGCCGCCCACCTGGAGTCCATGGATCTGATCGAGAGCATCCGGGCTCCGCAGGTCGGAGGCGCGATTCGGGCGCAGGCGTTCGCTCGCTGGATGGATGTCTACTACCGCCTGGCCGGCTTTCTCCTCCTTGAATCGGCATCGTCCGCCACCTCCGAGGAGGATCGGGCTCTAGCTTTTGAGACCATCGAGCGTTTTCGTGCGAGGGAGTTGATCGAGAGCATGGAGGCGCCTCTTCGATTTCGGTACGAAAGCGCCGGAAGTGAGACTTTTTCAAGACGCGAAGAAACCCTGGTTCGGATATCAGAGATCCAACGAGCGCTCTCGGACCCGGGGCTCAGTCCTCCTGATCGACAAAAAGCCTTGGGGGATCTGAAAGATCTCGAGGACATCGAGTCCGAACTCAGGGATCGGCTCCTGCGCGAGTTTCAGGCATTCGCCGCCCTGCATCAGCCGGCCGTCCCCGGTATGGCCGAGGTCCAGGCCCTTTTGGCGCCGGATCAGGCGCTGCTGTCGTATCAACTCTGGGATGGCGAATCGTCCATGCGATCACCACTCGAGATCGGGAAATCCTGGCTGGTCCTCGTCACCCGCGACGAGGTCCGGTCCTTCGGACTCCCCGCCCGAAGGGACCTCCGCGCCCGGGTGGAGATCCTCGAGGGGCTTCTCGCGGGAAGAGGTGCATCAGTGGCGTCCGCGGTCAGGGCTTCGGTGAGACTCTATGAAGATCTGTTGCAGGACGCTCTGGCCACGTTACCAACCGAAGTCCGCAGTCTGGTCATCATCCCGGACGACGCTCTCTTCCGTATTCCCTTCGGAGGCCTTCGCGCCTCAGAGGACGACCCGCCCATCGGCGGTGGATTCAACATTTCAATCGTTCCCTCTGCCGCGGTGTGGGTCCACCTCAAAGATGCCTCCCGTACAGCTTCCCCGGACCGAGGATCAGCAGCCCTGATCTTCTTCGATCCCGACAATGGTGAACGCGTGGGAGAAGCGTCCGGCACCCGGGTCGGCGATCCGTGGGTGGAAGGCCTTCGGCTCGCCCCGCTCCCAAATGCCGGCCGAGAGGCCCGTTCTTTAGAACGTGTCGCCGGCAAGGGCAGCCTGGTCCTTTCGGGCGCGGATGCCAGTGAAAGCACCTTGAAGGAAATCCCACTCGACGCATTTGGAATCATCGATCTCGTGACCCATGCCGTGGTCGACGAGAAACAGCCCGAACGGTCAGCAATCATCCTGGCGCCGGGATCCGCCAACGAAGACGGGTTCCTTCAGGTACGAGAGATCCCCGATCTCGACCTCGATGGTCAACTGGTGATCCTCTCCTCCTGCAGAAGCTCCTCGGGGAAGATCCTCGGCGGCGAGGGGGCTCAGAGCCTGGCCCGAGCCTTTCTGGAAGCGGGAGCCGGAGCGGTCCTTGCGAGTCTCTGGCCGCTCGAGGATGAAGAGGCGTCAGTCCTGCTCAGTAGCTTCTCCGAGGCTCTCGGCCGAGGGCTCAGCGTGGCCGGTGCCTTGAGCATCGCCCAGCGTGAGGCCATCGACGCAGGAATGCCCGCCGCCGCCTGGGCCGGGCTGATGATCCTGGGCGACGGCGATCTCAGACCCCTGCCCTCCAAGTCCCGCCGAATCTGGGCGTGGGCTCTGATCGGGGTCATCGTCATTGCCTCGTGCGGCGCCTTCCGGTTTGCGAGATTTCGCCGAGAATCGCGGTAGACCCGGGACCTGTTGACGACTCCTCCAAAAAAAGTGCACATCGACTGAGGGAAATTCGATTGCCGGTCGATTGAACACTAGAAACAACGAATTCTGTACATCCGGAATTCGGCATTCCAAGGAGGACACAATGCGTTCGACATTCAGGATCCACGCCGTCATCACCGTTGCCATCATCGTTACCGCCCTGGGCGGGACTGCATCGGCGGAGCCCCCGATGGGACCGGTGACCGTTACCGCTTCGAACCCTGGCGACCAGTTCACACCGGCCGTTGCCTGGGACCACGAGCACAATCAGTGGCTCGCGGTCTGGGAGCAGGACGTCTCCGGCGTGCGCCAGATCGTCGGCAGGCTGGTCAACGGCAACGGTTACCCAGTCGACTTCTCGTTCTTCATCTCCGACGCCGCCCTTGACCAGACCGCTCCCGATGTCGTGTACGATCCCGGTCACGACCGTTATCTGGTGGTGTGGGTCAACCAGTTAACGGCAACGGACACTGACATCGTGGGACGCTTTGTGCCGTGGGACGGCATCGACCCCGTTCAACTGCCGTTCGCAATCGAGTACCCAACCTCTCTCCAGTTCGCGCCGGCGCTCGAGTATGCGCCGTTCCCGATCGACGAGTTCTTCGTCGTGTGGGAGAACATCGTGGGATTCGACCCGTCAACGATCAGGGCCAAGCGGCTCTACCCCGACTCCGGTAGCGCGGTCGGGCCGTCGGTCGAGGTGGTTGGGGACGCGACCTACCAACGCCGCAAGCCCGCGGTTGCCTGGAACGCCGATGCCGGCCGTTACCTGGTGGTGTACGAGCGCTACGAGGGCACCGACCAGGAGGATGTCTACGCCGCGAGCGTCAGCTACTCCGGCACCGTCTTCAGCCCCGATCTCGGAATCGCAGGCTACCCGCCGGAGGAGAGCCAGGTCGATGTCGCCGCCTGCGAGGGCAGCTGGATGGTGGTGTGGAAGAGCGGTCAGACAGGGATCGATTCTCAGGTGTATTCAAGGCCGGTCGCCGGCAATCTCACCCTCGGTGTGACCAGCAATCTCTCAGCTCCGTACGTCGACGAGTCTGCGCCGGCGGTTGCGTGCAACCTGCATGGTCGTCCCGAGTTCTTTATCGTCTGGCAGGCGAACTTTTCGGACGTCTACGGGGTCGTGGGCGGGCTTGTCGACGCCGGCGGCGACCTGCTCGAGAGCTTTAACGTGGAAACACCGACCGGGGCGAGCACTCTCGACTACACCCACCCCGCGGTCTCGATGGGCGACTACCAAAACCGAGCCTTCGTCGTCTGGGAAACCGAGCGCGCCGATCTGGTTCACCAGGACCTCGCCGGCCGCTGGGTCGAAATGGTGCTGTTTGCTGATGACTTCGAGACCGGTAACACCTCGCGTTGGTCGTTGACCACACCTTGAATCTCGATCCCGTGAGGCGTCCAGGATCCGGAGCCTCGTCGTCGGAACTCTGTGTTGACCTCATGACGCGACATTCCATTCTGTCGGCGCCGCGGCACCGCTCTGGTGCCGCGGCGGTCGGCGCTCATCTCGAAGGGGCGATTCCTCGCGTTTGACAATACACCAATGATGAACGAAGCACCCTGGGAGGCAATAAGTTGGAACCCAACCGATGTTGCTACTTCTGACCGCCGGCTCCCGCCAACCAGGATCGTTCTGAAGCGATGCGTGAACAAACGAGAGGAATCAAGTCATGAAACACCTCCCCTCAGGCCCATCCGAAGCACCGCTATCGGCCACACCACGACCCGACAGGTCCTCTCGTCGGTGGCGAGGGGCGATTCGATTCTCTCTCGCGCTTCTGATCGCGGCGGTCGCGATTTCGACTTCGGCGAACGAACCAAACGAGCTTCACCTCGCTTCGGATGAGTGGCCCCCGTTTACGGGCAGTCCCGGCAGCGAAAGGGCTGCTCTCGATCTGGTGCAGACGGCGCTCGATCGCGCCGGAATCTCCTCCTCGATCGAGATCGTCGAATGGAAGGCCGTCGAGATCGGTATCCGACGCGGTGAGTTTGACGGCAGCGCAGCCATCTGGCGCACCGAAGAGCGCGAAGAGGACCTCCTGTTCTCCGCGCCCTATCTGGAGAATCGGCTGGTGCTCATCGGGCTCTCAGGAAGCGATGTCTCAGCGACCCGGATGATCGAACTTGCCGGAAAACGCGTGGCGGCCGTCGGCAAATACGCCTATGGCGATGTGGTCGAAAAGGCTGCGGGCGTCCTGTTCGTCAATTCACACAACGACCAGGACAGTCTCGATAAGCTCCTCGCCGGCGAGGTTGAATACATCCTTGTCGACGAGCTTGTGGCGCGCCATCTACTGACCTTCCAGTCCGAGGAGACCGCGGCGAATCTCGAGATCGGGTTCACCCCGCTGTCCCGGCAACTGCTGCACTTCGCGATCCGCCGCGAGATACCCAACGCCGACAAGATCATTTCGGCGTTCGACAAAGAGATCCGAAAGATGTTGGGGGACGGCTCCTACGCGGAGATCCTCAACGTCGGGTGGATTCGGGTCGACACCAACGGCGACGGGCTCTACGAACTCATCCCGTTTGGTGAGAACATCGCAGCCTTGACACCGGGAACGGTGTACGACGTCTTCGGCGAGATGCCCGAGAAAGCGCCACCGCAAAAACAGATAATTGTCATCCAGGGCAATATCTATAAGGGCTGGGACGCCATCCCGGATCGCTACAAATTGCCGCCCACCTCCGCCGGAGGCGATACCTCGTTCAAGTACGGCACGACGGTAGTGACCTTGAAGTTCTGAACGGCTTCGAGACCGGAAGGACCCTGCCTACCGCTCACTGAGCACGGTGTGAATCTCTTGGGAGAGCTCAGCCATGGTGAACGGCTTGTGCATGAAATGCGCCGATTTCAGGTGGTGAACCAGCTCGGCGGTGCGGTCCTCCGTGTACCCCGAGATGACGATGACCCCGAGGTCCGGCCAGCGTACGAGCAGCTGCTCCGCGAGCGCCGCCCCGGACAGGCCGGGGAGCATCAGGTCGGTGATCAGCAGGTCGAAGGCGGGGGTCGGGTTGAGTGCCAGAGCCCGCTCGGCGTCCTCTACCGCCACGGTCGCGTAGCCAAGAATTTCCAGCACATCGCACAGACCGCTGCGGGCGGCCGGCTCATCCTCGACCAGCAGCACCCGTTCTCCATGGCCGGAGACGAGACCGGACGTCGGCACCTGGTGGACCGCCGCGACATTTGACCCTACCTGATCTTCGGGCAGCAGCACCAATACCCGGGCGCCGTGGTTCTCTTGGCTATCGACTTCGATGCTGCCTCGATGACGGCTGACGATACCGTGTGCCACCGACAGCCCGAGCCCGGTGCCGAGGCCCCGTTCCTTGGTGGTGAAGAAGGGCTCGAAAATGCGATCTCGGACGTGCTCGGGGATGCCCGTGCCGTTGTCCTCAACCTCGAACCAGACCTGCCCCGGCTGTTTCGGCCGCGCCTGCCCCATCCCCGCCTGCACCGGGGAGCGCGCGCCATCTGAACGCATACCACTGCGAACGGTGATCTTCCCCCCCTCCGGCAGAGCATCGGCAGCGTTGAGCACGAGGTTGACGAGTACCTGGCCGAGCTGGCCCTGATCGCCGCGGGCCTGCAGATCCCGACCGTCCAGCTCCAGCTCCAGGGTGATGTTCTCGGCGACAAGGCGCTCCAGCATCGCCATGTTCTCGCGGAGAATGTAGTTGAGTTCGACGGGCTCGAGAACGGGCTCCTCTCGGCGTGAAAACAACAGTAGCTGGCGGGTCTGGGTGCGGCCGCGTAGAATCAGCGGCTCCAGCTCCCGCAGCAGCTCGGTTCCGGCTTCACCAGCGTCTGACGCCAGACGTGCCTCCGCGGTGCTCAACATTGCCTGCAGCAGGTTGTTGAACTCGTGGGCCACGCCCCCGGCGAGGCGACCGATCGCCTCCATTTTCTGGGCCTGCAGCAGCTCCTTTTCAAGCCGCCTGCGCTCGGTGACGTCGCGCATCACCACGAGACGCGCCTGCTGCCCGTCCCAGGTGGTCTCGGTCGATCCCAGCTCCGCGACCCCTGGCGCCCCGTTGGGCCGTCGAACCTCGAGATCATCGATGTTGCCGTCCGGAGCGGTCCAATCAAAACGTGAGTCGATGAGTTTCTCGAGCGGTTTTTCGAGCAGAGCACACGCAGCCGGGTTGGCGAACCGGATAACACCACCGGCATCGACCACGGTGATCCCATCGATGTTCTGGTCGACGATGGCGGCAAAGCTGGTGCGGCTCTCCCGCAGCTCCGCCTCGAGCTGCTTGCGTTTGCTGATGTCCCACATATACGAGCGAGTACCGACCGTCCTGCCGTCCTCCTCCAAAGGGGCCGCCTCGACCTCGATCCAGATGGTTGATCCGTCCCTGCGTACGACACGGAACTCGTAGCGTGACGACACCGTTCGACCGGCGATCCGTTCCTCGTGGCTCTTGCTCACCCGCGCGTAGTCGTCGGGGTGGACCAGATCCCTGCGTGAGAGGTTTTGCAGCTCCTGCTGCGAGTAGCCGAACATCTCGACGCCCCGATCGTTGATGTATTCGAGACTGCCATCCTCGCGGTCGATGCCGATCGCGATACCTGCCTTCTCCACCAGGTCCTTGAACTGCTCGCGGCTCTGGGCGAGCTGCTCCTCGGTCCGCTTCCGCTCGGTGATATCGGTGGCGGTCACGAGCACCCGCCCCCAACCATCGCCGGGGTTGGCCGGCACAGCAGAAAGGAGCAGATCGAGACGCTCCCCCCCCAACTTCCTCGACTCGACCTCGGCGGTGAAGCCGGGACGGTTCTCCGCAACTGCCACCAACTCCTCCCGGAAGACCGCCAGCGCCTGGGGAGTGAAGAGCATGTCCAAGGACGCGAGCAGCTCCTCCTTATTGGTGGCGCCGTAGAGCCCGAGCGAGGCCCGATTGACGTCGAGCAACCGGATCAGCTGCACCAGACGCTCGGTTTCCCCAGGATGATCCTTCAGGTAGCTCCCGAGATCGACGATTCCCTCATCGCGCAGTTCGTCGAGAGCAGAGACGACCGCGGAAAAATCCTCAACCCAGATCGAGATCGGGATCGAATCAAAGATCCCTCTCAACATGGTTTCCTCGGGCTGATCGGGTTGTGTCGTGTCCACCGGCTCTCGGCCTCCGCCCTCAGCCGGCAACTCCCGCAAGAGCGCGGGGGTACCGGAACTTCCTTCTACGAGCGTACCTCACCCTCTCGGGTGGGTGTCCCGGATGGATGGGTGCGACCCTTGTTGTACTACGGCCCTGATTTCTTGAATTCCCGTCAGGATTTTCTAACTGCCATGTCCATACAATTCGATATTTGAGCTATGAGAGATGGGGTTCAGTGCCGAAGCGACAAACGACTACGTGGATAGGTGGTGACGGCTTCAGCGTCGTTATTGAAACACAAAGGGCACAAAGGACCACAAAGAGGGCCACAAAGCATCGCATTTAAAATGTGGGATTTCGGTGCCGAAGCGACAAACGACTCCGTGGATCGGCTGAGGCAGCTTCAACGGCGCTTTTTGAAACGCAAAGAACGCAATGACTGCTATGGCCATCGCAAAGAAACACTTCAAGAAGTCATCGCAACAGGGGCCGGATGACGGCATCCGGCTTGAAGGACGACGTTACCGGGTGATCATCATTTCAGCGAACCTGAGTGCTCGACCCTCGATGAACTCCCGCGATGGTGCGATGGGTCAATAGTGCGATGTCCTTTGTGGTGTCTTTGTGGGTCTTTGTGTTCTTTGTGTTTCAAAAAATGGTGCGTGTGAGACCCTTCGATCGATCAGCTGAAGGACCAATTAGGTTGCCGGAAAGTTGTCGCGTCGCAATCGTGAGTCGTCAGACTGGCGTGGAAGAGTGGTGGCTAACCGAACGCCTCTGAAGGTGGGTCAAGACCCACCCTACATCGATCATTGATGCGGAAGTGAAAGCCCTCAATGAAATGGTGCGATGGGTCAATAGTGCGATG
>RCNF010002033.1_pt1 | contig 10823 bp, 10 predicted proteins | sample 2041311 | NCBI WGS metagenome assembly RCNF01 (sample SAMN09708228, study PRJNA481090) | Marine sediment metagenome, whole genome shotgun sequencing project. | biome: marine sediment; feature: ocean; material: sediment; isolation source: Sewage treatment plant 2 marine sediment (STP2) ... | reverse complement strand
TGGAGCGAAGCGACGAATACTCGAAGAGTGGGGTTTTGCAAAAACCTCATAAAAGTAGGGGGGTGACTTAACTTCTTTATATTTATAGTCATACTGTTTAAAGTAGAAAGATGAGCAATTTACCTGAACAAGACTTTCTGAAATTTAGAGCAAGTGTAAAAACACTGTCTCTATCGACATTAACAGAAGCAGGGCGACCAAATATTAGTTATGCGCCGTTTATTGAAGATGAAAACGGATACTTTTATTTATTTCTAAGTCAGTTGGCTAGTCATACACAAGACCTTCTTAATCATCCTATTAATCAACCTCTTAAACACCCAAGCGCTAGCATTATGTTGATGGAGGATGAACAAGATTCTCGTCAGTTATTCGCTAGACAACGTCTTACCTATCAGTGTGATATAAGCATCATACAACCCGATAATGATTCTTACAGCGATATCTTAGATAACTTCGAAAGCACCTTTGGGAGCATCATTCCCTTACTAAGGAACCTACCAGATTTTATTTTATTCAAGCTGACACCCACTGAAGGACGTTATATTCAAGGCTTTGGCAAAGCCTATCAATTAGCTGGTGAAAACTTATCTGAACTGGAGCATATTAGCTCTTAGTTTAAACATTTAGATAAGTTAAAGCGCTTTATTTGCTTAAAACACAGTTGTTTACTAGTCTTTGTTATGACTTCTGATGTCGCTTTTATTCGGATTAGTTATCGAATTATTGTATTAACCCTTCTGGCGCTAACGCTTGGCAGTGTTGCGTCGCTTGCTGCAATCGCATTTATAGAAGCTGTTGACTGGATGAATGATGTATTTCTTATTTCTCCTCGTGCTCGCATCCAATTACACAATCCCTTTTTACTAACTGCGGCTACTTTATTAGTGCCTGCAATGGGTGGGCTAATTGTTGGCTTTCTTTTACAGAAACTATCTTTAGAAAAGAGACCTCTGGGCCCTCCCGATGCGATTAAAGCCGTACAACTTCGAACGCCTTTACCAGACGCTCGATCTGGCTTTGTTTCAACCCTAGCGTCTTTAATTTCTATAGGTAGTGGTGCTTCGGTTGGCCAATATGGCCCCATGGTTTATATGGGGGCAATTGCCGGTAATCTAGTCAGCCGCTTGAAACTACACATACCCAATATTCAAACCATTGCAATCGCTTGTGGTGTAGCTGCGGCTATCTCAACTGCATTTAATGCGCCAATTGCTGGATTGGTTTTTGCCCATGAAGTTATTTTGCGGCATTACTCTCTGCAGGCATTTGCTCCTACAACTGTTGCTTCGGCAACCGGTTATGTTATTGCGAATATCATCTTTGAAAGACCCCCGCTATTTCTAGTTAATTTTGATGGAGTCTCTTTTGGCTATGAATTTTTGCTGTTTGCTATTCTAGGAATTAGTTGTGCCTTTTTAGCCGTATTCTTTATGCGCTTGTTGGCTTCTACCAGTAAGTTCTCTGAGAACCTATCGTTTCCAGCTGTTTATAAACCTGCACTTGCAGGACTAGCAGTAGGCATCGTTGCTTTGCAACTACCTGATGTACTTGGCATTGGAAAAGAAGCATTGCGCTTTGCTACGATAGAAGGAGCATTTAGCAGTGGAGAGTTGGTACTGCTTCTCATCGCTAAAATGGGGTTAACTGCACTGTGTATTGGCTTTGGTTTTGCTGGTGGCGTTTTCAGTCCATCGCTACTAATTGGTATATTATTTGGTGCTTTATGTTGGACCTTACTAGAGTTTACTGGGTTACCTAATTCAGGGGTGGTGGTATATGCAATCTGCGCAATGATGGCGCTTACCAGCCCTATAATTGGCGCACCTCTCACAACCATACTAATTGTTTTTGAATTGACCCATAACTATGATTTAACGATTGCTGCAATGGTTAGTGTGGTATTCGCAAACCTTCTCGCTTTTAGATTACACGGCCGATCCATTTTTGATGTGGTGCTAGCAAATAATGGCATCGATTTATCCTCAGGGCGAGATAGAGCGATGCTTGAAAATATCAATATTTTAAGTTTGGATAATGGCGACTTTGCTCGATTACATGAGTCTGCTAGTTTAGAAGAGTCTCTAATTAATCTGAAACAAGCAGGTCGATCAGCAGGTGCAATCACTAATAATAAAAACGAATATTTAGGAGTCGTTCGTACCGTCGATTTAATAGGGGAAAAACCACAAGCAATCATTAATTTTATCCGCAACGATATGCCGGTATTCGATGAAAATACTTCACTTTGGCAAGCCATGTCTGCACTTAAGGGGTTTACAGGAGAAGCGGTTCCGATCGTTAACTCTACAAGCGGAGTTCTAATTGGAATGGTGCCTGAAAGTGAATTAATTACCGCATATCAGAAAATTGCCAACGACATTAGGAATGAAGAAAATGAAGGGATTTAAATACTTTATTCTATTACTTTTGTGTTGCTTTCATTCAACAACTTTTTTATACGGACAGGAAGAATTAACCATTGCCACATGGGGTGGCAGTTATGAGAAAGCTCAACAAACTGCTTTATTTGAACCCTTTGAAAATGCTACAGGCACTCAAATAAATACTCAGCATTATTCAGGTGATCTAGCTATTTTAAACAGTGATTTGATGCCCGATATTATTGACATGTCTTTGGATGATGCACTCATTGCTTGTGAGAAAAAACTGCTACATAAGCTTGATATTAAGAAAATTCTAATCACTAACAAAGACGGTATCAAACCAAAAAATGATTTCGTAAAAAATGCCATATTACCCTGTGGAATTGCTCACCTCTCCTACTCTACTTTGATCGCTTATGATGAGAGTCATTTCTCTGGTGAAAAGCCACAAACCATTTCTAATTTTTTCAACACTAAACGATTTCCGGGAAAACGGGCTATTCAAAAAAAACCATCTGCTATCTTAGAGTGGGCATTAATCACAGAAGGTGTTCCCGTAGATCAAGTCTATGATTTATTAAGTACAGAACGTGGCATGCGCTTGGCTTTTCATCGTCTAAATAGTATTCGAAATGACATAATATGGTGGGACAACCCAAAACAGGCCGCCGAATTATTAGTTTCAGGTAAAGCAGTTATGGCATCAGGATATAACGGCAGGTTTTTCAATGCACAACTCAATGGTGCACCTATAACCATGATATGGGATGCTCAGATTATTGATTGGAATGTATGGGTTATTCCCAAACAAAAACAATCGGATAGTAAAACTAAGCTAAAGAATGACTTTATTGGTTTTGTTACAAAGGCTGACAGAATGGCTCGGCTTGCAGAACTAATACCTTATGGGCCAAGCAGAAAAAGCGCACTAAGTAGGATTGGTTTACATGCTAAACAGGGTTTTTCTATGCGCGACCAATTACCTACAGCAAGCCATCATTTAGACAGAGCAATTTTTAGAGATGCTAATTGGTATGCAAATACGCATGCTTTGAGAAAATCTCGGTTTTGGGATTGGTTAAATGATGATCAAAGCAGTACAGGCAATAAGCAATAAATAAAGTCAAAAAGAAATAATAATCTAGCTTTCTACAAACCCTAACTTAATCCCTAAACCTATTAGGATAACGCCCGTTGTCTTACCAATGATAGTGCTCACTTTTTCATTATTGCTTAGTACTTCGCCAAATTTTGATGAAAACAAAACAACTGCAATTAGTATCGGTAAAGACAAAAAAATAAACAGCAAACCTAGTAATAGCATATTCGTAAATGCATCAGAATCTGGCTTAACAAATTGCGGTAAAAATGCCATAAAGAATAGGGCTAACTTAGGATTAAGCGTACTTGAGAGCATACCTTCTTTTAACAGTTTTAAGTCTGATGCTTGATCCCTGGTTTTTTTAATTTTTAAGCTTCCTTTTTGCCTGAATGCTTGTATACCAAGATAGATTAAATAAAGTGCACCTAGAGTCTTAATCACTGTAAAAGCATACGAAGAGGTTAATAGTATTGCCGCAGCCCCTGTGGCAGCTGCTAAGGTGTGTAGCATCACTCCTATAAATAACCCTGCGATAGAAATAAAGCCAGCGCGAATACCTTGTGAAATACTACGAACCATCACATAGATAAAATCTTGACCTGGTGTCATTGCCAAGATCAGTGTAGCTGTGATGAATAAGGATAAATTTTGCATAATTGATTATCGAATTATGGGCTTAATTAGCGAAGCTAACTAGTCCCTCTACTCACTAAAAATAGCCCTGCGCCAATCATAATACTGCCAGCCGTTCTATTTAAACGTTGTAATGCTCTCTGAGATTTAAGATATTTCCTAACAGAAGATGCCATTACTGCAACCAGCATTAACCCGACCATTAATGCAAATAGAGTAAGGCCACTAACCATCACAATATCTGAAACCGACAATTTAGTTAAATCAATAAATGTAGGTAAAAATGCTATGTAAAAAAGTATAACTTTAGGGTTTGATGCAGAAATTAAAAAACCCTGTATAAAGCTACTTAGCCAAGATGAGGCACCCACATTATTTTTTTGCATTTCTACATCAACTTTAGCGGTCCACATTTTCCAACCTAAATACATCAGATAAGCTGCACCAACGAAACGAATTGCTGTAAATATACCACCGTAGTTTTCAGCAATTGCTGCTAGACCAAATGTAGCTAATATTAAATAAATAACATCGCTCACAGCCATACCTAATGACAGTGGAAAGCAGGCTTTTGCCCCTGTATTTAAAGCACGTGCCAGTATCGCAAATATGCCAGGGCCGGGAGTAATTCCAAAAATGAAGATAGCGATGGTAAATGTTATAGCTGCTTCTAAAGACATGATTAACCTAAAAACTGCTTATAAGTAGGGGGGTGGCTTTTTGTTTGTAGACTATGCCTGTTTTAATCTAAATTAAAGGATTATTTTCCAATACAGAAACTACTGAAAATCTCACCTAATAAATCATCAGAAGTAAACTTACCCGTTATCTGGCTAAGCTCATCTTGAGCTAGTCTTAGCTCTTCAGCCATTAACTCTCCAGCATTAAACTCTGTGAGTTGCATTTCTGCATTATCCACAAACTGCTGGGTTCTTTCTAGCGCTTGAAGGTGTCTACGTCTGGCAATAAAAATCCCTTCGTTATTATTCTGATAACCCATTCTCTCTTTGAGTTCTTCTTTCAGAATATCGATGCCTAGATTATATTTAGCGGAGATATTGATGATATCTCCTTCTTTACCAGCATCTTTAGAGTTCAAATCAATTTTATTTTGTACAACGATTAGAGGTAATGATTCTGGTAGTTTTTTAACTATTTCATCACTTTTTGTAGATAAGTGGGTATCGCCTAATAATAAAAGTGCAATATCTGCTTTTTCCACCGCTTTCCAAGCACGCTCAATTCCTATCTTTTCAACAGGGTCATCACTTTCACGTAAACCAGCGGTATCCACTAAATGTAATGGCATGCCATCAAGGTTGATTGATTCGTGTAACACATCTCGAGTAGTACCCGCTATATCAGTGACTATCGCCGTATCATTTCCAGATAGCGCATTAAGTAAGCTTGATTTACCTGCATTAGGTTCGCCGATAATAACCAGGTTTAAACCACTTCTTAACAAACTTCCCTGTTTCGCTTTATTGGTGATCTCAGTTAATTGATCTTTGATTTCTTGTAAACGCAGTAATACTTTTTTATCGGCTAAAAAATCAATTTCCTCTTCAGGAAAATCTAATGCCGCTTCCACATAAACACGCATCTCAATCATCTTGATAAGCAGGGAATTAATTGAAGAAGAAAACTCACCTTGTAAGGATCGCAAAGCAGATCTTGCAGCTTGCTCTGAGCCAGAATCAATTAAATCAGCAATGGCTTCTGCTTGGGTAAGATCAAGTTTATCGTTGAGGAACGCTCTTTCTGAAAACTCACCTGGTCTTGCAATACGTGCACCGAGTTCTAAGCAGCGCTTCAGGACCATATCTAAAACGATTTGGCCACCATGACCTTGGAGCTCTAATACATCTTCACCAGTGAAAGAGTTAGGAGAGGGAAAGAAGATTGCAACGCCATCATCTAGAGTTTCTAAATTATTGTCTTTGAAAAGACGGTGTGATGCTTTGAAGGGTTTCGGTAATGAGCCAAGAATATCAGCAGCCATATCACGAACAGCAGGACCTGAAATTCGAATGATTCCTACACCACCTCTACCAGATGGTGTAGCAATAGCAGCTATTGTATCTACCGTATTCATATTAAGGAAGCTCTGGTTAACCTAGTTGAATTCTGGCACCGCCAAGTTTTCAAGTTCGAGGCATTGATTTTAAGCATAGTTATTCTATGGTTCAAACCAATAACAAAGAAATTGGAAACTTGGCTAAGCCCCAAAGGGTAAATCTCTAGGGCATCATCTCCGTTGTTGCACTTTTTATGAAGGGAATAACCATTCACTACAAAGTGCGCCTAGGACATGATGCCCTAGAGACTCACAGAATTTCATCTAGATTAACCAAAGCTTCCTTTAGCTAATACCACCTTAAGCGTCATTAAGCTAAATGACGCTTGATAGTAACCTAACCGTCGCCGATTATCTTTTTATTGATAAACCATTGCTGGAATATAGAAAGGATGTTATTTACTACCCAGTAAAGTACCAAGCCAGCAGGGAAGAATAAGAACATTACAGTAAAGATAACCGGTAAATAGGTAAATATCTTTTGCTGCATTGGATCTTGCACTGCAGGTGGATTCAACTTCTGCTGAATAAACATACTTGCACCCATAATGAGTGGCAAAATAAAGAATGGGTCTTTAATCGATAAATCTTTATACCAAAGAACCCAAGGAGCCTGACGTAGTTCCACACTTTCTTGAAGTACCCAATACAATCCCATAAATACCGGCATTTGTATCAGCATTGGCAAACAACCACCTAATGGATTTATCTTTTCTTTACGATAAAACGCCATGGTTTCTTTTTGCTTAGCTTGTGGATCATTTTTGTATTTTGCGCCAATTTCTTTAATCTTTGGACCAAGCTTTTTCATCTTCGCCATAGAGCGATAACTAACCGCTGATGGGTAAAAGAATATAAGCTTTATGAACATCGTTAAGAGGATGATTGTCCAACCCCAGTTGCTCACAATATGTCGATTGATAAAGCTCATAACCCAAAAAATAGGTTTTGAAACAAAAGCAAAAATACCGTAATCAACCGTTAAATCTAAACCCGGTGAAATCTCAGCTAATGATGCTTGGTCTGTTGGTCCAATATATAATTGGCTTTCAAAACTACCACTTGCACCAGCATTAACTTCTTTAACAGGTGACTTTACACCGATGATGTAATTATCATTAGACTTGTTGTAACGCGTGTAATAAGTGTTAGTTTCTTCTTTAGATGGTACCCAAGCACTAATGAAATAGTGTTTCAACATAGCTACCCAACCACCCTGTACAAGACGGTCTTCCTTATCTTCATCAGATAAGGCATTGATTTCAGAGCTGTTTAAATCTTTAAGAACGCCATCGCTGATATCATCAAAATCTACCTTAGTGTATTTATTATTGTAGTAAGCAGGACCTACATAGGCTATTGCTCCACCAAGTAAACTACCTGTTCTACTATGCTCTTTGTGAGTAAGTTCTAGGTACTCATTGCCTGACCAGATTTCTTCTGTTTGATTATTTATCGTTTGAATTTGCTTAACTAAAAACGAACCACGTTCAAACATAAACGTTTTGGTTACTGTTATACCTTTCCCGTTACTCCAAGTTAATGGTACTTGTATTGATTGCTGACCATCTTGCAGAACATATTCTGTGTTCTTAGCTTCAAAGTTTGTGTAATGATTTGGCGCAGAATCAACACCGTTACTACCACGATAAATAAGACCAGCTTGTGCAGCGTACTTCATTTCTCTATCAATGATACGCGTTGCTTTATCTTGTTCTTCCAAACTAACTGGATGAGTAGGTAGGTCAGCCTGAACTATAGTTCCACCTAACGTGCTGATATATAGATCAAGCACATCTGTTTTAATATGAATTTGTTGAGCTTGAGTATTAGCAGTCGAAGTATTATTAGCGGAAGGAATTGTATCTGTTCCGTTTACTGAAACACTTGAGCCAGAAGGAACAGAATTACTTCCGTTAGCCTGTTGTTGAACACTAGAATTAGTAGGTACTACTGGCTTAGGTGCATGATCTTGCTGCCAAGTAGACCAAATTAGAAAACCTAAAAATACTAAGCTTAAATAAAGAAAAGGGCGTTGTTGATCCATCATGACTGAAAAGACTCTATTCGTTTGATAATGCGGGGAATTTTTTGCGCATGAAGCGCCATTGTGTCTCTATCTGCCTTTGCATCTCTGCATTATCTAAAGAAAGGATACTTGGCTTACACATAGCGACGATATCAACATTAGGTAACGTATGTTGATTTAACCTGAAACTTTCACGGAATAATCTTTTAATGCGGTTTCTATCAACTGCTCTTTTTGCGCATTTCTTAGATATAGCTAATCCTAATCTAGGATGTTCTAAATCATTTTTTCTAGCTAATACCGTCAATGACCCATTGCCAAAACGTTGTGAACCGCTAAAAACAAATTTATAGTTTTCAGCATTCAACAGTTTTAAGTCACTATTAAGATGAAGCTTAATTCTTTTTTCAGCTACATCTATATTTTTCACACTAAATCCGAAATCTTAAGTTATGTTAACTACTTAAGTTTAAAATTAAGGAGTAAGTGTTGCACGACCTTTTGCACGACGTGATGCTAATACTTTGCGACCACCAACAGTGCTCATACGTGCGCGAAAACCGTGAGTACGTTTACGCTTTAAATTACTTGGTTGAAATGTTCTTTTCATGACTAAAAAACCTATTAAAATCTGTTATTTATAACTTCGTTCTTAAGAAATTTTCTTCTATTTACATCGCTGTTCAAATGAACAAACGAGTATGAACGCAAAGGGCGGAAAAAATACGCTATGAATGGATTAATGTCAATTAATTTATTATTTTTTTGAACCAAAAACAGCTTGTGGATAACTTATCATTAAGAGTAGTATTTGTGCCTCTTAGTACTATACAAAGCAAATCATTAAAATAGCTTCATTACAGTACATACAATAAGAACAGAATGAATATACATAGATTTTGCCCCCTAGCAAGTTTCTACTGTTTTCATTCCACTACAATACTAACTATATATAACCCATTAATTGGTTATAGGTTTTAGCCTTAATTATCAATAATTTATAAGGAGTATCATTTTATGCTCTGGCAACAATGCCTGAACAAACTAGAGTCAGAGCTATCAGACCAAGAAATAAATACTTGGTTACGTACTCTACATGGTACTCAACACGAAAATATTTTGGTTTTACTCGCACCAAACACATTCGTATTTCAGTATGTTAAAGACCAACATCTAGAAAATATTAAAGAAAAAGTTAAGCAGCTTGCGAATGGAGATAATGTACAAGTTCTATTGCAAATTGGTGCAGGAGATACTCTGCCATTTTCAGATGCTCCGCCTGCACCTGCAGAAGCTTCTATAACTTATCCTAATTCTGCACCGCACAATAATAGATTAAACAGTTTTTCAAATTCGCAACCACAACCAGTAATTAACCAAAAGAGTTTTACTAATAACTTAAACCCTACAATGACTTTTGATAACTTCGTTGAAGGAAAGTCCAATAGACTTGCAGTAGCCTCTGCTAAACAGGTAGGTGAAAATCCAGGTCACTCCTATAACCCCTTATTTATTTATGGTGGAGTTGGTCTTGGTAAGACGCATTTAATGCATGCCATTGGTAATCAAATAAGAGCAGCCAACCCACAGGCCAAAGTAGTCTATCTACATTCAGAACGATTTGTAAATGACATGATCACTGCCTTACGCACAAACAGCATTGATCAATTTAAAGTATATTACAGAACAGTAGATGCACTACTAATCGACGATATTCAATTTTTTGCTGGTAAAAAAAGTTCTGTAGAAGAGTTTTTTCATACTTTTAACGCATTACTTGAAGGACAAAAACAAATTATTCTTACCAGTGATAAATATCCACGTGATGTTGAAGGTATTGATGATCGTTTACGTTCTCGTTTGAATTGGGGTTTAACCGTTGAAATTGAACCACCAGAACTAGAAACACGTGTTGCTATACTTACCAAGAAAGTAGAAGAGTTTCATCTTGAATTACCTAAAGATGCAGCCTTTTTTATTGCTAAACGTTTTCGCTCTAATGTAAGAGACTTAGAAGGAGCTTTACAAAGAGTGCTAGCAAGTTTACGTTTACATCAACGTACAGATATTACACTTGATTTTGTGCATGAAGCATTACGGGATCAACTTGCCAGTCAGGATAAAATGGTAACAGTCGAAAATATTAAGAAGACTGTCGCTCAACACTATAATATTAAGACGTCTGATTTAGATTCTAAGCGACGTACACGATCAATAGCACGTCCTAGACAGGTAGCCATGAGTTTGTCCAAAGAGCTAACTAATCACAGCCTGCCAGAAATTGGTACGTTCTTTGGTAATCGTGATCACACAACTGTTTTACATGCGTGTAAAAAAATCAAAGAATTAAGAACAGAAGATACAACTTTAGACGAAAGCTATCGTATACTAGAAAGAACCTTAACAAGGTAAAATTAAGACCAGAATAAGCCGTTATTAAATACTTGGTTAAACCAATAACAAGCTGTGGATAAAAATGAGCTAATTATTAAAGCCATACTTATCCACAGTTCTTGCACATATTGAATCGTTTTTATCAGGTACAATATGAACAGGGATTTATCCTATAAGGTGTTGATTTAACCAAGTATTTAA